>Ga0209048_10003360_pt1 | contig 15546 bp, 16 predicted proteins | sample FrelakmetCRP12CR_FD_187146 | JGI IMG/M metagenome (GOLD analysis project Ga0209048, IMG submission 187146) | Freshwater lake sediment microbial communities from the University of Notre Dame, USA, for methane emissions studies - CRP12 CR (SPAdes)... | ecosystem: Environmental > Aquatic >... | reverse complement strand
AACTTTGTGTTTTGACAGTTGAAATTCGGCGCTTCCCATCTCCCTGTCTCGGTGTCTCCATGGCGGATTTTTTGTTGTTCATTTCCATACTTCAATCGCGACATCAGGACACATCTCGGCGCAGTGCGCGCATCCTGTGCACGCCCCCTCCTTGCCGCAGTATTCCACTGCATAGTATCCATTTTTGTTGAACTCTTTGCCGACTTTCAGGAGCTTCTTGGCGCACGCCATGGTACAGAGCTCGCATCCTTTGCAATACTCAATGTTGATGACGACTTTACCCATCTATGCTCCCTCACCTCTATCCTCTCCCTAACGGGAAGAGGATAACTGCGAAACGTATTCCGAAATCCGCAATTTACTCCATTCCCTGATCAATCATCTCCTCGGCGTGCTTGATTGTGGCATCGGTGATAATCTTGCCGCCGAGCATGCGCGCGATCTCGTCGACGCGCTCCTGCTCATCGAGCAGCCGGACCCCGGTGCTCGTCCGTTCGTTCTTCACGGACTTTGAAACGCCGTAGTGGCTATCGGCCAGGCTCGCGATCTGCGGCAGATGGGTGATGCAGAACACTTGACGCCGTGCCGCTACGCTCTTCAGCTTCTTCCCGACCTCCTCCGCCACGGCGCCGCCGATGCCCGCGTCGATTTCGTCGAAGACGACCGTGGGAATGCTGTCGCCCTCCACGAGAATGGTCTTGAGCGCCAGCATGATGCGTGAAAGCTCGCCGCCCGAGGCGATCTTGGCGAGCGCTTTCGGCTCCTCGCCTGGGTTCGCCGAGATGAGAAATTCCACGCTATCGGCCCCGCGTGGTCCGACTTTGAGACCGTCGAGAGTGTCGTCTCCGGGCTCCTGGGTGATCCGCACGGTGAATGTCGAATTCTTCATGCCGAGGTGGGCGAGCTCAGCCTCAACCTTCTTGCAGAGCTCTTTTGCCGACGCCCTTCGCTTCTTCGTCAGTTGATGGGTCTTCTCAGTCAGATCGAATTTGATTGCCTCGGCCTGTGACTTCAGCCGTTCGATCTCCTCAATGCTCCGCTCCATACGCTCGAGTTCAATCGATGCCTTGCTGCCGAATGCCATGATCTCCTCGATGGTGCTGCCGTACTTTTTTTTGAGTTTCTGGAGATGGTCGAGTCGGTCGCCGATCTGTTCCAGCCGGTCGGGATCGAATTCCACGCGGTCGGCATAGGACGAGACCTCCCGTGCCGCCTCTTCGATCTGCGCCCTGCCGGCCTCGCAGAGCTCGAGTGCCGGTGCGAGCCGGTTATCGATTGCCGCAATCTCCCGGAGATTGATCACGGCCTTCTTGAGGTCCGACAGCGCCGAACCATCTGACGAATAGAGCGACTCATCCGCTGCGCGCGAAAGTCCCGCGAGTTTTTCCGCATTCACCAGGAGCTTCAGCTCCTTCGCCAGTTCTTCATCTTCGCCGGGCTTGAGTGTCGCGGCCTCGATCTCGTTCTTCTGGTACCGCAGCATATCTTCTCGCTGCGCCCGGTCTTTCTCGCCCGCCTCCAGCGCTGAAAGCTCTTTCCGGATGCCCTGGAGACGGTGATACCTGTCGGATAGTTCATCCCGGAGGGCAATAAGCCCGCCGAAGGAATCGAGCATCGCAAGCTGGCGATCGATCGACAGAAGCGACTGGTGCTCGTGCTGGCCGTGTATGTCCGCGAGGATCGCGCCGAGCGACGCAAGCGACGCAAGGTTCGCCAGGCTTCCGTTGATATACACCTTGTTCTTGCCCGAGGATGAGAGCACCCTGCGCACGATCAGGTCTTCGCCGGAATTCGTCTCAATGCCCTGCTCCGCGAGCAGCGCCCTGACTTCAACCGTGTCATCGTGTTTCAGCTCAAAGGCCGCCTCTACGACGGCCTCCTGGCATCCCGTGCGGATGAGCTCGGCGCTCGCCCGCTCACCAAGGGCGAGGTTAAGCGCATCGACTACGATGGACTTGCCTGCGCCCGTTTCTCCGGTGAATACGTTCAACCCCGGCGCAAACTCAACCCGGAGTTGATCGATGATGGCAAAATTTTTAATGTTCAGTTCCTTGAGCATGATTGGAAAAACGAGCACCAAATCAGAAATCTCAAACCACAAATAAATTCCAATAATCTACGAACAAGCTCCAAGCGATTTGGAAACCACAGCTTGGTGTTTGGATATTATTTGGATATTGTTATTTGGGCTTGTGGGTTCTATCTCAGCTTTTCTGCCTTTTCCAGGGCGAACTTACCCTGAGTGGTCTTGCCGCTTCCCCCTGCCTTGCGGAAATACTCGGCAGCCGGCTCCTTCTTCCCCATCCGTTCGCACACCCTGCCGGCCCAGTAGTATGCCGTGCTGATCCACATGCCGGAGTCTGGATACAGCTCCGGTATTTTCAAGAATTCATTCACCGCCTCGGCATCCTTCCCCAGAAGAAATGTGCAGAAACCGATCCAATACTGAGTCTGGGGACGTTCGGACTGCTTCTGGTCTTTGAGCGCCGAGCGGTATGCGTTAAGGGCATTTTTGTAGTCCCCGAGCCGAAAATAACTGTCCGCGATCCGAGTATAGAGTGCGCTTGAGGATATATCGCGCGCGGGAGAGGCAAGTGCCGATTGATAATGCACAATGGCTTCTGCATAGTTCCCAGCGGCGAACAGCTTGTTCGCTTTACGGTATTCTTGGTTCGGATTGGATGCGCACAATACCTGGTACGGCAGAACCAGCATTATCATGAGTGATGTAATCAATAGGCTTTTTATCATGATATTCATTCCGGGAAACCGCCTGAAATTTAACACAAAGCGGAGTTCTATTCAAGGATATTCTTATTCCATAAGACCCATACCATCAACATTGTCGCCGTCGATCGATTACTTGCCGCCGTGAGATTTCAAATCAGGAGGGAAATAACCGTATTTTTTGCCACCTTTGGCTGATTGATGCTCTCGTTATTGACTTGACAAGGTTCTTCCCGATTAGTAGTATATCATAAGTGTTTTAATCATCGGAACGCTGTAAGCGTCATCCCTGGATGGAACAATGTTGAATAAGGAGTTATTATCATGCCGTTTTATGAATACGTATGTGAGGCCTGCGGAAAGGACTTCGCCCTTCTTCAGTCCATGGCCGCCAAAGTAGAGGATACCATCTGTCCATACTGCAGTGAGAAAAAAGCCAAAAAAACAATCTCCAAGTTCTCATCGAAAAGCGGCAATAGCGCGACCTGCGGCGCCCGGGGGTTCTCCTGGAGCGGTGGATGAAGCACGTAATCGATCCGCCGTGTGCGGATTCACATCAAGTTCAGTGGTCTCTGCGGTAGTGCCCGGCTTCTGTTGCTTTCTTTTTTTGTTCCATGTCGCTTGCCGTCTCTCTTCTGTTTCCTGTATCATTCATCCTGCATCTTGTATCAACCCGTCACTATGAATACCTGGAAACTACTCGATACCGGCATCAACGTCGGCGCGTACAACATGACCATTGATGAGGAATTACTCTCTCGCGCATCGGCTGGAGAGAACATGCCCGTGCTCCGGTTCTATACGTGGGACCCGCCGGCAGTGTCTCTCGGCCGGTTCCAGAAGATCGAGACCGCGGTCAACGCCGAGGCCTGCAAACGCCGCGGTATCGACATCGTGCGGCGTATCTCCGGAGGCAGGGCCGTGCTCCACTGCAAAGAACTCACCTACAGCGTCGTTGCTCGCTCTGACTATCCCCTCTTCCCTTCCAGCGTTCTTGGTACGTATAAAGCAATAGCACTCGGTTTGCTCGCGGGGCTTAAGAACCTCGGCCTTCCTGCTGACATGGTCTCGCGCGGAGGCATGCATGCAACGCGTGTCAAAAAAAATGCGGAAAACCCCGCCTGTTTTTCCTCTCCCTCGTGGTATGAGATCTTGGTTCACGGCAGGAAAATCATCGGCAGCGCCCAGCGCAGAGTGTCCGGAGCGTTTCTGCAGCACGGCTCGATCCTGCTGGAGTATGATTCCGGCATCGAAGCCGAGGTGATTCCCAACGGGTGTTCAGGTGACGTGGTCACGTGCATCCGTCGTGAGCTTGGACAAGAGGCTCCAATCGAAGAAGTGAAGGAGGCCTTCGCTAAGGGATTCACTGAAGCGCTGGAGATCAGGTTTAAAACTTAATTTTTCTCGCAAAGACTCGAAGGGCGCAGGCAGGATCAAGCAAAGGAAAACGTAACTTCTCAGGCATAATTATTTTCAGCTCAACATATCAAATTTCGATACTGAGTCCCCCTGCCGTGATGCTGTTGCCTCTTTCTTTCCTTTACATTCAATCCTCAATGTGCTAAAAAAATCACATGAAATTGCTGCGAATATTCGTGGGAAGCCTGCTCGCACTATTGCTCATCTCGCCTGCTCATTCATCGCCTTCCCGCTTCACCGGTATGACGATAACCCGGATCGACATCACGGATGATCAGGGCCGCCCCTGGCCCCGGCCTGAGCAGATTGTGCCTCTCGTCGGCCTGAAACCCGGAGATGCGTTCTCGGGTCCGGCCATTCGCGATGGGATATCACTGCTCTATCTTAAGGCGCTGTTTAAGGACATCCGCGTGGAAGCCTTTCCCGATGGCGACGGCGTTCGGCTCCTCTATGTGCTGGTCTCGCTCACGGTCGTGCAGGAGGTCGATATCCGCGGCAATCACGCGCTCTCGGATGGAACGATCAGAGACGCTATCAAGGGCATCGAAAGAACGGAGCTGCGCGATGAGAAACTCTCCGCCCTCAAGGCCGACATCCTCGCGCTTTACCAGGCGGAAGGCTTTTACGATACAACGGTGAACTTCCGCCTCGACCCGCTTGCAGAGCCGCACCGCGTCGTTCTTCAGGTCGATATCCGCGAATCAAACCCAACCGTTATCGAGGAGGTCACCTTTGTCGGCATTACCGTTTTTCAGGACAAGGATCTGCTGAAGGCAATGAAGAGCAAAAAAGGATCGCGGCTCAGGCGTGACGTGCTTCTGGATGTTGACACGGAAGCAATCCTGAAGAAATACGCTGATGCGGGCCATCCGGCGGCTAAGGTCGGACCCATAAGCATGAGCTTCCGGGACAAGAAGGCATACCTGGACGTCAGCGTGACCGAGGGACCGCGCGTGGCGGTCACATTTACCGGAAACCGCGAGTTCGGGCCAAAAAAACTCAAGCAGGCGCTTTTGCTGTTTTCGGAGCGCGATGTCTCGGAGGCCGCGATCGACAGCAGCGTGGATAAGATGAAAAATTTGTACCGCGAAGCGGGATACCCCGGCGTTACCGTGGAAGTAAAAAAGACGGAAAAGCCGTGCTGCCTGGATCTTGAATTTATCATCAATGAGGGACCACGGGTCACGGTCGCGGAAATTATCATTCAGGGGAATGCCGTATTTGCGACCAAACAGATCAGAAACCAAATGACCCTGCGGGAGTCCGGCTGGTTCACGGCGAAGCCCTTTCGTGAAGACCTTCTGGACGACGATATTGACTATCTCCGCGACCGCTACGTTGACGCCGGTTACTTGACCGCAAGCGTGAAAAAAAAAGTCACCCTGACCGACGCCGGAAGGGAAGCGGCGATCGTAATTGAGATCAGCGAGGGATTGCGGACCCGGACCGGTACTATGTCGTTCGAAGGGAATGGTCTGTTTTCGTCAACCGAACTCCTGGACAAGGTGAGTCTGAAACCCGGCGCGCCGTTCAACGAGCGGACCGTCGATGAGGACCGATATCGCATTCTCTCGGCATATTCGAACAAAGGCTATCTGTACACTCGGGTGGACGTGGAAAAAAATTTCCACGACAATACCGTGGATATTCGCTATCGGATCGCGGAAGACAAGCCCGTTACGATCGGCAAGATCATTCTTCGCGGTAATGAGCGCACAAAGGACAAGGTAATCATGCGCGAGCTCCTCGTAAAGCCGGGCGACTCCTACGACTACAGCGCTCTTCTCGCAAGCCAGCAGAGGATCTACCACCTCGGCTTTTTCAAGCTTGCGAAGTTCGAACCCGTGCATCCCGGTGAGAAGGAATATGTCAAGGACATGATCCTTACCGTCGAAGAGCGGCCCGCCGGGGCCGTGGAAGTCGGTGTGGGGTACGGCGACCTGGACAAGCTCAGAGGGTTTGCGGAACTTTCATACCGGAACCTCTGGGGTACCGCCAGGTACACGAGCCTCCGGTTCGAAGCGAGCGATATCCTCAAACGTGCGATCTTCAATTATCACGAGCCCTGGTTTCTGGACCGCGACCTCGACGGCAAGTTCAGCCTCGTATGGTCCGATTCCGAGAGACTAAACACCGACACCCGTGAGATCTACTATAAGACGCGCAAGACCGCGGCCTCATTCGGCGTGGAGAAAGCCTATAAAAATTTGAAGCCCTCGCTTACGTATCAGTTCGAAAACGTGGTTAATTACGATGTGCTGCAGGCGGCAGAGGTCACTCCCGAGGACAGCGGCCGGGTGCTCGTGAGCAGCCTGAGCCCGGCCGTGATTTGGGACCTTCGCGACGACGCGTTCAATCCGCGGAAGGGAGCGCTTTACGGAGTCACCCTGAAAGAAGCCTTGAGCTTGCTCGGCTCGGACGTGGACTTCACTAAACTTACGCTCCAGGGAAACTGGTTCTTGCCCATAGATAACGCAGTCCTCGCCCTTTCCGCGCGAGCAGGTATGGCCTGGCCCTCGTCCGATATTCCACTCCACGAACGGTTCTACGCAGGGGGCAGTACAACGGTCCGCGGCTACACGCAGGACTCCATCGGCCCGAGCGGCCTGGACGCAAACGGAAACCCGATTCCGAAGGGAGGAGCGAGCATGGCCGTCTTCAATCTCGAACTCCGTCTGAACCCCGGTGACGGTCTCGGGTTCGTTCTTTTTATTGATGCCGGTAATGTCTGGTCGGACGTGCAGATTGACCTCAGTGACCTTCGTTCCTCTTACGGCGTCGGAATCCGTTATGGGACCCCCGTCGGACCCCTGCGGATAGACTATGGTCAGAAGATAAAACCTCACGGTGGTGAGAGCTCCGGAGAGCTTCACTTTAACATCGGTCACGCGTTCTGATGCGCTCATGCTCCTCCGAACAGCATGGACGCAGGGCTCGGTTGGTGGTATGATAAATATGATATAATTGACAAAGTAAAAAAGAACCGGATAAGCGCTTCCTGAGAGCATAAAATAAGGATCAATTATTCTATGCACATATACAAAAGACTTATTGTGCTGATCAGCCTCGGCTTGCTGCTGATCATGACGTTCATCGTGTACGCCCTTTGGGACCACAAGATGATGATCAACGATCTCCTCTTGTTGGTCCTGATCATATCGGTCGCGTTTCTCCTGATTTACAGCGTATATCTCTACTGGAATGTTTCTGCGCCGCTGAAAGAGCTGTTGAAAGGCACTAAGGAGATCGGCTGGGGCAACCTCAATTATCAGATTCAGGTGAAGGGAACGGGCGACTTCGCACTTTTGGCAAAACGGTTCAATGAGATGGCCCAGAGACTTAAACAGTCTTACGCTGCAGAATTGGAGCAGAAGCTGCTTGACCGAACGCGCGAATTCGCTGCGCTCGACGCCGTTACGCTCACCCTGAGCCATGCAGGGAACCTCACGGACTTGCTCGATAAGTCGTTGCTCCGGATATTCGACAGTCTGGCCGGCCTGGAGCCCCGGGGGGGAATATTTCTGCGCGAGCTCGACGGTGAGACATTGCGGTTAGCGGCTCAGTACGGGCTTTCGTCGGAACATTTGACATGTGGGGAAACAGTCCGCATGGGCGAGTGCCTGTGCGGCAAGGCGGCTCAAACCGGAGAAGTACTGTATACCGAGCATGGCTGCGAGGAGCCTCTAAACACGCGCTACAGGTGCGGTGCGCCGCACTCTCATATTATCATCCCCATCAAGTCGAGAGATATTGTTCTGGGGGTCTTTTTCCTTTTCGCAAATAAGGATTTCAGGCTGAAACAATCGGACCTCCAAATGCTGGAGATGATCGGCGCGCAGCTCGGTCTTGCAATCGAGAACTTCCGGTTCTATGAAGAGGTGAAAGAAGCGAGCGAGAAATACTGGGACCTGTTCGAAAACGCGCACGATATCCTCTTCACCGTGGACCCCGAGGGCAGGCTTACATCAATGAACAAGGAGGCGGAGAAATTTTCAGGATTTTCAAAAGTGGAGCTCATCGGAAAGAGCGTGCTCGACTTTCTTACCCGTGAAAGCGCTCAGACCGCCGTGCGGATCATTGCCAGCTTCACACAGCCCCAGAGCATTGAATTCGAGGCCGTCAAGAGGGACGGCAGCCGCGCCTTTATCGAGGCGAACGCCCGCAAGTTGTTCAATAATCATGTACATGTCGGATACCAGGTCTCGGCGCGGGACATAACGGAGCAGAAGAGCTTGCGGAAGAAACTCGTCACGGCAGAACGTCTTGGCGCCATCGGGCAGGTGGGAATCGCCATGAGACACGAGATCAACAATCCCCTCACAACGGTCATCGGCAATGTGGAACTGCTGCTCGAGCGATACGACGGAAAGGACAAGCACGTATCGGCGCAGCTAGAAATAATTCTGAGCAACGCGCTCAGGATAGCCGAGATCATCAAGCGTGTTCAGGAGCTCAAGCAGGACAAGGTAGTGGAATATCTTAAAGGCGTCAAGATGACGGATCTGATAAAAGAGTAGTCAACGTCACGTGAGTCTGAAGTGCAGAGAGGTCAACGAGTCGGAGGCTCGGAGCTTAAAACCACTATGAGCGGTGTGTGCGGTTGCATTGAAATACTCGTTCTGTCCGTCTGCCTCCTCGTACCGCCGTCAACGGCAGGGGCGGAACTCGTGGATCGCATTGTTGCGGCCGTAAACAATGATGTGATTACCGCAAGCGAACTTGCGCTTGCGGTTGCACTGAACACGCGCCTCGGCAGCGCCGAAACGGACCGGAAAGCCCTCGAGTCCGAGACCCTCGACGGCCTGGTCACCAGGCGGTTGCTCATCCAGGAGGCGCGCAGGCTCAAATTCGCAGAGCTGTCCGATCAGGATCTGAGCGCAGAGATGGAGAAATTAAGCAAACGTCTCGGTTCCGGCAAGGCCCTTGATGACTTCCTGAAAGGACTCGACGTAACTCTGCAAGAAATCACCCGTATGCTCGGCGAGCGGCTTACTGTCTCTCGGTTCGTTGAAAAAAAAGTCGGTCTGTTTGTGCGGGTAAGCCGCGATGAAGCGCAAAACTATTTCGAGTCGCACTCTGTCAACTTCCACGGCAGGCATTTCAAGGATGTTCAGAAAAGCATTGTCACCCTGCTGACTGAACGAAAGACGGAGCAGCAGCTCGACCGGTACGTCGCTGAACTGCGCGGCAAGGCGATTATACGGATAAATTCTTCTGAAGAGAAGGAACGGCGGACGCCCGCTGACCGGCTGTCCGAACCGCGGCAAACAAACAGTCAGAGCTGAGTATGAGGGTGAACGAGGAAGAACAATGAAAAAAATATTTTATGCGGCGTGTGCAGTCATGCTGCTCTCATCATTGAGCGGTTGCACCCTGCTCAAGATTTCGGTCGGTGAAGAAACACAGCCCCTCACTGAACGGGTGATTTCGGGTGAGGGGCGGGACAAAATTGTCCTTATCGACATCTCCGGGTTCATTACCGGCGAGGACAGCTCATCGATTTTCTCCGGCAAAAAGCAGCCGGGGATGCTCGCCAGGGTTCGGGAAGAGTTGGACCGAGCACGGTTGGACACGAACGTCAAGGCCCTTGTGCTCAGGATCAACAGCCCCGGCGGCGGTGTGACCGCTTCGGACATGCTCTACCACGAGTTTAAAAAGTTTAAGCGCGACACCGGCGCCAACGTGCTCGCTCACTTCATCGACATGGGCGCTTCGGGGGCCTACTATACCGCACTGGCAGCCGACCGGATCACCGCACAACCCACGAGCGTGACGGGCAGTATCGGGGTGATCATGCTCCGCATCGATGCAACCGGCTTCATGCAGAAGATCGGTATCCAGGCATTCGAAATTTCCTCCGGAGAAAAAAAAGGCATGGGGTCGCCATTCCGCCCTTTCTCGCCCGAAGAACGGGGCCTCTTCCAGGGGATGGTCGACAGCCTTGAGGGACGGTTCGTGAACACCGTTGCCGAGGAGCGGAAGTTGCCTCTTGACAAGGTGAAGAAGCTTGCCGATGGGCGCATCTACACGAGCCAGGAGGCACAGGCTGCCGGCCTTATCGACGGCATCGGGTACTTGGACGAAGCATTCGACCAGGTGAAGAAGCTGGCGAAGCTCGATCACGCCTCAATCGTGACATACTTCCGGCCGGGCGAATACCGGGCCAATCTCTATTCCATGAATCTTATCAACATCGACACGGGCGGCATGATACAGCCCGGCGTGGCATTCATGTATCTGTGGTGCCCCTGACACTCATCAATATCGAACTGCCGTTGTCACCGCTCACGTTATTACAGGACGTTCCCTAAAAAATTCATCCCAGTGCATGTTTATTGGAACTACAAATAGTTTATCAGGTTATGAAATGGAATCGTTATTCGTGCACGCAGGCCTTTCACTCTGCCGCGCAAGCGTGCCGAAAGGGAAGTGAACATCCACTGCGTTCAGGGCGGCTCTAAAGAAAAACAATGGGTTTCAGTCAATGGTTTTCAGCACGCCCATGCGCGTCTATCGATCAATGCCTTTGTGCACAGGTGCTGTGAATTTTTTTGGGGACCGTCCTCACGTTATTACAGTTGACAGCGGTGTAACCACTATGCTATGGTAATTCCGATTAGGAGAGGAGGAGGCAATGAGAAAGAATTGTGTAATGACCTTTGTCATCGCAGTCATGGTGACCATGCTTGCAGCACCGGCGTTTGCGGCAGAAGAACTCTTCGACACGGCAACGGCTGCAAAGCACCTGGAACAAGGCATTGTCTTCCTTAAAGCAAAAAAATTTGATCCCGCGATTAAAGAATTTGAGGAAGCCGCCACAGTCAATCCCGATGCTGAAGCCTACTATTACTTGGGATATGCTTTCTACCTCAAAGGGAGGAGCGGCGACGAGGAAAGCCGTAAAAAATCACGGGATAACTTTGAAAAGGCATACGAGATAAACCCCAATTTTTCTCCGACCCGCTACAAGCCCGCTGAACCTGCGCAGACCAAGGGGCAACCGCAAAACCAGGAACAACCAGTGGAAACACAGATAACGCCGGCCCAGCCGGCAGAACCGACTCCGCCATCAGAACAACAGAAGCGGTAACCTTTACGCGAGGCATGTATTCTCTCACGATGATAGAGAGTGCCTCGATGCTTTCATTTCACATAAAAAAGTCAAGCATCCTACCTGACAACCGAGGCAAGCATCATCGGCTTTTTGACATTGATTGTATCATTGGACTTTGATATTTGACGCTGATTATCGTTATCCTCGGTTTTCTGTTCTCTGGTTGCCGACCTCGACTCCCCCTTCCGGCGTTTATTTCCCATTCTCGCTCCGGACCAGACCATGCGTAAGCTCTTTTTTAATGAAGGCATTGATCAGGTTTTTGTCTTCAGGCTTGATGCGCATAAACTTGATGCCCATGCCGGAAGTCCCCAGCGGTCCATTGCCGCGGTCAAAACTGTAAAGGACGGTTCCCTGGATCCTTACCTTTGCAGTGTCTAAGAAAATGGTTATCGGAAGCTCCGCTTCTACCGGCCACAATGTGGATGTGCTCACGTATATTCCGTTCTCTGAGAGAGCCATTACACAGTTGCTACGTAATACATCCTCATCCCCCAGAACCACACTCAGACAGGTATTGAGCCGTAAGTACTGACGGGGCGCGGCTTCTGTTCCTTTCTGGACGGCCGCGTACAGCTCATCAGGATCAACCGGCTTGCTCAGATAGGCAGTGCACCCTTCACGCTTGCAGATGTCCTTGAGCGAAGGGTCCGCTGACGATGAGTAGACGATGACCGGTACGGACGTTGTTTTCGGGTTTTGTTTGATCTGCCTCAGAAATTCAATCCCGCCCATTTTCGGCAGGGATATCTCCGTCAGAACAAGCGCCGGCACCGCGAATCTCATGATCTCGAGGGCCTCTTCAGCCATTTTCGTTGTAAAGATGCTGTAATCAAGCCGTTGAAGCAGCATGCCCATATAATATAAATTAGCAGCATCGCTGTCGACAACAAAAAGTATGCGTTCATTTCTACTGAATGTTTGCGGTTGTGAACCGCCTGCCATCTGATAAGCCATATGGAGCCCTCTCGTCCCGCGTTCCGAATTTTGTTTTTGCCACAATTACCGATACAGAGGCGACTACGACGCGCAGTCCCGCACGTGCTTGTCAGCATCTCGAGCTGAATATCGTGAAGCCTGAAACGTCGATCCGTGCCCGATCAAAAACCTATTGTTGTTCCCGCTTCCGGCGCACCGTGACGCTCTCACCGCCGATTCCCCAGTTATCGGTCTCCACTTCATCGATGACTATGACGGTTGTTTGGGGGTTCTTGCCGAGAATATCGACGAGCAGGTTTGTCACGCCCTGGATGAGACGCGTTTTTTGCTCGGTCGTGGCGCCTTCTCTCGTTATTTTGATGTTTACATATGGCATAAGAACCCTCCGGAATGACGCGTTCCTGTATTGCTCATGCAGCTGCAGGTGGCCATGCAGAAAGAGAGCAGCCTTGACCTGAAAAGCACCGGCTCATAGGATCGTACCGCCCATCTGCCCCATGGTCAAACCTTTTGTAATCTCTCTTTTGATGAAGTTTTTAATCAGGTTTTGGTCTTTCGCTTTGATGCGGGCGAACTTGATACCCATGCCCGGAGTTTTCAGCGGACCTTCTTCACGGTTAAAACTATAAAGAACCATACCCTCGACGTTGATCTTTGAGTTTTCCAAAAATATCGCAATGGGAATCTGCAGCCCGGTCGGTCGGGGTTTTGATGTGCTCACGTACATGCCGAGCTCGGACAGCGCGGTAATGTAGTCGCCGATAACGGAATTTGCCGCAGTCTTCTCGTCACCCACGATCACATTGAGGCACGTCTGGAGCCGGATATATCGTCGGGGCGTATTTTCCGTCGCTTTTTGAATTTCCGCATACAGCACATCAGGATCGACCGGCTTCCGGAGATATGCTGTGCACTCTTCTTGCAGACAGATGTCTTTTATGGCCTGATCCTTTGACGAGGTAAGGATGATCACGGGTACTGAATGTGTCTGCGGGCTACGCTTGATCTTCTTCAGGAGCTCGGCCCCGTTCATGCCGATCAGGGATATTTCCGTCAGAACGAGCGCAGGATGGGCAACGCTCACGATCTCGAGGGCGTCTTCCGCCGTTTTTGCCGTATGGATGTTGTATTCGAGCCGCTGAAGCAAGATACTCGTATAATACAGATGCGCGCCTTCACCGTCGACAACGACGAGGAGACGCTTCTCCCGCCCATCGACCTGAGACCTCGCGTTTGGTAAAACCGTTTCAGCCATAGCAAACCTCCCGGTGTCATTGTTAATTCGTAAGGACCCTTCGCACAGCATCAGGAACCCGCATCAACAGCCGTCGGTCAAGGATACTATCGCACAGCGCCCGACGCCGAAGGCGGTGATCATTTCCACGGAAGAGACGCCGATATTGTCCATTCGCTTCTTCCGGGCATCAGAGATACCGGTGATGCCAAAGGCGACGATACCGAGTATCTTGTTTGTTTTAACAAGGTGTTCATTAGATTATATCCTTTCTCTCCGTATATTCCTCGGGGTTGATTTTCAAGTCGAGTATCTGCCATTGGCTGTCATGTTTAACAAGAGATAGTTGTATTCCAACCGATCCCGCTTCAAAATCCGCGATCGCATCGTAGTCAGCAGTAATGTCATAGCCGTTCTGAAGTGAGAGCGTTATGTTCGCATCGCCTGTCGAGCCTTTATACTCCTTCAGTTCTCCCAGGCTCTGAAGAAGATCGAACAGTTGTTGCACGTCATCGTAATCCGCCGTTTCTTCGAACTCGGGACTGGCACGTTTCTTAAGCTCACCGACGTCCCACTCCGAAACGATCGCGGGAATGGCTGCATCAACAAACGCCTTGCTCTCTTTGTCCAGAGTATGTCCTACGACCGCCAAGATTGCCATGCCGGCCGCGAGGACCGCGATAAGCGCCATGAAAATGTAACCCAGAATCATGATCATTTTTTTCATGGATGTTCAGTCTCCTGATGATAGCCGATCAGGCAGTATAAGCTCACATGAGTTCTTTTCATCATCGGATCCTTGTCCCTTACTTCCCGAAGCCGCCCTCAAATACGAGATCCTCAAGTTTCTTCCTGCCAGAGGGAAACTCTCGTTCTTCCAATGCAGAGGGCAGGTCATATTTATTGCCCGCCCGTCCGACTGCTGCCATCGCCTCCACCTGATAATCATCGCTCACGCCGAGTTCTGTCTTCGCCTGATCGTAGTTGAACCCCTGCATGCCATGGACGACAAGACCCATCAATGAGCCCTGAAGGGCGAGACTTATCCAGGCTGAGCCTGTATCATAGGAATGAGTGCGTGCAGGCTTGCCGTTATAATCAAACGACTTTTTGGAGACGACCACGATGAGTGCTGCCGCATTCTTGCACCATACTTGATTGTTCGGGGTCAGAAGGCCGAAGAACTTTTCCCAATACTCGGTGTTCCGCATGGCATACAGGAACCGCCATGGCTGGTTGTTCATGGACGACGGCGCCCACCGTGCTGCCTCAAAGAGACGCATCAGATCTTCCCTGCTGATCTCCTCGCCGGACATGGCCCGCGGCGACCAGCGATTAATAAAGATCGGGGAAATATCGCAGCCTGGTTTTCGGTAATCGGACATGTTTGTAATGATGGTCAAAGGCAACTCCTCGATTAAGCAATTGTCAGTCATTACCTGCTGCAGACGAGTTAAATTAGTCTGTTACTCTTCTTTGTTCGCGTTGTTCAGCTTTGCTTCGAAATAATTTCTAAGAAGACTGTATCTTGGATATGATCTCTAAATTGTTACATAATTTGTGAGTCATCTGTTTTAGGCAGAAGACTAAACTTTTGCAATTCATCTCGTTGACCTAAATTATCGATAAACGCGACTAAATAATTGTTGGCCAATGTGTTAATCTTGTTATTATTCATAATCACACTTACTGATATCTATCTCATTGAATATTTAAATCATTAAAAAATTTTGGCTCATGCACCGCCGCGGCCTTTGCCTCTTTCCACCTGCGTCTCGGCTTCTTCACATTCTCACCCTTCGCCTCTCTCGCTTTGAGTTTCTTATCGATCGCATCAAGCCGCGCCAGGGCGTCGCGAATGTTCTTTTCGAGATTCCGGTACTTCACAGGATCGGACTTCGGAATCGAAAAATCTCCCTTCGTCTTCCAAATATCACCGAGTCGGAGCCATGCGGCGAAGTTCTCGATTTTTCCGCCTTCCATGAGTTTGATCTTCGATGTGGCTTTAATGTCTCTTATATGGAGCCCATTCTTACCCGCCGCAACTACCTGACTTCCGGTAAAGGGCCCGGCGCCCTGCGTATCGAAATATCGCCACGTCACGTACGCAACT
>Ga0209048_10003359_pt1 | contig 15546 bp, 15 predicted proteins | sample FrelakmetCRP12CR_FD_187146 | JGI IMG/M metagenome (GOLD analysis project Ga0209048, IMG submission 187146) | Freshwater lake sediment microbial communities from the University of Notre Dame, USA, for methane emissions studies - CRP12 CR (SPAdes)... | ecosystem: Environmental > Aquatic >... | reverse complement strand
GTGTGCCGCGCCTCAACGACATCGGCATTAACGGCACGACGCTGCTGTTCACCTTCCTAGTGTCGCTAGTGTCCGGAATCCTGTTTGGACTGGCGCCGGCGCTGCGCGTTTCGCGGCCCGACTTACAACTGACGCTCCAGGACACGAGCCGCACGTCGGCGGGCGTCAGCGCCATCTGGGGACGCGGCAACAACCTGCGACGGCTGCTGGTGGTCTCCGAGCTGGCGTTGTGCGTGATGCTGCTCATTGGGGCCGGACTGCTGATTCGCAGCTTCGCGCGGGTGAAAGATGTGCCGCCGGGCTTCAATCCGCAGAACGTCCTCACCCTCGAGCTGACCATGAACGGCGCGCGTTACAAAGACAAGCAGACCATCCTGGCCACCTATCATGAGCTCTGGCAACGGCTGGAACATATACCGGGAGTGACCGCCGCCGGCGGCGTGACCTCCCTGCCCCTCAGCCAGATGTACGCCTGGGGACCGATTACGGTCGAAGGCCGCGTGCCTCCGGCGGGTGAGAAGTTCATCAATGCCGACGAGCGCGTGGCCAGTGGAGAGTATTTCCAGGCCATGGAAATTCCGCTGCGCCAAGGGCGCTTCTTCAACGACCACGACACAGCCACCAATCCGCGGGTGGCCATCATCGACGAGAACATGGCGCACGAGCTCTGGCCCAACCAGGACCCGGTGGGCAAGCGCCTGCACCTCGGCAGCATTACCGACACTGGCGCGCCCTGGATCACCATCGTCGGCGTCGTGGGCCGGGTGAAGCAGTACACGCTCGATACCGACTCGCGCATCGCGTTTTACCTGCCGCACACGCAATTTCCCACGCGCGCGATGAACGTCGTTCTGCGCAGCAACGGCGATCCGGCGGCGCTGACCCCGGCGGTAAAGCAACAGATTCACGAGATGGACGGCGACTTGCCGCTCTACAACGTGCGCAGCATGGCGCAGCGCCTCGACCAGTCGCTGGCGCGGCGGCGCTTCTCCATGCTGCTGCTGACCGTGTTCGCCTGCATCTCGCTGGGGCTGGCGGCGATCGGCATTTACGGGGTCATGGCCTACCTGGTGAGCCAGGGCACGCGCGAGATCGGTATCCGCATGGCGCTCGGCGCCTCGCCGAATGCCATCCTGGGACTCGTCGTCCGCAAAGGGATGGCGCTCGCGCTCTGCGGCGTGGCAGCCGGAATGGTTGGTGGGCTCGCGGTAACTCGGATGATGCGCAGCCTGCTGTTTGGCGTCGGCACAACGGATGCGTGGACCTTCCTCGTCATCCCAGTGTTGCTGACGCTGATCGCGCTGCTGGCCAGCTACATTCCAGCTCGCCGGGCCGCGCGGATTGATCCCGCGGTCTCGTTGCGCTATGACTAACTAACCATAGGAGCCGGTTTTTTCGGCTTGCCTGCCTGCAAACGCTGACAAGGCATGGCCGTTGGCCGCCCTAACTTTTACGCCCTCAGTTACTTACGTCATTAAGTCAAATATATTTGACACTGTGTATGTTTATTGTTACTTTATGTCTGCTTTACATTACTTCAAGGAGCAGGCGATGTTTGACCTTTCCTATCAAGAGAAGAGCATTTTGGGATCAGTGGCGGCGATGGTGCTGGTTTATGGGTACTACTTTTCCGCCGTTCTACGCGATGTTGGAAGACGGGAGTTTGGCAGCGGCAGCCTGGGCCGCCTCATCTTCGCGGTCATCGCGCTGATCGTGATCCAGGTGGTGTACCACACTGCGCTCGCGCTCGAGTCCCATCCAGAACCAAAGGATGAGCGCGACACGCTGATCGAGTCGAAAGCCTACCGGACCGCCTATTTCTTCCTGACCACTGGCATTTCCCTGCTGGCCGCAGGCATCATCGTGATCAACACGGTGGCGCTTCATTCGCGCGAGGCATGGGGCACGGTCACGCCGTTCGCCACCGTGAACCTGATACTGCTTGCCATGGTGCTGGCGGAGTCGGCCAAGCTCCTGACCCAACTCTTCTACTACCGGCGGGGCTTGCGATGACCGGCGGCCGGATTCGCAACAACATCCGCAAGCTGCGCTTCAACGCCGGCGAGATGACGCAGCAGGAACTGGCCGAGAAAATCGGGGTGACGCGGCAGACGGTACTCGCCATCGAAGGGGAGAAGTACTCGCCTTCGCTGGAAGTGGCGTTTCGCATCGCCCACGTCTTCGGAGTGCCGCTGGACGAGGTGTTCCAATACGAGGCGAGCGCAGTTTAAGATGGACAGGATGCGAAGCTCAGCCTTGTTCCTAACCGCACTGCTTCTTTCGGCATTCTGCCTGGCACAGTCATCCGCAACATCCGGCTCCGCGCCCGCGACGGGCAAGATCGGACCCTCGGCCGTCTGGCAGCCGCCGGCAGACTTCGTGACCAAGGCCCATGTGGCATGCGACGCAGCCAATCCACCCAATTACGGCCAGTGCTTCCTTGACCAGGTGGCGAAATCCGGCGCTTCGCCCGATGCGGTAACGTTCACTCGAACGCTGTATAAGCAGAGCGACGGCCAGGTCGGCATCATGATCGCCTTCCAGAAGGCGGGCCCGGTGGACATGGCACGGGTCATGTATCCCCTGCGTGCCAATGACAATTACGGCCTGCTGCTGGTGAACGGCGATCCGAACGTCCTTGACGTGGACGATCTGAAGAAGCTCGACCGCGCGGCCATGGAACAGCACGAGTTCTATCAGGCCATCAAGAAGAATTTTCCGCAGGCCGACGTCTGGCCGGGCGACCGCAGCGGCGACAACTGGCCGGTCGTGAAACCGCTGCCCGATGGCGGACAGCGATTCGTCGTTTCCTACCCTATCCTGAACGGTTGCCACGCCTGCCGCCCCGTAGGACTGGCGCTGTTCGGATGGGACTTCGACGCTCAGGGGAAATTCCTGCGGACCACCTACATCCCGGTACAGCCGCCGCCGCGAAAACTGCGTCCCGGACAGGCTTCGCCGGAGCAGCCACCGCCACCAGCCCCAACTCCTTCGCAGACACCGCCAGCCAAGCCAAAGCAGTAGGCGGATTAGCTACCACGGGCACAGCCGCAGCAACCGGAACCTCGCGAAGATACCTCCCCGGCGTTTTTTGCGAGTTTCCTCCGGCTTTTCCTCGCAATCCACAGCTATCCACTTCACTGCACCGAGAATAGGCGTTGATGACGGGGCACGGTAGGGCTAGAGTCGGAGAACAGTTTCGAGTTTCGGGTTCTCGTTTTGCAGGAACGCCCGCTGGCGGGCAGGCACGACTGTTTTGCTCGAAAGCTGGAAACCTGAAACTGCCTCGTTACTCTTTTGATTCTCCCGCGGGAGGAGTAAAATTATATACAAGATGTTGCGATAGGTACTTGACATCCACAAGATGTCGGGCGTAGTGTTCGTTTCCACGGAGTTGTTTTGCGGTTCTTGAGGCGAATCCTGGTAGGTCCCTCCCCCAGGTTCGGAGGCGGCAGAGGTGACGTTTTCGAAGGAAATTGGGCCCGATTGTTGCATGGTTCCTTTCGGTTGAGCAGTTCGCGATGAGTAGTTTCGGGTTGTACCCAGGGTAGTTCTCTCCGCGGGTTTGCAAGGAGAGCGGTTGGACCGACGAAGTCATCGCCAGGGCGATGGCATCTGCGGCGTTCCTTTCCAAGTCAGGTCGTACCGGCAGGCGGCGGGGGCCGTCTGGCGGACAGCGGTTAGCGGTGACCGCGAGCAGACGCACAACTGGGGACCTCTTTTCTGCCCATGATACGCAGGCAGAAGAGAGGTCCCCACAACCTTTGTGGGCTGAAATCAGCCGTTGCACCAATCTGGCTTTGTTTGCGGCGGAAGAACGTAGCTGCAGGAACCAGCCGCGCAGCGGCGGCATTGCAGTTAGCCCAGGGCGTAAGCCCTGGGTAGCGTTGGTTAAAGATTCTAAGCCCCTTCAGGGGCGGCACAAGAACAGCGGGGCTTCAGCCCCGCGGCAGGCGACAGCCGGAGAGACGGCACACATCAAGCGGGCCGTAGACCCGCAACGATCAGGGAGCACGACACATGGCCGAAATCACCACCAGAACCACCACCACAACGACCGCCGCCGTCACCACGACCAGGAAGAAGGCGCCCGGCCTCACCTTTAAGCGCTACTTCACCACCGCCGGCGTCTCGCCTTACGACGAGCTGGAGTGGGAACTCCGCCTGGCGCAGATCACCGACTCGCAGGGCGGCATCATCTTCGAGCAAAAGGACGTCGAGGTCCCCAAAGACTGGTCGATGACGGCGACCAACATTGTCGCCAGCAAATATCTGCACGGCACCGTCGGCACGCCCGACCGCGAGACCGGCGTCCGCGCCCTCGTCACGCGCGTGGCGGAAACCATCCGCGACTGGGGCATCAAAGGCGGCTACTTCCACTCGGACGACGATGCGGCCATCTTCCATGACGAGCTCACGCACCTGCTGTTGCAGCAGAAGGCCGCATTCAACTCGCCGGTTTGGTTCAACGTGGGCTGCGATCGCATCGACAAGTCCGACGCGCAGAACTGGCACTGGAACCCTGACACCCAGCAGGTGGAATACGGCGCGGTCGGCTACAAGAATCCGCAGTGCTCGGCGTGCTTCATCAACTCGGTGCAAGATTCGCTCGACTCCATCCTGACGCTGGCCAAGACCGAAGGCATGCTGTTCAAGTGGGGATCCGGCACGGGCACCAACCTGTCGCCGCTGCGCTCGTCCACGGAAGCGCTCTCCGGCGGAGGCACGGCCTCCGGCCCGCTCAGCTTCATGAAAGGTTTCGACGCCTTTGCCGGCGTCATCAAGAGCGGCGGCAAGACGCGCCGCGCGGCCAAGATGGTCATCCTGAACGTCGACCATCCCGACGTTGTGGACTTCATCGAGTGCAAGCAGAAGGAAGAGGCCAAGGCGTGGCGGTTGATCGAGGCCGGCTACGACGGCAACGGGCCCGACAGCGAGGCCTACTCGTCCATCTTCTTCCAGAACGCCAACAACTCGGTGCGCGTGACCGACGACTTCATGTATGCCGTGCTGCGCGATGGCGACTTCTCCACCCGCTCGGTGAAGGACGGCCATCCCATCCAGACCTTCAAGGCGCGCGACCTGCTGCACAAGATCTCCGACGCCACATGGCATTGCGGCGATCCCGGCATGCAGTACGACACCACGGTCAACCGCTGGCACACGTCGAAGAACACCGCGCGCATCAACGCCAGCAATCCTTGCAGCGAGTACATGTTCCTCGACGACTCGGCCTGCAATCTGGCGTCGCTGAACCTGATGAAGTTCGCGCCCAACGGCACCTTCGACGTGGAAGCCTACCGCCACGCCTGCGCCGTCATGATTACCGCGCAGGAAATCCTGGTGGACAACAGCGGCTATCCGACGGAAGCCATCGGCCGGAACTCGCACGACTACCGTCCGCTCGGCCTCGGCTACGCCAACCTGGGAGCGCTGCTGATGGCCGCGGGCCTGCCCTACGACTCCGACGCCGGACGCGACTACGCCGCCTGCGTCACCGCCATCATGTGCGGCGAAGCGTATCTGCAGTCGTCGAAGATTGCCGAGCTCTGCCAGCCTCTCGCGCCGGCCACCACCGCGACCTCGACCGCCGAGATCACGGGCGCAGCGTGCCCGGGCTGGTACATCAACCGCGAGCCCTTCCTCGACGTCATCCGCATGCATCGCGCGTCGGTGAACAACATCAACCGCACCAACGTTCCGCCCGCGCTCTACGAGGCCAGCAAGGACACCTGGGACGAGGCCCTGCGCCACGGCGAGAAGCACGGCTATCGCAACGCGCAGGTCACCGTGCTGGCGCCGACGGGCACCATCGGCTTCATGATGGACTGCGACACCACCGGCATCGAGCCCGACCTGGCGCTGGTGAAGTACAAGAAGCTGGTCGGCGGCGGCATGATCAAGATCGTGAACAACACCGTGCCCGCCGCGCTGTTCAAGCTGGGCTACACCGGCGACCAGACCAACGCCATCGTCAGCTACATTGACGCCACCGGCACCATCGAGGGCGCGCCCGCCGTCAAGGACGAGCACCTGCCGGTGTTCGACTGCTCGTTCAAGCCGTCAAAGGGCACGCGCACCATCCATTACATGGGACACCTGCGCATGATGGCGGCCACCCAGCCGTTCATCTCCGGCGCCATCTCCAAGACCATCAACATGCCGGAGAACGCCACGGTGGACGACATCACCGAGGCCTACATCCAGGCGTGGAAGCTGGGACTGAAGGCGGTCGCCGTCTATCGCGACGGCTCGAAGAAAGCGCAGCCGCTGAGCTCCATGGGATCGGCCACGTCCAAGGGCGGCGCCTCGGCTACGGGTGCTACGGCCGCAGCCGCTGCTCCTGCCGAGCCGGTGGACGAGGCTGCGGCGCCGCCGCGCGCCGTACGCCATCGCCTGCCCGACGAGCGCCTGTCGGTGACGCACAAGTTCTCGGTCGGCGGACACGAAGGCTACCTCACCGTCGGCCTCTTCAAGGACGGCATGCCGGGTGAGCTGTTCATCACCATGGCCAAGGAAGGCTCGACCGTCAGCGGCCTGATGGACAGCTTTGCCTGCGCCGTCTCGCTCGCCCTGCAACACGGCGTGCCGCTCAAGCTGCTGTGCGACAAGTTCGCGCACACCCGCTTCGAGCCCAGCGGCTGGAGCCATAACCAGGACATCGGCTACGCCAAGTCGATCATGGATTACATCTTCCGCTGGCTGCAGTTGCGCTTCCTCACCGGACAGCAGCAGGCGCTGTTCGAGGGCCTGCGTCCGAAGTACGTCAACGCTCCGCCGCCGGGCACGCCGGACGAGAACGGCGTCAGCTACCCCGGAACGGCCAGCGAACAGAGTTCTTTACCAGGGATAGAGGTAAGAACAGGGCACGTGCATTCCGCGAATGCCTTGAAAGACTTGATTGACATGGGAGATGCGCCGGTTTGCACGGTTTGTGGCGCAATCATGACCAGGAACGGGAGCTGCTATCGCTGCAACGAATGCGGTTCAACCAGTGGGTGCTCGTAGTAGTGGTCAGTGGTCAGTGGATAGTGGTCAGTGGATAGCGGGTAGAGCGGGGCTTCAGCCCCGCGTCCCGCGTGTTCTTATAGTTTGTCATCCCGAGCGAGGACGCGCCCCGGGGTCCCCGACGAGCGCCGCTTTTGCGCTCGGTGGGGTGGCCTAGCGCGTCCGAGTCGAGGGACCTGCTTTCGGTAGCATCGCACAACCATCTAACCCACGATACGATACCGCCCATTACCTTCGAATGTAAGAAACCCTAAGTCTCTTAGGATTTGAAGTTGCTGCCGAATTTTGGGCTTAACATTCTTATTGTTTGGGTGAAGCGCTTGGAGAGGCTGCTCGAACGAATAGACGTCTGAAAGTGCAATCTCTTGCCTTCCAAGTTTTCTCACAACGTTTAGGACGTCCAAAGTCCACCCCCGCATTTCACCGCTCAGGTTGCCTAACGGCTTGATGCGCTGGTACTCGCGTCTGACATGCGCGGGGCTCGCGGCAACTCCATTCGAAACGACAGCGATTCGTCCATCAACCGGGATGTTGTCCAGCCGAATATTACATCCGACCCAGCCGGCCCTTCGTGCTTTCGTCGATAGTGGCTTACGCTTCTCAATCGTTGATTCGGTGAAGAAAAAGCTTGGGACGAGAAGCAGGTCAACCACGAACCAGGCTGGCGAATACTGCAGGAGAAGAAGATTAGGAACCCGCTCCGAGCGAACCGCGTCAATCATGGCTTCATATCCCGCATCGACAATCCGGTTCGTAAGCGCCGATTTGCGGCTTTTCAGCTGATATCCCAGCGTGCACTTTGGGCAGGTGAAGTCGGTACCTGGGCAATTGTTCGGGGCCGGAGTTAATGAGCTCGAAGTGCAAGCTGGGCAGTACATTTGCTCCGTAAGCCACTTCTCCGAAACAACCCGCGCAATCTGGGATTTGCTGCGGTACTTGAGAGCAGACTCCACAGAGCATAGAAGGTCCAAAATGTAGCTCCGCTAAACTATCCCGTGCAATAAGCAAAAACTTTTCGCAGCATCGCTCCGGCGGTCATCGCCTTCTTTTATATTGTCGAAGTCGATGACCTCGAGTTCATACCCAAAAGGAACGGATTCGTCCACAGGGTAAGCTACCCCACCGTTAACAACAACGAATATCTTCTTCATCTGAACTCCCTTTCGCCGAGTGTGCCGTCCCTAAAGGGACTCCTGGAAATCAATAACACCCACCCAGGACTTACGTCCTGGGCTACGTTTGTGTCGTCCTTCGGACTTGGTGCGTCGCGGGCTTTAGACTCCGGGCAACGCACGGCAAATCGGTTGCGGCCTCGCGCGGACGCGCTAAGTCAACGGAAAACGGCGATTGCGCCTGACCCGACACACCCAACAGAACCTTATGTCCCGCTCTATGTGGTGCCCCCGACAATCACGGCCCCAAAGCGGCACGCGCCCAGCCCGAAGGGCGTCACAATCCTAGCCCCGGTCGTAAGACCGGGGATCGCGGCAAAAAATTGACCGGAGCCCCCTAGGGGCGACAGGGTTACGTGATGAGAATTGCGGTATGGCTCGACGAGACCTCGCGGCCAATTATGCCGTCCCTGAAGGGACTCGGGATTCTGTAATCTTGCCACCCAGGACTCACGTCCTGGGCTACGTTTGTGTCGTCCTGCGGACTCGGTGCGTCGCCGGGCAAATCGGTCAGGCGGTCGATTTGCGCGATCCCATGACCAGCAGCACCACACCGGCGGCGCAGAGCACGCCTCCGACGGCGGGAGGCAGCTTCTCATCGCTATGGGTCGTGACCCCGAGCTTCGCGTCTCCGAGATTGACGCTGTGGGAATGACTCGTGGGAACCGGCACGAGGAACGCCAGAATTCCCAGCACGAGCACGACAATTCCAATCCAGGCTAATGGACGCATTTGCAACCTCCGTCAGTTAGATGCTGTTGGTACGCCGTCGGCACGAACTTACTTTAGCGCGGCCCCGGTCGTAAGACCGGGGATTGTGGCAGAAAATTGACCGGAGCCCCGTAGGGGCGGCAGGGTTGCGTAATGAGAATTGGGGTCTGGTTCGACGAGGACCTTACGGCCAATTGTGCCGTCCCTGAAGGGACTCGGGGCTCTGCAACCTACCCACCCAGGACTGGAGCCTGCCCTGAGCGTAGTCGAACGGTCCTGGGCTACATTTGTGTCGTCCTGCGGACTAGTTGCGGGTAGCTGGCTCCGCGGGTTGCGGCGCAGGCTGCGGCCCTTTCCGAATGGCGCGCACAGCGTCGGTGAAGGCCAGGAGGATGGTGGCTAGCCATCCGTAAGCGATGTAGATGCCCCAGTTTTCCATTTTTTCCGCCTCTCTATTTCATGCATGCAAGGGTGCCGGCACCTTGAAGTTCTGCAAATCGCACCCGCGTGCGCCCTGTTTCACGCTGTGTTCGGAAGCAAATCTTTAAGGCCTACGAGCAGCGAGGTGGGAAGCCGCAGCGTCCGGTTCTTCGGCTCCCGCGTGGTTGTGACGTGCACCGCAATTCCATCGCCGTCAATAAATGGATCGGAGACAATCTCGAATCGTTCGCCATACATGCGAATGTGGTGAGAGGAACGGTAACCGAGGTCTCGAATCCTGACACAGTCGCCAGCGGTGGACTTGGCGTTCGTATGGTGCATGACAGCGCCTATTTCTTGTTGCTGTTGGACGGTGAGATACAGCGTTTGACCCGGCGTCGGGCGGGGTACGGCAACTTGCTATTTGCCGCCTACAAGTTCCATCAGTTCGGTCTGGGCCTGGGCCCAATCCTCGTCCGGGCGATTGTCGGTCCGATTGCGAGACTCGTAGATCTGGTAGGCGCGGAGCTGTATCGCTTCATGCGAGAAGGTGCTCGGCGCATCTTGCGCGAGGGGCGCACTCGGTTCAGAAAGGACGGTTTCCCGGCGAGGTTGAATCTTGGGCTTGGACACTTCTACTCCTGGACTGCCACAACTAAGAGGAGGAAACTCCAGAACGGCTGACCTAGTTCAGGGGTCTGAATGAGAGGTAGGAAGAGGCTCTCTCACTTTCTACAGTACGCTGATTGGGCGTTATTGTCGAAGGTCGGTCTTTCTGGGGAAAACCCCGTCCTAGCCCAACCCGGGGGCTAGAACGGGAGTACCTGTGGATCGCAGATTCACTTCGTCGCGTCGGCTGGTTTGGCGGGCTCGGCTGGCTTGGTGCTGACCTTGGCCAGGGACTCTCCCACCCGCTTCTTGAAGTCGCCCGCGTCGTCGTGCGAAAGACCGCTATAGCTCGACACCACTTGCATCTCGCAGCCGGTGCCCTTCGATACCAACGCGACCTGATTGGTATGCTGCGCCAGCGCTCCCGTAACGCTGAGGTGCACCGCGTGCTTCACGTTGTAGGAAGCCGACATGTTTTTGTCGTCGGGCGTTCCCACAACGTCGTAGTGGTTGTCCGGGTTGCTGAGGGTGTCTTTGACGGCGGTCCACAACTCGCTGCACGGCTGGGAATAGGCGTCTTTGTGGGTCCCGCTGAATGCCGGCACAGCAAGCGTAAGAGTCATGAAAATTACAACTGCAAACTTCATCATTGGCATGTGCCTCCGATAAAAATGGCTTTCACCCACGGTATACGCCTGCGCGCGTCGCCATGCAATTGGACCGCGGGCGTCCAATTCGCGCTGGCGGAAGCCGGGCTCGTCGCAGTTCGCCGGACCGCTCGTGACTTTCGCTACAATGAGCTTTCGCTGAGCTTCTCCCGATGCAATTCGAACTCTTCGTAGCGGCGCGCTATTTGCGGGCCAAGCGGCGCCAGGCGGTCATCGGCATCATCACGGTCATCTCCATTATCGGAGTGGCGGCGGGCGTCGCCTCGCTCATCATCGCGCTGGCCATCAACAACGGCTTTCGCCAGGACCTGCAAGACCGGCTGCTGGGCTCGACCTCGCACATCAATCTTCTGCGCATCGAGAGCGACGGAATTCGCAACTGGCCGGAGTTGCTGGCGCGGCTGGCGAAGCAGCCCCACGTTATCGCCGGGGCGCCCGCCATCTACGAGCAGGTGCTGATCTCGCGTGGCGCGCACGCGCAGGGCGCCGTACTGAAAGGCATCGTGCCGCAGGAGGAGCGCACGGTCAGCGACATCCTGAACTCGGTCACCAGCGGTTCAGCCGCAGCGTTGGACGAATCGCCCAACCCGCCGCCGGCCGCCTCCGAAGGCGGTGAGGACAACAGCCCGGCGAGTGTGCCGCTGCCGCCGGTGGTGCTCGGCAAAGACATGGCCGACCAACTCGGCGCGAGCGTCGGCACAGTGGTGACCGTCACCAGCCCGCAAGGCGAGCTGACGCCCTTCGGCATCGTGCCCAAGTACAAGCGCTTTAAGGTCGCGGGCATCTTTACCTCGGGCTTCTACGATTACGACAGCAACTGGGCGTTCATCCGGCTGTCGGACGCGCAGAAGCTCTTCGATCTCGGCGACGTCGTCTCGGTTCTGGAGTTCAAGGTGGACGATATCTACAAGGCGCCGGAGATTGGCCGGCAACTGGAAGCCGCCGCGGGCAAGGGCTTCATGGCGACCAACTGGATGGAGCAGAACCGCGCCCTGTTTCGCGCGCTGCGCCTGGAGCGCGTCGTCACCTTCATCACTATCGGGCTGATCGTCTTCGTCGCCGCGCTCAACATCCTCATCTCGCTCATCATGATGGTGATGGAGAAGACGCGCGATATTGCGGTGCTGGTTTCGATGGGCGCCAAGAAGCGGCAAATCCGCCGCATCTTTATGTATCAGGGCCTGCTGATTGGTTTGGTGGGAACGGCGATTGGCCTGGTCCTGGGGTTTGGGCTGTCCTGGGCCGGCGGCCACTATCACCTGCTGGCGCTCTCGGCGGAGGTGTACTCCATTGACTACGTGCCGTTTGCCCCGCGAGCCGTGGACGGCCTGCTGGTCGCGCTGGTGGCGATCGGGGTGTCGTTCATCGCCACGCTGTACCCTTCGTGGTCGGCCGCCAGCGTGCTGCCCGCGGAGGCGCTGCGGTACGAATAGCGCCCTGCTTGATAGTTATTTTGCGTAATGTGAGGATGTATTACATGAAAAAGGCCACCGTCTCGCAACTGCGATGCGAATTCAATAAGATTGAGCGCCTCCTACAGCGTGGAGAGGAAATCCTAATCACTAAACGCGGGCGACTGATCGCTCGCCTCGTTCCAGAGAACGAACGGCCTCCGGCAAAACTTCCGAACTTCCGCGCACGCATGCGTGCCATCTACGGGGACAAGGTGTTTGCCGTCAGCGGCGCTGAGTTGGTGAGTAAAGATCGGGACCGCTATTGAAGATTTATGCCAATGCCAGAGAGAGATCTGCTCGAACTGCTCTTGAGTAGCGCGGACAAGATTCTCGACCGAATTACGCTGTCACACTTGAGTAGATACGACAGATTACAGCGAGCGTTATGTGTGACGAATGTGGCGGCGGATCCGCATTATCAGCGCACCTTTGATGGCTACTACAGAATGCAACGCCGGCCCCGGGACTGGTACGCGTACTTTTTCTCCTTGCTAGAGCGGGAAAAGAATAATCGAGATATCACTTTCCGTGCAGTTCTGGAGGAAACATACTTCACGAAAGGCCGGATCGAACCGTCGTTCAGCTCGAAATTGGTAGCGACGGTTCGGCCGGAGATGCCTGTTTACGACAAATATGTCCGGGCGAACTTGCTGTTGGCACCCCCGGGCAACTGTAAGGCCCCGGATGTCCGAGTGCGGGATTTTATTGTGCTCTATTCAGGCCTTGAGTCGAGGGTCGTAGCTATTGTTCAGAATCCTCTGTTTGTTCAATATCTCAGGCCCGCGTTCGATACACGATTTTTTGCCTACGCCCACCTCACAGATGTCAAGAAGCTAGATCTCTTCCTTTGGCAGCATCGGACAGGGGGCGGGTCGTCTGACCTCTAAGACGGTTGGCCGGGAAACCAATTAACTCAAAAACTCGCTGCGTTTCCGTTCGCGTCACTGACTTCCTGCTCGACTCATGTTCTAATTCCTACAGGCTTTGCGCTGAATTTCCGCAGCCCAAAATGGGCCTGCGGATCCAGCGATTCGCCCGGAATTTGTAACGCGCAGGAGTGCGCCTGCATCCAATGTCTCAAGACGGCTTGCTGCGAGTGCGGAACCTGAAGAAGGTCTTTCGCTCCGGCGCCTCTGAGCTGGTGCTTTTTGAAAAGCTGTCGTTCGAGGTTCACACCGGGGAAGCGCTGGCGATTGTTGGCGAGTCAGGTGCCGGAAAGAGTACCTTGCTGCACATCCTCGGAGTTCTTGATACGGCTTCCGCGGGTGACGTATACTTCGCCCAAGTTGATTTGGGGAAGCTCTCGGAGGAAGAAGCGGCCGAGTTTCGCAGTCGCGAGTTAGGTTTTGTCTGGCAGTTTCACTATTTGCTGCCTGAGTTTACCGCCGTCGAGAACATTGCCATGCCGCTGCTGATGCGCGGCGTGAAGCGGGCGGAAGCGGAGCAGCAGGCCCTGCACTGGTTGCAGGAGGTAGGTTTGGCCGACCGCGCGAGTCACCGGTCCGGCGAGTTGTCGGGGGGAGAGCAGCAACGGGTGGCCCTGGCCCGGGCGCTGGTAACGAAACCGAAGCTCCTGATGGCCGATGAGCCGACAGGGGACCTCGACAACCGGACAGCGGAAGCGGTTTTTGATTTGATTGCCAGATTACATCGCGACTATCGTCTGACCTCGCTCATCGTCACACACAATCATGGGTTTGCGCGTAAGTGTGACCGTGTTCTCCGGTTGGAGCGCGGGCAGATGGTCGAGGTGTCGCCGCAGTCCTTGCCGGCGTAGTGCAACCGGCGGGCGAAGGGCGGGTTTGTAGTAGGTGGGGGGCTAAACGGCCCTCATGAGTTCGGTCCCAGGGTCATTGTGGGCCGGCGATCAGGGGGAGAGCAGCTGGAACCCGGCCGGGAGAAACATCCCGGGGGGTTCCTGGAGAGGTCTATGTTTGAACGCTACACAGAAAAGGCCCGGCGCGTAATTTTCTTCGCGCGCTACGAAGCCAGCCAGTTCGGTTCTCCGTACATCGAGACGGAGCACCTGCTGCTTGGCCTCCTGCGCGAGGACAAGGCGCTTACCAACCGGTTCCTGCGGTCCCACGCTTCGGTCGAGTCGATCCGCAAACAGATCGAAGGGCACACCACCATCCGGGAGAAGGTCTCCACGTCGGTGGACTTGCCCCTCAGCAACGAGTGCAAGCGCGTGCTGGCCTATGCCGCCGAGGAAGCCGAACGGCTTTCCCACAAGCACATCGGCACCGAGCACCTGCTGCTGGGTCTGCTGCGCGAGGAGAAATGCTTCGCCGCGGAAATCCTGCACGAGCGCGGACTGCGGCTCTCGGCCATCCGGGAAGAGCTGGCGCGCACCTCGCAGGAGAAGGCGCAGCCTTCGCAGCGCAATCGCGAGTCGTCGCTGCTCTCCGAGTTTTCGCGTGACCTCACGCAGGCCGCGATGGACAACCAGCTCGATCCCCTGGTCGGGCGCGACTCCGAATTGGAGCGCGTCATCCAGATTCTCTGCCGCCGCACCAAGAACAATCCGGTTTTGATTGGCGAGCCCGGCGTTGGCAAGACCGCGATCGTTGAGGGCCTGGCGCAACGCATCTCCGACGGCGAGGTGCCGTCCTTCCTGGCCGATAAGCGCATCCTGGCGCTCGATCTCTCCCTCATCGTTGCCGGGACGAAATATCGCGGTCAGTTCGAAGAGCGGCTCAAGACCATCATGAAGGAACTGATGGAGTCGCAGAATTCCATCATCTTTATTGACGAGCTGCATACGCTGGTCGGGGCAGGCTCCGCGGAAGGCTCGCTCGACGCCGCCAACATCCTGAAGCCGGCATTGTCGCGCGGCGAAATCCAGTGCATCGGCGCCACCACGCCCGGCGAGTATCGCAAGTCCATCGAGAAGGACCGCTCGCTGGAGCGCCGCTTCCAGGCGGTGAAAGTTCCGCCTCCAAATGAAGTCGACGCCATCAAGATTCTCTTCGGCATTAAGGAGCGCTACGAGAAGTTCCACGCCGTCACCTATACCGACGACGCCATCACCTTCTCTGTCTCGCACTCCAACCGCTACCTGCCGGACCGTTTCCTGCCCGACAAGGCGATCGACCTGGTGGACGAAGCCGGCGCGCGCGTGAAGCTGCGCCAGACTTCCCTGCCCGAAGACATCACTGAGGTGCAGAAGCGGATCAAGTTCATCGTGCACCGCATGGAGAACGCCATCGCGAACCACGAGTTCGAGAAGGCGCGCTTCTACTCCGACGAGGAACGCAAGGAGCGCGAGAACCTGCGCGCTCTGCGCGAGAAGTATCACCTCGACGAGTCGTCCACCGGCGTAGTCGGCCGCGAAGACATTGAAGATGTCGTGTCCCGCTGGACCGGCGTGCCCATCGCTTCCATCAAGGAAGAAGAGAGCCAGAAGCTGCTGCGCATCGAAGAAGAGCTGCACCGCCGCGTGATTTCGCAGGACCGCGCAATCTCCGCGCTGTCCCGCGCCATCCGCCGCTCGCGTGCCGGCCT
>Ga0209048_10003358_pt1 | contig 15549 bp, 14 predicted proteins | sample FrelakmetCRP12CR_FD_187146 | JGI IMG/M metagenome (GOLD analysis project Ga0209048, IMG submission 187146) | Freshwater lake sediment microbial communities from the University of Notre Dame, USA, for methane emissions studies - CRP12 CR (SPAdes)... | ecosystem: Environmental > Aquatic >... | reverse complement strand
CAGTATTCTGCAAGTCCTTCGGTAAACCAGAGCAGCGGGAGGTGATCCTGGATCATCCGGTGATCGGAAAGGGATCTGGTAATCTTGGAATACATGAAGACATGTACAAGCTCGTGGCGGATGACATGACGGAAATTCCACATCGAACCGTCGTACGGTATGACCACACGGCCCTTGAAGAATTCGAAAAAACCGCCGACTCCCTCGGGGATGAAACCCTGTGTGGTATTTGTCTGCTGGAAATGGAGGTGGGAACTGTAGAAAATCAGCGGGATCCTGCTGTTGATGTTGTGGTTGAACTTGGCTTCTAGCACCCTGTAGCTCTCCTCCGCGGAAAACGCCCCCCTCTCCGCAAGGTCTCTCATCTCCGGGTAATAATAAATGTCAAAATGCTCGGTTTTCAGCACATGCCAGTCGAAATCCGTGTACTGGACTTTATTCCTCCCGAAGTAAAAAAACTGAGCATACGACTGCGTAACTACAAGGGACAAGAGGAGAAAATATCGGACAACCTTTACCCCATATCCCGCATCCCTACTCTCGAACTTTGCCAAGCTCGTTCTTCAGATAATCAATCACCTTCACAGGCGTCGGATCTATACCGTTCAGCATCGCCAGATAATAGCTGACCCAGTCGCCCAGATATATCAGCGAGAACATGCGCGCAAGCACTGAACGCCCTTCGCTCCATACCTCAATGACCCTGGATGCGTACTGGCTTGTGATATCTTTTGTAATTTCCATCCGCAGCTTTACCCGCGGGTGCTCAGACTTGTCGCGCAGGAAAACCACAACCAGGTCCTCCTGCATCATCCGGCGCAAAACCTTCCAGCCGACAAGCTCGTTGTGGTTCATTTCCGGCAGAACGTGTCCGAAAGCCAGTACCTTGGCATTTTCCGCAAACTGACCCCGCCACCTGAGGTTGACAGCATCAAACCTGTCTGCCGCCGAATAAATGATCGGCAGCTTCATGTATAGCTGGCGCGCCAGAACCAGAGCGGGGTTCTGATCGCCGAGCAAAGAATATTTCCTGGCCTTGCGCTTGAGAAGAGCGACGGTTTCCCCGATGTCCTTTTCCTTCGAAGCGATGAGCTTCATTTTTGAAATCGCCATCAGCAGCGGGAAGAAAGAATATCCGAGCGCTGCACGAGGGGGATAACCTTTGGGAATGGATATGAGCACCTGGCGGGATTTCTCGGCCATGCGGGCTGCTTTTCCGTTCGAGGAGATGCAGATGACGCTGGCGCCGCGTTTGGTGGCATCTGCGTGCGCTGCAACGGTTTCCTCGGTGTCGGCGGAGTAACTCGACACCAATACCAGGCTGTCTTTGCCCACGAAAGAAGGTAAAAAATAATGCCTGTTGACGAACAGCGGGAGCTTCAGCTCTTCGGCCATGTAAGAACGCAGCAAATCCCCTCCGATTGCCGAACCACCCAGACCAGTAAGAACGATATTTTTAATTCCCGCACCTTTGAACGGAATGCTTGTTTTTTTACCGATCTGCACGGCTTTTTCTATCTGGGACGGGAACTCAAGCAAGAGCCCCCGCATGTCGGAAGTATCGTACAATTTAATAGTCGATTCAGTCATATTTCATCAATTGTTGTTGTTGATTGGGATGTCCGGAAAATGTTTCTTAAAAAACTTCCTTATGTGGGCTTCAACCGCTTCCGCCGTTTCAAGCTGCAAGGCTTCGGTTGCGATTTCCCGAAATTGCTTGAAATAGGAAGAGCGGATAATTTTCTTTATCTCCGGCAGAACAGAAGGAATCACGCTCAGCTCATCTATGCCAAGACCCACCAATAGCGGGGTCACCAGCGGATTTCCGGCCATTTCACCGCAGATGCCGACCCAGACTCCGCGCTTGTGGCCGGCATTGATAATATGTTTAATCGTTATAAGAACCGCCGGGTCAACCTCCCGGAAAAGCTGCGACACCAGCGGATTTCCCCGATCGACAGCAAGCATATACTGAGTCAGATCATTCGATCCGATGCTCAGGAAATCCACCTCGGCAGCTATCCTGGAGGCGCAAAGGGCAGCCGAAGGGACTTCAATCATCACGCCTATCTGGGTTTTATCATTGAACTTTATGTTCTTGGAATGCAGCTCTGCCTTGGCTTTCTGTACATATTCCTTGGCCTTTAGCACTTCGCTAATAGTCGAAATCATTGGAAACATGATGGCAAGATTCTTACGCGTACTGGCCCTGAGCATGGCTCGAAGCTGGTTCATCAATAAATCGGGCCTGTCAAGACCGACCCTTATGCCCCTCCACCCCAGAAACGGGTTTGTCTCCTCGGCGGTCTCCGGAGCAACCTTATCCCCGCCTATGTCGAAAGTCCGCATTATAACGCGGTGCGGGTAAATGCGTGCGGCGATTTTCTTGTATTCCGCGTACTGTTCCTCTTCGGAGGGAAAATCATCTCTATCGATAAGAAGGCTTTCGGTGCGGTAAAGTCCGATCCCCTGCGAGCCCTGCAAGACAACATAATCCAGCTCCTCGGGGAGCTCGACGTTGGCAGAAAGTTCCACGCTGTGCGAGTCCTTTGTCTCGGCGGGCAAATCCTTAAAATGTACGAGCTTGGATTCAAACTTCAGCATGCGCTCAAGTTTGCTCTCGAACTCCTGAATCCGCTTTTTCGAAGGATTTATTACAATAACTCCGCTGTAACCGTCGATCACAAGGTGATCGCCTGTCACCACATGGCGGCTGACGTCACCCAGCCCCACTACAGCAGGAATTTTCAGAGATCTGGAAAATAATGCCGCATGAGAGGTAATACCGCCCCTGTCGGTAGCATAGCCGAGCACGTGGTTCCGGCTGAGAATCATTGTATCTGCCGGTGTGAGGGTGTGGGCTACCACTATGATCGAGCCCTCGAGCCTGGATACCAGCTTCTCCTGCTGCAGATTGCGGATAATGCGGTTTTTCAGGTCATCCATGTCATGAGCGCGCTCGTGCATGTATTCATCGTGCGCCATCAGCATGAGGTTTGCGTATTTCCCGATTTCGTGGTTTACGATATACTCCGCGTTTTTCTTCTCTGAGCGAATCCTTTTTTTAATCGCGCCTATCAGAACCCCGTCTTCAAGCACCATGATTTGGGCTTCCAGTATCTTTGACTTTGCGTCGCCGATCTTTTCCTGCGCAAATGTCAGAATTTTATGCAGCTCTTTCCTGGATTTTTCAATCGCGTGGCCGAGGCGCTCAATTTCCTGTGGGGTTTCGTTCTCTTCAAGGTTTTTTTCCTCCACTCTGGGCGTCTCTTTAATGAAAAGATAGGCGCTGCCGACCGCGATCCCCGGCGAGGCTGGGATGCCCTTCAAGATGACTTCCTTTTTTACCTGCTGTTCGGCTGACATCTTTTACTCGTCAAATCCGCGTTGAAAAAGGTCGATGACTGCCTTGGCTGCTTCCTCTTCATCGGGGCCTTCAAATTTCAGTAAAAGCTTTGACCCCTGTTCGGCAGCAAGCGTCATTACACCAATAATGCTTTTCCCGTTGATTTCCATGCCGTCCTTATATATGAAAAATTCAGATTTAAATCTTGCCGCCGACTTCACAAGGGACGCCGCCGGCCGGGTATGCAGACCACTCCGGTTTTTTATCGTTACTTCGCGTTCAATCATATAGCCTTTATGAACTTCTCTCCAAAAGCCTGCGCGACAGCCATATGAGCATCGATTTTGCCCGGCTTTGCTGCAGCGGCGCCAGGGTGCGCAGTGCCCGCTGCGTGCTCAGTTTAATTTCTTTCTCCGCCTCGTCAATTGCACCTGTTTGCCTGTATATTCCCAGAATTTTTCTAATCTTGGCCCCGCTCATTCCGCTTGCGGGGGAAATCGATTTTAAAAGATCATAATCAGCACCGCCGGCCCGCTCAAGCGCTTTCAGAAGCAGGTATGTTTTTTTCCCTTCCACAATATCTCCGCCGATTATTTTGCCGAACTTCCGAGCATCCCCCGTTATGTCCAGCAGATCATCCTGTATCTGGAAAGCTCTTCCCAGCTGCTGGCCGAATTTCCTCATACGTGACGCAACGTTTCTTTGCGCACCGCCGACAAGCGCCCCGATTTCAGCTGAAGCGGCGATTATCTTTCCGGTTTTCCTGGCGATCATCCGAAAGTACTCGCCGAGCCGGACATCTTTTCTGGATTCAAATTCCTTATCCATCCCCTGTCCCTCGCAAACCTGAACAAGAGCGTCCGTATAAACGCTCATTATTTGGGTGAGCCGCGGCGAAGAGGTTCTCAGCAAAGAGCGGTATGCCTGCGCGATCATCTCGTCACCCGTGAGGATGGCTACGTTTTCGTCCCATTTCTTGTGAACCGTTGGCTTTCCACGCCTGAGATCGGCATGGTCCATCACATCATCATGAACCAGCGTAAAATTGTGAAGAATTTCCACAGCAGCGGCAGCATCGAGTGCGTCATGGCTCTCACCCCCCACTGCTTCACAGGAAAGGAGCACGAGCACTGCGCGCAATCTCTTCCCGCCCGCCCCAAAGACGTACCGGATTGGCAGATATACCGTGGCCGGTTCCCCCGCTTTGATCAAAGCGGCAATGCGCTTATCTACGCTTTCCCTGTATTTTTCGTAGAGCTTTTCAAAATCCGGGCTGACCACACGTTCTCTATTTCTCAGATTAGTATCTGGAATCTTCCGAAGGGCAATGTACGGTTTTACTTTAAATATAATAAGAAAACAGGCTGTGAGAAGCAAGGGAGGCATCCGGGAGGCTGGCTGCGGGGGTGCATTCTGTTTTTTCTTGATTTCGATCAAATTTTCCTTATCTTAGAACCCACTGGATGGTACTGGAGCCGTATGTCAATCTCATCTAATCCCAAGTCGAAGAAATTCAGCATGCCCGGAAGTAAACTTCTGATCTGGTGTGTAATTGTTTCACCGATTGTAATGTTCATTTCCTGCGTGCAGAAGGAGGAACCTCAGGTGACCTCGAAAAACGAGCTGGCCGTGTTTCTGGATTCGCTCGAGAGGCGCTATGAAAACGCCTGCCTCCGGATGGGACTGGCAAACTGGAACAGTTATGCAAAAGAAGGCCCATATGACCTTGATTCAGCGAAGGCGTATCTTGTAAAAGTTTTTTCTGACACTGCGGCCAGCCAGATTATCGACGAGTGGAAAAAGAAATCAAATTCCCTCGCCGACAAACTGCTTGCACGCCGTTTGGATCTTTGGCAGAGATGCTTTATCGGCGGCACAATTTACTCGGATCCGGAAATCGCAGCGCTGGAGAACAGCCTGCAGCAAAAGATCACAAACTTCAAATTCACATTTGAAGGCTCCCAGATATCGCTCTTAAATCTGAACAACAAGCTGCGTGAGGAAAAAAAGCAGTCGAGAAGACACAAGCTCTGGTCGGTGACATCACAGCTTTCGGCGGTGACCGCCCCTGATCTCATACAACTTGTGAAGCTCCGGAACAAAAAAGCCCGGCAGCTGGGATTCCCGAATTATTATTCTCTGGCCCTTCATCTGCAGGCCGTGGACGAGGAATGGCTTTTAAAAACATTGAATATCCTGGAGGAAAACACACGGACAACATTCGGTGAAGACGTCGATGCTTTTAAAAAGAAACTGCACATCGAGAACTTAGGCCCGTGGGATTTCGACATTGTCCTGCGCGACACAGCGTCCATTCCCGACCGTTATTTTCCGCAGGACTCCGTTTTCGCCGTCATCCATGAATTTCAAAAAGGCATCGGATTCGATGTCGATTCTCTCCCCATAAAAGAGGTTACCAAAGACATCCCATATAGCGCGCTGAGTATTGCAATAAATATACCCGAGGATTCGCGCTTTATGATCAATCCCACGAAAGGAAAGGGATTTTACAGCGCCGCATTCAGCCAGTACGGCCACTGCCTGAAAGCTGTCCATACGCGAGTCGAATACCCCATCCTGAAAGGATACGAATGGATTCCCGGAGCACAGTGCGCGGCATACGAAGAAGGCATTTCAGAGATGCACGGCGAGTTTACTGACGATTCCCTGTGGCTTTCCAAATTCACGAATGCCAGGCCGAAAACTATCGATAAATACACTTCAGGGCGGGGACTCCCCACAATGTACCGGATGAGGCGGCTGCTGAAGGATTTCTTCATAGAGTACGAAATGTATAAAAACCCGGAGCAGGACATGGCTTTGCTGGAAAGGGAAATGCTCGGCAAATATCTGCTCACCACCCTGGACGATACAGTTGCGCATCAGTTTGCGGCTTCTGTCCCCTATGCGTACCGCCCCTGCAGTAACCATAATTGTATCCTGGCGGGGATGATTGCCGCGCAGCTGCAGGAGGCTCTGACAAGCAAATTCGGCGCCGGAAAAATCGAAAACCCGAAAGTTGCCTCCTGGATGATCGATCATCTTTATGCTACAGGTGAGACCGAAGAATGGACCGAACGGATACGCAATGCCACCGGTAAATCGCTGGAGACCGGCGCTTACCTGCGCAAACTCGGGATATGGCCGGCCGAGCTCATAACGAATCAAAATAATGATTGATTAGAACGGAGATATTGCATGACCAGGTTGTCTGTTTTTATCGTTATCATCATCTGCCTTCAGTGCGGTCAGGCCATTGCACAAAGGGAGAACCTTCTGAGCTTTTTTCCGAAAGCAGACTCAATAGCAGAATTTCCCCCGCTTGATGCCGAACTGCGGGTGCTCTGCCAGAAAAAAATTCAGAAACGCTATGTCTCTTTTATCGGAGATAAGGGGCAAAAAAAGATTTTTATCGCGGCCATCACCTTGAAGCCTATTGAAAACCTGAAAAGGGATCTTTCTCTGACCGTTGATTTTAACGGGGTGATACCAACCCTGAATAAGATCACAACCTGGGGTTATATCTTCGACCGCAACAGCGACGGGAAGATAGACTACATGGCACTCGTCGGTGCAGCCGCTGCAGTCGAGGATGATAATTTCCCCCGGAATTTTCCCGTCCGCGGGGAAAAAATGAGCACGCAGCAGCTTGAGATTTTCGTAAATCACTGCAAACTCGTCTTTAATCACTGGGCCGATGACAATTACGATGGAAACATAGATGCAGCCGTGCACCTGGATATGGATCCGGACAGGGACTGGGTCAAGCGCAAACTGGTAGTACGCAGCACAAAATTTGACGGAACTTTCGACTCCGTATGGGCATTCCGCGATAGGATCGACGAAGACAAAGAGGGCGTAGAACATACGCTAAGTGCTGTGTCTTATCACCCCCTCGGACGACCTAACGGCGAAATTACAAAAGCAGATTTCAAGGAGTTGACGGATATCCTTCAGCTGATTAACCTTGCGGCAGCAGGGTGCGACATAGGCAAAGGCGAGATTCCGGGAGAATAATTAACAAGCACTAAGAGGGCTGGAATTTCCACTCTCGGCTCTCATCCTGTCTTAATACTTAACCTCTCGCCCGACATTAAAAAGCACGGTCCCTGAAAGGCTCTAAATCCCGCTGCGTATTCCTACGCTTATCGGAACGTACTGCGTAGACTTGAACGTTGTTATGCCAAGACCGTATCTTCCTTCGAGGAATATGGTGAGGTGGTCTGTGACGGGGAAATCAACACCCAGGCCGCCGATCCACGAGAAGGCGCCTTCATCTTTTTCCCCTATCAACAGAGTCGTGTCGCCGCTGACCATTATGGGCGGTGAGAATATATGAAGATAGCCGATGCCGAAAGTAAAGTAGGGGGCAATGGATTTTTTATCGGTGCCGAACGTACCTTTGAATTGTGCAGTCACCGTGAGTATTTGTGTCGCGGAACCGTAGATCGAATAGTTCTGCCTGTGCAGATTGTTTGCCTCTTTGAATCCTGATTCGTCGAAACCAAAGCTGTTGAATTGAATAGATCCATAGACTCCGCCGTATCCGAACGAGCCCGGCGTGAACGAATAGCCGGCGCCAATACCAGCATTGTAACCTGTCCTGAAATCCTGCTTGAAATCTTTTGGCAGGTAAGGCAGTGACAGGCCAGCCGAGTACATGATCTCCCACCTTACGTCTGGCTGGACAGACACGGAATCTGCCTGCGAAAAAACCGGGTATGAATAAGCCACGATGAGAAAAGCTGCCGCTAACAAATATTTCATAAATCTCTCCTTCTGTTGTACAGTACGCGATGAGCCAGTTAGAAAATGTGTTGTTTTGAAAGGCAATCGCAAAGGCATTCTATTGAATGGCCAAAATATACCAACTATCTAACCTTTTGTCAAGGTAATTTTGGATTAACAAAAATCACTTTCTCCCTCTCCAGCACTACCGCCCCGGCCGCTAATCCCCTTGGTTTACGCACATATTTGCGCTCACAATAGGCTACAGGCACGCTTCCCGCTTTACGCATTTTGCTGTAATATGCGGCTATGGCGGCCGCCTGGACTATTGCCTCTTTCGGAACGGCCGCTTGACTGTCCTTGACTCTCAGAACCGTGTGGGAACCGCCTGCCCCGCGGACATGGAACCACAAATCCTGAGGTTTGGCGTATTTCATTGTCAGCATGTCGTTGTTGACGTTGTTTTTTCCTACCCATACCTCATATCCCCCCGCCACAGTGAACACCCTGAAAGGCGGCTGCGCCCCTGCGGTTTCCAAAATATTCATCTTTAGCCTTTTCAAATCTTGTCTGTGCTCGCTTAAAAATTTCTCAAGCTGCGCCCTGTTGCTGCAGTTCCCGATATCCATTTCCGCTTGGGTCAGCAGATCGACCTTGGCAGCCAGCTGCACGATGCGCTTGGCGGATTTCTCAAGCGAGGCTCTTGTTGCCTTTGCTTTATTAAAATACCTCTCGGCATTGGCCACTGGCGGAAGCGAAGGATCGAGCGCAATCTTGACAGTCCCCGATCCGCCGATCACGTCCTGAAGCTCTACCTCCTTCATCCCTTTGCAGATGTCGGGTAAATGAGCCAGCAAAAGCTTCCCCGCCTTCTCGTATTCTCCCGGATCAATCCGGGCCTGCCTCTCGGATTTACCGAGGGCCCGCTTCGTCCGCTCCAGCTCCGTTTTTATTCCATCCGAGATCGATTTTATTTCGGATTCTGTCTCTTCCCCCTGCAGGGCGCCTATAACGAAATATTTGACCGCATCATTCACAGAAGAGAACTTTTTCACCTCTGTGCCTCTCAGATGCCCGAGCGGCATTAGTGACAGCTGGAGCATCCGTGAGCCTCTGAAATAGACCATAGGTTCAGGATTCAGCGACTCCTGAATGATCTTCGCCGTCTCATCGCGGATTCTTTTCAGGAGGTCATTTCCCATCTCGCTTATCGGCATGTTTTCGTCGATCCCCGACCTGTACAGGACCTCCCGGGCATAAATCAAACCCAGGGCGGGGAGATTTTTTTTCAGCGCAGCGCATGCCCCCATACTGCCGTCGGCTGAAAGCTTACGGATAAAGGAGGGCGCATCCTCGATGGCCCGCTCGGGAGAAATCCTCTCCTCAATCCTGAAAAATGTGCCGGCTAGATGTTTATTGTTCTTGAACGCTTCGCCCACAATATTTTTTTCATCGGCTAGTATGATATTGCTTGAAGCGGTGTTGTACTGTTGAATGAGGAGCCTCCAGCCATTCTCCATGTTCAGAATTAGCGTACGGTCGCCGGGGTCAATTTCGATACTGCCAATCCTTTTCGAAACCATATCCTGGAAAAGATCGACAGAGTTCCTGCGTGCTCTGGCAACCCGCTCGCGTAAAATTACGTAGTTCAGCCCGGGAGCAACCGATACGCTCAGAGTTCCGGAGGCCTCTTCAGCTGCACCATGCAGGGTAATAAGAAGCTCGTTTTTACTCTGGGTGAAAACCTCGGCAACCCATGAGCCCCCCAAAGACCGCTCAAGCTCCAGGGTTAAAGCCCGGAGTGTAAAAAAGTTAGTAACCATTCAGAAGGAAAATAATCCACAATATATCTAAAAACTCTCTGTTTCTCAAAAATAAGGGGCACGATTAACAGATAATGTTGAAATCAGGGTGCAAAGATTGTGAAAAGGTTTTCCTTGACGCGCGCTTGAATATTTCGTAATTTAGAAGGGGAATTTTCTTCAAAATGGCTGAATTTTAATGATTTCGAGCATGACAGGCTACGGCCGCGGCGAGGTAACGGAAAACATGATAGCCGCGGTGGCAGAAGTACGGACGGTCAATAACCGCTACCTGGAGGTGGCGGCGCGGCTTCCGCGCACCATGACGCTGCGCGAGAACGAGGTTAAGGAACTGGTCAGGGGTAAATTTGTCAGGGGTAAAATAAACATTGTTCTAACAGTCACACATGACAATTCGGAGGAAATTCCTCTGAAGATCAATTCGGCCGCCGCGAAAGCGTACTACAGGCTCCTGACCGATCTGCGTAAAGCCGTTAACATCAGGGAAAAGGTGACTCTGGCCCATTTACTGCAGTATCCCGAGATTCTCCAGATCAACGAATTTGAAAAAGGGGACGAAGAAGAATGGCGTCTGCTTAAGAAAGCCCTTATTGCGGCCCTCGATCAAGCCACTGAAATGCGAAGGCGCGAAGGGAGCGAACTCATGAAAGACCTTATGGCCCGAATAAAGGGGATAGACTCGCGGATCGATGAGATAGAAAGGACAGCAAAAGGCCGGATCTCCGAGGAAAGGAACCGCCTGGAACAGCGTCTAAGAGAGCTCTTGGCAGACCAATCGATCATCGACAGCAAAAGGCTGGAACTTGAGATTGCCATCCTGGCAGACAAGCTGGATGTCACCGAAGAGTGCGTCCGCTTCCGCAGCCATAACAAGTTTTTTATCAGCGATCTGGCCGGCAATGAGGCTTCCGGCCGCAGACTTAACTTCCTCATCCAGGAAATGAATAGGGAAGCCAACACAATCGGGGCAAAGGCAAGCAACGCCGAGATAGCGCACATTGTAGTTGAAATAAAAGAAGAGCTTGAAAAGATCAGGGAACAGCTGCAAAACATCGAATGAGTTCCAGCTGCTCACCGGGCCAGATCATTATTTACCGTCAAAGATACCTATGCCCAAATTGATTGTCGTATCAGGCCCGAGCGGGTGCGGAAAGACAACCATAGCAAAGGAAATTCTGAGAAGGCATGCGGGGCTAGTCTTCTCGATATCTGCAACGACAAGACCCAAGCGGGCAAACGAGACTCACGGAAAAGACTATTTTTTCATAACCGAAGAAGAATTTGAGGAAAAGATAAGGCGGGATGAGCTCGTCGAATGGGAACAGATATACGGCGATTATTACGGGTCTCTTAAAGACGAAATCGACAGGGCGTTTGCAATCGGAAAGTCAATAATACTGGATGTAGATGTCAAGGGGGCTCTTTCGATAAAAAAGAAATACCCTGAGGACTCGGTGATCATTTTCATCAAACCGCCGGACCTTGAAACCCTCAGGGCACGGCTCATGAGCCGAAAAACCGAGTCGGCTGCAACCCTCAACCGGCGCATGGAGAGGGCTTCCATGGAACTTGAAAAAGCAAAAGAATTTGATTTTTGCGTCGTCAACGACTCACTTGACAAGTCGGTGGCGGCGGTAAACAGCATCGTCGAAGATGCTATAAAGCAATATTGAAAACTAAAAAAACGCAAACAACACAAGGATAAACGCATGCCGTTAAAACCGTTGGACATCGAAAAACTCAGTGGCAAAGCCGAAAATATATATGAAGCAATCGTCATTCTGCTGAAGCGCGCCCGCCAGATAAACGAGGAAATGAAGATCGAATTCAATCAGCGTATAGAGATGCTGCAGTCAAGGATTTTTGAGCCTGAAGAGGAGACAGAGCAGCCGCAGACTAACCCAGACCAGATACTGGTCGCCCAGGAATTCGAAAAGCGCCCAAAGCCGACCGAAACAGCCATTGAAGAACTGGAAAAAGGGCTGATCACATACCGCTATAAGGAGGATGACCCCGCACCGACTGTATCCTGAGAGCGGATCCTGATTCAGGCCGATGTTGAAGGATAAAAACATACTCGTCGGAATTACCGGGGGGATAGCAGCTTACAAGATACCCCTCCTGGTGCGCGATTTTGTCAAGGCGGGAGCCCGCGTCCGCGTTGCAATGACCGAATCGGCTGCAGAGTTCATTGCGCCTTTGACCCTCTCAACCCTTTCCGGAAACAGAGTCGCCGTCGGGTCTTTTCCCCGCCCGGCCACAGATTCCGGCACATGGCACATAGAACTTGCCAGTTGGGCCGATTTGATGCTTATCGCCCCTGCAACCGCGAACACAATTGCGAAGCTGGCTCAAGGGATCTCAGATAATGCCGTGACTACGCTGGCTCTGGCAATGCGCGGCCCGACCCTTATATCGCCTGCAATGGACAGAGACATGTGGCTGCACCCGGCGACACAGTCAAACATTCTCAGGCTGAAGGAACTTGGATATATTTTACTCCCCCCCGAAGAGGGGGAGCTGGCAAGCGGCCTAACAGGACCCGGCCGACTGCCACATCCAGAGAAGATTCTGAATGCGGTCGCCGGCGTTTTTAAAAATGCACACAAGGACCTGCTGGATAAAAAAATATTGGTTACCGCGGGGCCTACCCGCGAGCCTGTCGACCCCGTGCGGTATTTAGGCAATAGGTCATCCGGCAAAATGGGATTCGCAATCGCAAATGCGGCCGCTCAGCGGGGTGCCTCTGTAACCCTCGTAAGTGGCCCTGTCAGCCTCGAGACTCCGCGAAACGTGCAGCGTGTCGACGTCGAAACAGCGGCAGAGATGTACCAGGCGGTCATGAAACGCCAACGGGGAATGAACGCGGTGATAATGGCCGCCGCAGTGGCAGATTTTGCTCCGGCCGCACCGGCCGTTAAGAAAATCAAAAAGGAAGAGGTTCCGGCCGGTCTATTCCATATCGAATGCCGTAGAACCAAAGACATCCTGCACCAGCTCGGCGTTAAAAAGAAAGACAGCATACTGGTGGGTTTTGCACTTGAAACGGATAACGAAATCTCCGGCGCAAAGAAAAAACTAAGAGACAAAAACCTGGATTATATAGTCCTCAACAATCCGGCGGCCCGCGGGGCTGGATTTGAGACCGACACGAACATTGTCACAATTATTTCAAAAAGCGGTCATGTGGAACGCCTCAGGAAGATGGCTAAATTCGACGTCGCCAATGAAATTCTGAGCCGGATCTCAAAGCGACTTGCTGCCGGCAAATAAAACCGCGGGTAACTTCACTAAATTTTAATTCTAAGGCCAGTGCATCCGGAAAAATTTCTCGAACTTATCGAAAACACTCGTCGGTATCTGATGCAGCAGCAGGATTTGTTCGGCAACATAATTTACGATGATGATCCCGGCCGCAAAAAAGGCGGCCAGGGCACCCGGAGAGGAACCGCATTACCCGATGAACCATGGGTGAAATCGGATTCGCTCCCCGTGCTCCTCAAGGATATATGCGAGTGTGTCAAATGCCCTCTGGGACATACGCGCATAAATTTCGTGTTTGGCACCGGTAACCCCAATGCAGATCTCATGTTCATAGGCGAGGCTCCCGGGGCAGACGAGGATGCCCAGGGAGAACCTTTTGTCGGCAAAGCCGGTCAGTTGCTGAACAAAATTATAGAGGCGATCGGCATGAAGCGTGAAGAAGTTTATATCTGCAACATCCTGAAGTGCCGCCCGCCAAACAACCGGGATCCCGAGCCAAGTGAAATGGAAACGTGCTCTTCGTACCTTTACAAGCAGATCGATCTGGTAAAGCCAAAATTCATCATATGTCTGGGTAGAATTTCCGCCCAATGGCTGCTTCAAACGAATGAAGGGCTTTCAGCAATGCGCGGTAAAGTGCACGATCTCCGGGGTGCAAAGCTTATTGTGACCTACCACCCGGCGGCCCTGCTGCGAAACCCCAACTGGAAAAGGCCCGCATGGGAGGATATGAAGATGTTCAAGAGACTGTATGACGAAGCTAAGGGAGCCTGAGCATGCCTTTCAAAAAAAGCAACACTTCCGCTCAGTCACCCCCGGATACGGCTCAGATGGCCGCGGCCGGAGGACGCATACCACCACAGGCAACAGACGTCGAAAAATCCGTGCTGGGCGCCATGCTCATCGACAAAGAAGCCACGCCGAAAGTGCTGGAGCTGCTGGACAATTCGAGTTTTTACAATCCCACGCATCAAAAATATTTTCTGGCAATATCCGCCCTGTTCGAAAAAGGTGAACCGGTCGACACCGTGACGCTCGCCGAGGAACTCAGGCGCAGGGGCCAGCTGAATCCGGCCGAAGACCCGCTTTACCTGACCGAACTGACGATGAACGTAACATCCGCCGCCAACGTCGAATATTACGCAAGAATTGTGCTGGAAAAAGCCCTGATGCGCAGCCTGATAGCCGCATCGCACGAGGTCGCTTCCCGCGCGTACAGCGAAACCGAAGACGCCTTGGACCTGCTTGATGAAGCGGAGTCAAAAATTTTCCAGATATCGGAAAGACGTCTTAAAAAGACATATACGCCCATACATCGCGCGCTGCACGAAACATTTGAAAAACTGCAGGAGATCCACGGAAAGCACAGCGGAGTCACTGGCGTACCGAGCGGTTTCCCGCAGCTGGACGAAAAAACCGGGGGTTTTCAAAATTCAGATCTCATAATAATCGCAGGACGTCCCAGCCAGGGGAAAACGGCCCTGGCTCTTTCAATCTCGCGCAATGCCGCATTGCACAAGGAGAAAAAAACCGGCGTAGGTATATTCAGCCTGGAAATGTCGGAGCAGCAGCTTATCATACGGCTGCTTTCCGCCGAGGCGAGGGTAAACGCTCACGAGCTGAGGACAGGCAGACTCCATGAGGATGAATGGAAAAAATTGAGCCGGAACGTCGGGAGGCTTGCAGAAGCAAAGATCTTCATTGACGACTCTCCGGCGCTCAGCATACTTGAACTGCGGGCGAAGGCGAGGAGACTCAAAGCCGAACACAACATCGGGCTGGTGGTTGTGGACTACCTCCAGCTGGTTCAGGGTCCTAAAACAGCCGAATCCCGCGAGCGGGAAATCTCGATGATCTCACGCTCCCTCAAGGCCCTCGCAAAAGAGCTGAACATCCCTGTGGTTGCATTATCCCAGCTCAACCGGGCGGTGGAAACACGCGGTGACAAAAGGCCGATGCTCGCGGATTTACGCGAATGCGTCACCGGCGACACGCTCGTGATGCTCGCTGACGGCAGCCGTGTTCCGATCAGCGAAATCGCCGGGCGGCAGGCGCAGGTTCTGACACTGACCGGGGAAGGGCGCATTAGAGGCGCATTCTGCGATAAAGTTTGGCTAGTCGGATGCAAACCCGTTTTCAGGATAAAACTGGAAAGCGGCAGGAGTATCCGTGTCACCGGGAAACATCGCCTGCTCACCATCTGCGGTTGGCGCGAGGCAGGCGCAGAGCTGACAAGATGGCGTCGCCCAGCCGGGGCGCACTCCGTTACGAACTCGAAGTCGCGCTACTCAAAGGACTCCAAAGGCTAGTTCTAACAGTTTGAATATTTCGCGCGAACCTTCTCCTACAGCGGCGAAGTAGATCCGTACTTCTTAGTATGATAGGCCA
>Ga0209048_10003357_pt1 | contig 15554 bp, 17 predicted proteins | sample FrelakmetCRP12CR_FD_187146 | JGI IMG/M metagenome (GOLD analysis project Ga0209048, IMG submission 187146) | Freshwater lake sediment microbial communities from the University of Notre Dame, USA, for methane emissions studies - CRP12 CR (SPAdes)... | ecosystem: Environmental > Aquatic >... | reverse complement strand
CAGCCCTCGACGTTATCCGTGGACCGAATGTGACCAATGAACTTATGTGCGGTTTGATGGGCCAAACTACGATCGCTGCGACCGCCATAAGTCCGCGCGAAAGCCGGGAATATGTCAAAATCCTCTGCCTCAAGTCGCCCAAGGCTCGTAGCACCGCGGCACTGGAGAGACCGACGGAACTCGACCAGCAGGAATAGCCTAAGCGAATCGTTCGGCTACCCCCGCCGGGCCGCGGCGTCTCTGATATTGCACGGCGTGGACCAAAGGAAGCTCTGGACCTAAGCGCCCACGGTCGCTATTTTTCGCAGTGAAACGGGTGACCGATGACCTACCGGATAACCGCCGCCACTGCTTGCCTTGCCTTATTTTGCGTCACATCCTTGTGCGCCCAAGCCGGCTGTCCCAACGCCGAAACTGCAAAAAGCGGCTACAGACTGATCGCTTCCCAGCGGGCAGCCATTATCGAAGTACTGCCATTCGACGGCCCGATTGTAACGTATAAATTGACGCCCAAGGGCGCCGATCCAGTGCTAGTCACGTCGCAGGAGGGCTTGTTCTCCCTGGTCACCCGGAGCAAAGACGAAGAGACTAAGACGAAATATTCGATCGACATTGCTAAATTGCTGCCGCTGCAGATGGATTCCACAATCGCCTTTGAAAGCGTCTCGACGGCGTCCGACGGAAAGCAGCTGAATAGCGCAACTCAACAACGTGCTGTCGAGACCGAGCGTATCAGCATTGGTGAGTGCAGTTATGACACGGTTGTCATTCAGTCAGCGAGCCGGTTTTCTGGCACCTACTTTCAGTCGCGCCGCCGCCTCAACTACAGCCCCGACCTCAAGATGGTGATCAGAGCAGAATTCCGCGCCAACGACGGCCGAAGTTGGGTCGAAGACTATGAGACCATCGAGTCAAATTGATCTGCCTCGATTTTTTGGTCTGAACGATCATTCCAAACTATTGGTTTTCGGTCTTATTCCCGCATCGCTCTGTCGAGATTTTTTGCCGGCGCTAAGACGCTATCGGCCACGGCTTTGTCGATGTGAGCGGAGTTAACGTCGGCGCCCAAAAAATCGGCACCATCAAGACGTGAACCGCGAAAATCAGCGCCGGCCGCGTCGACCTCGCGCAAAGAGGCGCCGCTGAGATCCGCGTTTCGCAATATTGCAAATTCGAGATCCGCGCGTAGAAGATTGGCCTTAGATAGGTTCGCGTCCGAAAGATTAGCCGATTTGAAGATAGCCCGCATCAACCCCATGGACTGGTTCTTTTCATCAGCGCTGCCATCGACACCAACAAGTAAGGTATTGCGCAGGCTTGCGCCGGTAAAATCCCCGGCGACGCGTGCAAGGGACATATTGGCATCGTCAAATCTTGCTCCTTGCATCTGCGAGGAGAAAAAGCTAGCCCGCACTAAACTCGAACGACTAAAATCGGCCTTCAGAGCCCAGGCTTGATCCAGCACCGCCCCATCCAATCTTGCATCGGTGAGATTCGCGCCGTTTAATCGCGCTGCTCGCAAATTGACACCGGACAAATCCAGATTGGACAAGTCAAGTCCTGACAGTCGCTTGCCGCTGAGGTTTGCCGGAATTCCCGCCGAAGATTTCAAAATGGTCTGCACGTCCGCACGCGTCATTTCCGCCTGAGTCATTTCCGGAGAACTGAGGTCAAGATGGCGGATCATATCCTGCGCTATTGCAGAACTAGCGAAAAGTAGTGCCAGGGCAGACAGAGCCCGAACAGGTCGCCAGCTTCTCCTGGTCATAAAATGCCCCCGTCAATGCATATCGACTCTGCGCAAACTAGTTTCATTACTTGGGGAAGGCAACCGCCAGTTATGAGACGGGATTAGCCGCATTCTGCTGCGCCAAGCCATTGAAACCGGCCGCAATCCGTGTATCAATTTGTTGAACGTCCGCAATTCAAGCATGCAGGAGCAGCCATGCGACGAGCTCTGTACCTCACCCCAATTTTTCTTTCTATTTGCGCATCAGCGTTGGCTGCCGAGGGGAAGGGGATCAGATTTTGGAATTTGACCGCATCAACGATCTCCAAATTGCAATTATCGCCGACCGGCAAAGACGCCTGGGGGATGGATCAATGTGTGAATGACCGGGATGGAACAGTCGATCACGACGAGCGCCTGAAGATTACCGGTATTGGACCAGGACAATACGACGTCAAAGTCGCCAGCAAGGATGGTCGCGTTTGCATCGTCAGGAACGTCGAAGTCAAGGCCAATGCCGTATTTAGTATCAGCGAAAACGAATTGACCGATTGCACACGCTGAAGTCACTGGGCTGGCGCATGAAGAATCGCCGCTTGCATCAAGCGGACCAAGTTCGCCCTTGATACGGCGCCTCCGAATCCCGGCTGGGACTTGCGCGAAGGTGCTGACAGTTCAAATTGACCCTTTCGTAATATAGACTGTCAATATCAACGATGCGAGACCTCCAGCGAAACGCGTGCGCGCGTTTCATGCTGTTGATTGTGGTAGCGGCAATTCCTCCGGCCTTGCCCAAGATTTTCCAGCGACGCCGATGTTGACCAAGCAGTCATAATCGACCGGCCCCATGGTCGCGCACAAGTTCCGACGATTCAAGACGCTTTGAACATTGACAAAATTTTCGCCCATGTTCTTGCCTACCCTGAAGTCCACGTCGAAGGTTATGTCTGCCTCCAAGACATCTCGCCCCGATCAAAAATGCGCCGAGACGTGTGGACCAATTGTACGAATTGTCTGGAATACCTTAAGCGCGGTAATATGCTCGCCGACATCATGAACCCTGAAGATGTCGGCGCCAGCGACGGCAGCCGCCAGATTGGCTGCAAGGGTCCCGATGAGACGATCGTGCACGGCAACGTTCAATAGCGAGCCCAGGAAGGATTTGCGGGAGAGACCCACAAGGATAGGCAGCCCGTAACGTCGTTTCAAATCGGGGATCGCGGCAATGGCTTCGAGATGCTGGCGTGAGGTCTTGCCAAATCCGACACCCGGATCCAGGATGATTCGATTAGGCGCTATGCCGGCGCGGTCTGCCAAAGCAAGCGAAATATCGAAAAAGCGGAACATATCGGCCACTATATTAATGGATTCATCCTTGACCTCCCGATTGTGCATGATAATCGCGGCCGCTCTGCTCTCACCCACTGCCTTGGCCATTTCCGGATCCTTTTGAAGGCCCCAGATATCGTTGACGACGACCGCGCCCAACCGGCAAGCGCGTCTAGCCACGTTGGCCTTGTATGTGTCGATCGAAATTGGAATTTTGACGATTTCGTTAAGTTCCGCGACGATCGGCTCAATACGGGCAAGTTCGTCCAATTCCGGCACGGGCGTTGCACCCGGACGCGTCGACTCCCCACCAACGTCAATGATGTCACACCCCTGCGCCGCCATTTCCTGGGCTTTCGCAAGCGCTCTATCGGCGGCAAGGAACTTACCGCCATCGGAAAATGAATCGGGCGTGATATTTAGGATACCCATGACGACCGGTCGTCTTCCAATCTTGGCAAGGAATCTGTCGCGCCGGTCGTCGAATTCTGCCAAGTCAAATCTCCTTGTCACGTCGCTGAGGATCTTCGCACCGCCACCGTGTGGCAAACCAATCCGGATTGTCGCCGATCCATTTGGCGATCTCGAGTTGAGCATTCTTGGCACACTGACTCAACGAACCCTCATAGACAAATTGCAGGTGCTTGACCCGGCAGTCGCTAGGTTGGGCCACTGCACAAATTGTGATAACGATCTCAATTAGGCCCATGATGATGCCCTCTGTTGCGCCGCGCTTGCCACCCAACCTACTAGTCAACCAGCCAAATTTCTCCCTTGCCCAGCGCAGCCATGTCGCCAGCGAGACGGCGCAAGGGTCGGCGGATGAGCGCTGCAGCCCTGGTGCTAACCGGTCTGAGCGCGCTCGCCATGATGCGGGCAAACACCAGATCCTGCCTGCCGCAATCGGAGAATGTGGGCAATAGTTCACACGTCTTATCCGCCATCACGATCGTACCGCGACACATAAGAGTGCCTGGCATCGCGCCCACGCTCTGCACAAGAATTATCGTGCCCGCAATCATCCGACTCCCCGCAAATCGTCCCGCATGTCCTTCGACAATTATCGTGCCGCGCCGCAGCCGATCCCCGACATGTTCACCGGCATTCCCCCGGACGATCACCAGACCGCCGCGCATGCCGGCAGTCTCCCCATTCAGCGGGCCAGCGAGCCGTTCGCCAGCATGGCGGCCAATCTCAATTGTCCCACCGCCCATCCCCGAAGCAGCCCAAGGTCCGGCACTACCGCAGATCAACAGTCGGCCGCCTTTCATTTGACACCCAGCTTGCTGGCCGACATCTCCTTCGACAATTATCTCGCCATCGCTCATTTCCGCCGCGATTCGATCGAGGCGATCACTTCCGCCGTTGAGGCGGACCGCTGCGGGACTGCCCTTGCGGATCTTGAACGCATCGCCGAGCGTAACGCGCTCGCGTGTCGTTTGTATTTCGATCCGCTCTATTTCCCTAATCGACTTTCCGGCCAGCTTTTGCGGAACAAGCGCGGACATATCTAAGCGCTGATCGGGGTGTCCCCGCAAGGTCAGCACAAGCGGCGTCATGGCAGAAGGTCCCTCAAATGGTAATGGTGACGGCCGAGCTTGCCACCGTAGTTCCCGGCGCCGACTCGCAAAGCACCCTTTTTTGGCCCGAGTTTCAAAATTGCAGCAAGCCCGGCGCGCATCGCATCCGCTACCGACTGGTCCGTCAAGCCGTCAATTACGATTTCGAGCACGCATCCAATGTCCCGGTCCAGAACTGTCGGCACTGCCCCTTTCAAAGTGGGGCAATAGGAATCATTGGTCGAGGCCGCCAGCGCCCTATATTTCGAACCTACCTTGGACCCCGATCGCACAATGCCGCCTGGAAAGGGCATGATCACATCGGCCACGCCGTTTATGGCTCTGACCGCAGCTTCGGCAGCTGCGAGTGTGGTTTGCCGAACGGCGCCCATGATCAACAGATTGCCGCCTCCGACCGCCTGTTTAGTAAGCCCTGTCGTTGCCTCGCAAATGAATTCTCCGTCCATAACCGGCACGCGCCAGTAATGCCGCATGCCAACGCGTTTGGAAATCTGCCAGCCATCGCCGAAAAAGCGCAACGCATTGCCCAATTTGAGCTTTTCCCCCGTTGATTCAAATCCGGCATAACAGGCCGATCCGGGGCTAGTCAGAACACATTGGCCTACGCGGTTCTGCAACTGCTTTTGCAATTCCGAAGTTGATACTGCGAATAAAAGAACACGAACGCCTGGCCGGCCATCCGGCGTCTCTTTAGGCAGCAACTCGCGATCGATGCCCACTTCGCACCCGCACGCTATAACGGATGTCCCAAATCCGCTCATCGTAACAGCTGCCTGGCGCGCCCAGCGCCGAGAGTGCGCCGTTATCACCAATGCCGCAGCCCGCATGTCGAAGGCTTCCGCGAAAGTATCGTCGATCCGGATGCCCTTGACTTCTAGCGTACGCATCCAACGGCCTCAAACGAATTTGGCCGTGTCATCGTATGCTCTGACACCATCATGACATCGGTTGAAATTGCATAGCGATTGTCGTAATAGTCGCGCATGCGCCGATTAATCGCCGCATCAAATCCCGGCGCGACCGTCAAACAACGGCCAAAGCGGTAGTGGGCGACCTGACCCTCGCGTACCACGAGATCTCCATCCTTGAACACGAGAGCAGCACTCCGAAACATCTGGGCAATGTCACGTTGCGGCCGATAAACCGCAACATCCGCACGACTACCCTCCCGCAGGTGTCCCCGATCGTTGAGACCCAAAAGTCGTGCTGGAGCGGCGCGAGTCATGATTGCTATCTCGTTAAGTGTGTATTGGCGCTTTATGCCGCCTAGAGTTGTTACCGCAACGGCGTCTGCCGGCAATTTGGAGATCCATTCGGCACGCAACTCGCGATCCATCAGCAGTGCGAAAATATCTGGATAGCTGGTAAAAGGAGCGCCGTTTGGATGATCGGTCGTGAAATAGACTCGCCAGGGATCGTTGATCAGCAGGAACAACTCCAGACCTACTGCAAACTGGACCGCATTGTGAAAATCATTCATTCGGTATTTATACGGGACGATCCCGAAGCCGTTGGAATCGCCGTCGCATATCACCCACTTCTTCGGCCGCGCCTGATGCCGGGCCATGAATTGTCGCAGCACATCGCTGGAGATTGTAACCGTCTGCCCAAACATGACTTGACCGACATCTACCGTGACCGACTTGGCCGCATTGACCGCTTCGGCAAGCCGGGCGCCCGCCGATGAAAACCCTCGATCCCCTTCCGTCCCGTAGCCGTAGAATTGCAAGTGAGCGAGATGCAGCGGCAAATCGCCGGCTGCAGCAATGGTCGTCAACGCCGTGTCGACATTGCCGGCGATACCGAGATTGTTGCAATGGACATGCAGGGGATGAGGGACGCCGAGTTCGCTGACCGCCTGCTGCAGGGTCTTAACGATCTGGCGCGAGGACACACCATATAAGGGCACAATATCGTCAAATGAGAAGCTTCGAACGTTAAATTTGAAAGCAGTCGCTGCACCGGCGTTGATGACCTTGACTCCGAGAGCCTTGGTCGCCTGCAGCGTCCACGCGACATAGTCACTCACGCAGGACAAACTTTCCTTGGCACGGATGATACGCAGCAAATAGTCATCATTTCCGAGCACTGCCAGCGCCGCCTTGTCGATGATCGGTATATCGGCGAGTTCGAGATGGGCATGGATGGCATGGTGGGGCGCAACGGCTGGCTCGACGACCGTCGTGAATCCCATAGCCGCATAGAGACAACCGGTCTCGAAAGTTGACCACTTGCAGTTCGCCAGAGGCGTGGGGCTCGCAGCCGCAGTCGTTCCTCGATGTTCCTCCGGCAGCAGCAGCCGTGCGGCATTCACGTTGGCGCCAGCAATGTGCGAGTGAATGTCAATCGCGCCAGCCATTACGATCATGCCCGTAACGTCATAGGTTTCGTTGGCTTGAGTGTCGCCAGAGGGCGGTGCGACAATGCGGTCGGCCTCGATCCAAAGGTCAGAGACTTCGTCGCGGCCATTGGCCGGGTCAATGATTCGTCCACCCTTGAGTTTGATCAGCATGGCCAAGCGTTCGAATCCGGGAGAAATTGCACAATTTGCCCAATAATATCGGCGACCGAATTCGTCCGCTTGTCAATCCCAGCGCCAATGGCGGCAAGCGTTCCAGTCTTCGCCAGATAGCCTATACTCGCATGGTCGACGCCGGGACGACCGACTTCAATTTGGACATCCGGCGGGCGCCGAAAGATCGCCGATTCTCCAGTCAGCGCAATAATCGGCAAATCGACCTGCCAATCCGGAGCAACCGAGCGATAGGCCGAAATCCATAGGGCACAATCGGCTTCGCCGCTCTCAACAAGACGTTTCGCGTCAAAGCGCCATGGATCATGTTCCGCAAAGCCGCGACCAAAACCGGTACGCATGGGAAAACCGGTCATCCAGCCGCATGCTGCTAGCACACCGGCTGCGTTGTCTTGCGCCGCCAAAGGCAAGCTCGTGAAGCGCGTTTCAGCATTCAGATCCCGCACCAGGCCGTTCAGCATTTCGATTGTCAAATCGTCCAATTGTTGCGCGGTCCAGACGGCCACGCCGAATTTGGCGGATCGTAGTAATGTCACGAGTTGGTCGATTTTCTTGGCAGCTATCCCCGTAGGGTTGCTGTTGCGGCCATTCACGCGAGCGCGCAGACAGGCAATCAGAGGCAATGCCTGGCCCACCTCTTGCCCGAGTGTCTCCAACTTGCCGCCGAAATCCGCGCGATGCGCCAGACGGCCAGGGCAAATCCAGATGAGCCGCCGCGCAATAGCCTCGTCCTGAGGTGTTGCCGTCGTCAGACAGAGCGTCGCAAATAGCTCTGGCCAAGTTTTCTCTAGATCGGAACCGACCAACAACAAGAGGTCGGCGCGAACGCGCGCCTCTACTGGCGTGGTGATCATGACTCCAGTCTGGCGGGCACAATCGATATCGCGCAGGAGCGCAGTCGAATGCATATGATCCACGGCGCCAGACAAACGCGCCGCAAGCGCCACCGCGGCGCGGGCTCCTTCAACGTCAGTGCCGAGACCCGCAACAACGGGTTGACGGCTTCGGCCCAAGACCAAAGCGGCTTGGCTTACGGCATCCTCGAGCGAAACGGATCTGCCGCCGATCCAGGCCCGGTTCATTCTGTCCTCCCTGCCGTGCGTCCCGGTGTCGCTTATCTAGCAGCCCAGTCTCATGCAGTACAGCGCTTGCACTCCCCGTCTTCACTTGTCGTACTTAATATAGGCAAAGCGCTGGTCGCCCTGGGGAGTACCCTCCAGCGCACCGCCGGTCTTGGCCGGCTGCCACTGAACGAATTCCTCGATCTTCTTTGCAAGCTCAAAATCCTTGTCGGTTATTCCCTTGGCCGCATGATTCTGGAGCCGAACTTCGACCCATGCATAGGAAGCGGTGAGGTCGGGATGATGCCAGGCTGCCTCGGCTAAATGGCCAACCGCATTGATGACCATTAAAGTCCCCTTCCAGCTATTGGTGCGATATGTGCGGCGGATCCAGCCGTCCTCGTAACGCCAAAGCGGCAGGTCCCTGGCAAGATAATCCTTGATTTCTGCGGCCGAATACGTGCGCTCTTCCTTTGTCTTGTTCATGGCTCAACCCTATTGATTTGTGGTACAAGCCTGGCTCGACTTGCTCGAGATTTTCGCCATTCTGCAGGGCCTGTTGCCAATCCGAGCTTAAGCGGGCATTATAACCATATATTTGGTAGTATAGCACTCTCGGTGAGCAGCGTTCGAGCCCGCAGGTGAAAGAGCCGATCCGCCAAATTTTCCCGAGCGTGGTTGTACGTGTGCCAGCAAGACTCCATCTTGGCTTTCTGGACCTTAATGGCGATATTGGTCGGCAGTTCGGGAGCGTCGGCCTGGCCATCGATAGCTTGTCGACAAAGCTCACGCTGTCGCTGGCATCCACAACCAAGGTCGAAGGGCCGCAAGCGGATCGAGCCAGCCGCTATTTGACGTTGATGACGGACTTTCTCGCGCCGCAATCATCCCATCTTCTCGTCGTTGATGAAGCCTTGCCGAGCCATGCTGGCCTCGGGTCGGGTACCCAGCTTGCGCTGGCCATTGCCGCCTCGGTCAGACGTTTGCACGGCCACCCCCTCGACATCGTCAGCGATTCGCTGCGCCTCGAGCGCGGAGGCCGCTCCGGCATCGGTATTGGCCTGTTCGATCGTGGCGGTCTCGTGGTTGACGGCGGTCGGGGCGCGCAAACAGGTGTGCCGCCGATTGTCAGTCATCTACCCTTTCCGGCAGGCTGGCGAATCATCCTTGTTCTCGATCCCTCGCGGCAGGGCCGCCATGGCGACAGCGAGCGCGCAGCATTCGCGTCATTGCCGGTATTCCCCAATTGGCGCTCCGCCCAAATTTGCCGGCTGATCCTAATGAAGGCCCTGCCGGCCGTGCAAGAAGATGATATAATAAGTTTTGGCGCGGCAGTCCGTGACGTTCAGGCTTTGCTCGGCGATCATTTTGCACCGGCACAGGGCGGTCGATTTGCAAGTCCTCAGGTTGCTGCTATTCTAGACTTACTTGAGGGCGCCGGCGCGCACGGCATTGGGCAAAGTTCCTGGGGACCAACAGGCTTCGCTTTCGCGAAGACCGACTCGCAGGCTCAGAGCCTTGCGGCATTAGCCCGCAGTCATCCAAACGCCAGGGGTCTGGACATCCGCGTCGCGGCCGGGCTCAATCGCGGTGCAGAAATCATGACAAGGGCGACTGGCAAAGCAGCTGGATCACCTGACTCGGGAGACGCGCCGCTATGACAGACAAGCAAATTCTTCATATGATTACTCCGCTCAAGCATATGAGCCCTTTTGATGTAAATATGGCACTTGATGCCGGATATGACGCGACCTTGCCCTACACAGATGTCAAAGTCGGAGAAGTTTTGGGACTAGTGCAGGACGCGATCTTCTCCCGTCCGCCGAAACTCGGCGTGAAAACCGGCATATTCATCGGCGGCAAGGATGCCTTGCTGGCGCTCGACATGCTGAAGGCAGCCAAATCGGCACTCGTGCCGCCATTCGAGGTCTCGCTTTTCGCTGATCCGGCCGGCTCCTTCACCACTGCGGCGGCAATGGTATCGTGCGTCGAAACCTTGCTCAAGCGAACCAAGCAGCGCGGTCTCAGGGGCCTCAAGATCGCGGTTTTCGGCGCAACCGGAGTTGTCGGTTTTTCTGCCGCAGTCCTTGCAGCCCTAGAAGGCGCCGACGTTACCCTGGTTGGCCATGACGGAATTCAGCGCGTCACCAATTCGGCGGCTGAGATCAAACAAAGATTCAACGTGAGCGTTGCGGTTGCCGACGGGAGTACCGACTCCCTCAAATCCGCGGCCCTCGCACCTGCAGAAGCGGTATTCTGCGCCGCCCGGGCGGGCCTGCGTGTTCTGACACGATCTCAGATCGAGACTGCCAAGGCTCTGCTGGTCGCAGCCGACGTCAATGCAGTCCCTCCCTCGGGGATCGAAGGTCTCGATGTCATGGCAAAGGGCGCCGTGATCTCGGCAAATCAGGTTATGGGAATAGGCCCCTTGGCGATTGGCAACATCAAGTATCAAACTGAATCCGGCCTGTTCAAACGAATGATTGCGGCAACCAAGCCTGTGCAACTCGATTTTCGAGATGCCTTTGCATTGGCTCGCCAACTCAATGAATAATCGCTCCAGTCTTTTAGTTGCGGCGACCTCAGCGCGCGGCCTTGCTGCGTCGGCGCATCGCGCCGGCTATGCGCCTCTTGCTGCAGACATGTTCGCTGACGCCGATACCCTAGAAATTTCGCTGGCACATTGTCTTCTTGATTTGGCCGCGGTCCCTGTCGCGCCGGTAATGGCAACGATCGCTTCACTCGAGCAACTTGTCGGGGAAAGGCAGCCCATAGGCCTTGTTTACGGATCGGGCTTCGAAGATAAGCCATGGCTTCTGTCGGCTATTGCGCAGCGATGGTGTCTGTTAGGCAACGACGCGGCAACGGTTGCGCAAGCCAAGGACCCGGTTGTCTTGGCGCAATTTTGCGCGGCAAGCGCCATTCCTCACCCCGAAATATCCCTCGAGCCGCCCGGCGATTGCGAAAATTGGCTCCTAAAGTGGCGCGGCAAAGCTGGCGGAATCCACGTGAGAGCGGCCAATCCTAGCGACGTCACATCCAAGAATGTATATTTTCAGCGTAAAATGCCAGGCCGGAATTTTTCTTGTCTCTTCCTGGCCGACGGGCGACACGCAATGATCGTCGGCCTCAGCCGGCAATGGACTTCGCCAACGCCGCACTGTCCCTTTCGATATGGCGGTGCCGTCCAGCCTGCTGGCCTTTCCCGTCGAATGGCCGAAACGCTGCAAGCCGCCGTTCACCGACTATTGGCCTATTTGCCCTTAAAGGGACTGAACAGTGCCGACTTTCTGGTAAATGATGAGTGGTTCGTCCTGCTTGAGGTCAATCCGAGGCCGGGGGCGAGTCTGGATGTATTCGAATCAGAAGAGTCGCCACTCGTTGAACGCCATATTAGAGCCTGCCGCGGGCAACTCGCATCGTTACCCGAACAAGACGAAGCAATAGCTGCGCGCGTCGTATATGCCACCGAGGATATCGCAAGCTTCCCAAGCTTCATTTGGCCGAGCTGGGCGGCCGATCGTCAGAGAAGCGGCACGCGGTTGAAGACCGGCGATCCGCTATGCACCGTCTTTGCTCGCGCGCCAACCGCAATTTTGGCGCGGGCGTTAAGCAAGGACCGCGCCCAGATCATGCTCAAGACGGCGCATGGGAGAGCCTCATGAATTCGGCAGCAGACATCAGCGTCAACCGGCGTGCCAATGAGCTCGTCGATAGGCTGAAGGCCGATTCAGCAGCTTTGAAGATCGGCGTCTCGCGTGGCGAGCTCGGTGAAACATTGATCGACGCCGGACAGTCACGGCCCGGCTCCATTGCTGCGGGTCTGGGAATGGCCGAAATTTGCATGGGTGGTCTCGGCACAGTCGACCTTCTTCCAAGCGAAGTCACGCCGAATTGGCCGTGGACAATCGTAGTCCGATCGCAGAATCCAGTCATTGCTTGCCTTGGCAGTCAATATGCCGGTTGGAAATTATCGCATGGCGAGGGAAAGGACGCATTCTTTGCCTTGGGATCCGGTCCGGCGCGCGCGCTTGCGCGAAAAGAGTCGCTCTTGGCCGAGATCGGCTACCAGGACCGCGCCGATCACGGAGTACTTGTGCTGGAAAGCGATCGGCCGCCGCCCGGTGCCATCGTCGCCAAAATGGCGCAGGATTGCGGATTGAGGCCCGATCAGCTAACGTTCATTTATGCTCCGACCCAAAGTCTGGCGGGCGGAACTCAGGTGGTTGCCCGAGTACTCGAAGTCGCGCTGCACAAGGCCCATGCACTCCAATTTCCGCTGGAGCGAATTGCCGAAGGTGTCGGCGCAGCGCCGCTGTGCCCACCTCATCCCGATTTCGTCACTGCCATGGGGCGCACCAATGACGCCATCATCTTTGCCGGCCGCGTGCAACTGTTTGTGTCCGGCGCACAAAGCGATGCGTGCGAACTTGCCGAGCGTCTACCCAGCGCCACCTCGCGCGACTATGGCGAGCCCTTTGCAGAGCTGTTCAAGCGTTTCAAGGGCGATTTCTACGCTATTGATCCAATGCTGTTCAGCCCCGCGCAGGTGATTGTTACATCTATTGATACGGGCAAGAGTTTTCATCGGGGTCAGGTCGCCACCGGTCTTCTCGATGCCTCGTTTGCCTGAGCAGCGGCCCTCCAATTATGACGCCAGCGGGCCGCTGGTCGTCGTCATCGGCGATCGAATGGATTGGCATGCCCGCCAACTGACCGGTGCCGTGACATCACTGGGCGGGCGCGTCATGCGCTGCGACCTCGCCCAGTGCGCCTTTAATACCACCACGCCCTGCGGTCTCACTATGCCGGGGCTGGGCGCAGCCCTGCCTGACGCCGTTCTAGTCCGTACAATTTCCGCCGGGACGTTCGAGGCCGTTACCCGCCGACTCGGCATTCTTCACGCGTTGCGCCAGCTCGGTGTCCTCGTCTGGAATGACGCCCGCGCAATCGAATGCTGCGTTGACAAATCGATGACCAGTTTCCTCATGAAGCGTCACGGGCTCCCCACACCACCAAGCTGGGCGGTCGAATCGCTGCAGCAGGCGCGCGACCTCGCCCGCCAGCACGCGCCCCTGGTCCTCAAGCCGCTATTTGGCTCGCAAGGCAAGGGCTTGCGGTTGATTCGCAGCGAAATCGATCTGCCGGACCCAATCACGGCGTCCGGCGTCTATTACCTCCAGCGCTATCAGGCTGTCGAGGCCAATGGATTTCGCGACTTTCGACTGTTGGTCCTTAACGGCCAGGTCGTCGCTAGCATGATCAGGCATTCGACCAACTGGATCACCAATGTCAAACAAGGTGGTCGCCCGGTGGCCGCCGTGGCCGATGACAAAATGAAACGACTTGCGACAGGCGCGGCTGCGGCGGTCGGGGCAAGCTTTGCGGGAGTCGATATACTGATCGGCGCCGACGGAAATCCAACGATTCTCGAGGTCAACAGCATGCCCGCCTGGTCGGGCCTGCAAAGGGTCACCGGCACAAATATTGCGACGGCGATCGCCACTGAATTGCTCGCCAATATAGAAGGCCACCACAGACGATCATTGCCATGAGCCAGCCCAACCCGATCGCCCGGGCCTTCGAGGCTGCCTGCCTGGCCGAACTCGACGCGCTTAAGCCCGGAAATGTCCATATCTATGCAGGCGGCCACCGGATGAATGTCGACGACTTCATTCGCAGTGCCGAGGCCTGCGCCAGTCCGATTGCGGCATCGGGCCACAGGGTCGGCGACCGAATTCTGAATGCCGTCCATGCTACGATGCAGGCTGTCGCCACAAACACGAATCTCGGCATCATTTTACTATGTGCCCCGCTTGCCGCCGCAGCCGAGAATGGGCGGGAGGATCTGCGCAATGCCCTACGGCTCGTCCTGAATGATCTTGACAGAATTGATGCTGAGCTCGCCTTCCGCGCCATTGCCCGAGCCGCGCCGGGCGGGCTCGGAGAAACGTCCCGTCACGACGTTCGGCGACCGGCGATCATCACGCTCCGCGAGGCGATGGCCGAAGCCGCTGATCGCGACCGAATTGCACGGCAATATGTGACGGATTTTGCTGACATTTTCGAAATCGGCCTGCCGGTTCTCGAACGATTTCTCAATCGCTGGCCGAATCAAACTTGGGCGACAACGGCGCTCTATCTTGAATATCTTTCCGCCTTTCCCGATACACATCTCGCGCGCAAACATGGCGAAGCGGTCGCCGCGCAGGTTCAGGGCATCGGCCAAGTTTGGCGCCGGCGGGTCCATTTCGCCGATGATCCGGGCATCCTGCTCCCGGAGCTTCTTGCCTTTGATCGGCACCTCAAGGCTTTCGGAGGCAACCCAGGGACGAGCGCAGACCTGACCGTGGCGACACTTTTTGCTTTTCGACTAAGGAGCATCTTGCTCTCCTCAGCTAACAATGCTTGACTTACAAGCAGCGGGGATCCTTCCGCAACTATCCGGCTAACCGATCCCGCGCCCCGGCGCGGGATGCTGACAACAAGGATAGCCTTCTGTTGAACACCGAGACAATTCGGTAGGAGTACAGAGACGTACGGCTTTTCTCAGGGAGGAGTTAGCATGGCTAAGATTAACAAGCTTTGCGTAGGTGAGTCGCTCGTAGGGGACGGCAATGAGGTTGCCCATATAGATCTTTTGATCGGACCGCGCGGTAGCGCGGTAGAAACTGCTTTTGCCAATTGCCTGACGAACAACAAGGACGGATTCACGTCGCTCTTGGCGGTGATTGCGCCGAATCTGCTCGTCAAGCCTGCCACGGTGATGTTCAACAAAGTTACCATTAAGGGCGCCAAACAGGCCGTTCAAATGTTTGGCCCCGCGCAATATGCGGTAGCGAAGGCTGTGGCTGATAGTGTGGCGGACGGGACGATCCCGGCGTCCGAAGCTGACGATATATTCGTATGCGTCGGGGTCTTTATCCACTGGGACGCTGCTGACGACAAGAAGATTCAGGACTTCAATTACCGCGCGACCAAGGAGGCGATTCAGCGCGCGGTGTCTGGTCAACCAACGCCAGCCGATGTTGTCGCGCAGCGCAATTCAGCCAAACATCCATTCGGAGCTTAGATAGGAAGCCCCCGCGAGGAGACCAGACCTTTGGATGTGCCCGAAGGGCTTCTGCGCCGGTGGGCAAAATATCTTGGATTCTAAAAATCTTTGATTTTTATGGGGATAGGGGAACTTCGGTTCCCCTTTTTCCTTGTCTGCGCGAGACCGTCACTGACGGGCGCTGGAACCGAAACGAGCCAATTCACCCGAGGTCAGTCGCCCGTCGTGTAGGGCACTTGCCACCAATGCGCCGGCAAGCCCTGCTTCG
>Ga0209048_10003356_pt1 | contig 15556 bp, 17 predicted proteins | sample FrelakmetCRP12CR_FD_187146 | JGI IMG/M metagenome (GOLD analysis project Ga0209048, IMG submission 187146) | Freshwater lake sediment microbial communities from the University of Notre Dame, USA, for methane emissions studies - CRP12 CR (SPAdes)... | ecosystem: Environmental > Aquatic >... | reverse complement strand
CTCAGACGAGGAATCCGAGGTCCCTCGCGGCGAAGGCCTGGAGGTTGGGAAACACCTTTGGAAGTGACGCCGCCGGGACGCCAAACCACTTCGCCAGCGTGGCGCCGTACTGTTCGATCGCCGTGGTCGGGATCCATTGCCCGTCGTCACCTGCGTCATCCGGACCGCCCATGGCCAGCGCGGGAAAGCTGCCGCAGGACGGGCCACCGCCCACGTCCATCGACGCAGCCCAAGTTCTCCGCCTTGCAAGAAAAAGGGCGTGCAAGCGCACGCCCTGTGGAAGCCGATTGGGCCGCGCGCAAGCGAGTTGCGCGTAGCCGTAATCCGCGTCAGCCGCCTTGTTGCATGTGCCCGCGCATCCTGGCGCCCATGGTCTCCATCCGCGCCAATTGCTTCGCAAGCGCGTCACGCACGACGGCCTTCTGGTCCGCCGAGAGCGTGGCGTAGAGCTGGAGCCACTGATTGCGCACGCCCTGGCGCAAAGCCTGGTTGCCGGCGTGCACGCCATCGGCGACTGTGGCGACCTTCCCAAGGTCCGGCGTTGGATTGGCGAGTTCAGCCACCAGCGCGTCATGCACGGCTTGCATGTTGGCGCGCGCCGTGACGTGAGCCGCCTTGGTTGCCGCGACGGCGTCGGTCCAATCCCGCAGTTGCGTTGGATCGAGGTTGAGCTGGTCCTTGACCGAAGCCAGGACCTGCTCTATTCCCATGCCGCCCCCGGGTCCCCTACCATGCCCGTGCCAGGGTCCAGCCGGGCCCGCCGGTTGCGCCATCGCGGCGACACTCGTCAGCGTCAGGAAGGCCGTTGCGGCAAATGCGGCCATGCGCCATGTACGACGTTCCGATGTGCGTGCTTGCATGATCATTCCTCTTTCCAAGGTTTCCTGTCGGGTTGACACCATCCGCCTCGCATCGTGTCCGAACGGGCCCGGTGTGATGGTTCGAGCACCATTGTCCACGCATCGTTCCCCGGTCGGGACCCGTCTATTGCAACCGGACATTGCGCGCGCCTCGGCGACGTTACAATTGCTTACAGTACGGATGTGCCGCGGTGCACGCCCAGCCGTTCTAATGGCACCATGGTTTCCAAGTCCTCTCCACAGAAGATTCTCGTCGTCGATGACGACGTTCGACTGCGCGACCTGCTGACCCGTTATCTGGGCGAACAGGGGTTTCAGGTCGCCTCCCTCGCGGACGCGCGCGACATCGACAAGAAGCTGCAGCGCGACCCTCCGCACCTGATCGTGCTCGACCTGATGCTGCCCGGGGAAGACGGGCTGTCGGTATGCCGGCGCCTGCGCGGCGCGGGAGAGACGGTGCCGATCATCATGCTCACCGCCAAGGGCGAGGAGGTCGACCGCATCGTCGGCCTCGAGATGGGTGCCGACGACTACCTGCCCAAGCCCTTCAACCCGAGGGAACTCGTCGCGCGCATCCATGCCGTGCTGCGTCGGCAGCTCGACCGGCTTGCACCCGGCGCGCCGGGCGACGAAGGCAGCGTGCCTTTCGGTCCCTTCGCGCTCGACCTCTCCGCGCGCGCACTGCTGCGCGATGGCACGAGCATTGCGCTGACGACCGGAGAATTCTCGCTGCTGAAAGTGTTCGTGCAGCACCCACGCCAACCGCTCGCGCGCGAAAAGCTGATGATGCTGGCGCGCGGCCGCGACCATGAGGTTTTCGACCGCGCCATCGACGTACAGGTCTCGCGGCTGCGCAAGCTGATCGAACCGGACCCCGCCAATCCGCGCTTCATCCAGACCGTCTGGGGCTTCGGCTACGTCTATGTTCCCGACCTGGCATCGCCAGCGGATGACGGGCAATCCACGGCTCCTCGCGACAGCGAAGGCTCCCCGTGACGCTTCTTCCGCGCTCGCTGTTCGGGCGCCTGGTTCTGCTGCTGGTCGCCGTGGTCGCCCTGGCGGTGCTCACCAGCATCCTGATGTTCCGGCACGACCGCGCCGAGCTTCTGACCCGCCAGTTCAGCGACACCAAACTCACCCAGCTGCAGGCGCTGCGCGCAGCGCTGGAAAGTGCGGATGGCGCACACCGCAGGGAAACGCTGCAGCGCCTGAACCGTGAATACGACGTGCGCATCGTTCCCGAAAGCGAGCGCCCGAATATCGGCCAACCGGTGCTGGGGCCGATGTTCTCCGACCTCGAGGAACGCCTGCGCGCGAATCTCGGCCCGGAGACCGAGGTCCGGGTCGCGCCGCGTCTGCGCCTGCTGCTCGTGCGCGTCAATGCGGGCGGCCAGGGTTACTGGATCGGCTTTCCCATGCCCGAACGGCCGCAAGCCGAGGATGTTCCGTCGCGCGCGCTGACGTGGACGCTGGTCGTGCTGGCGCTGCTGCTTGCCGCTGCGTACGTGTTCGCGCGATTTCTGGCGCGTCCGTTGCGGGAACTCACGAGCGCCGTGGGCCGCGTGGGCCGCGGGGAAACCCCGCCACCGCTGCCCGAATCCGGACCGACGGAAATCGCGGCAGTCAACCGGGGCTTCAACGCCATGCTCGGCAACCTGCGCCGGATCGAGCGTGATCGTGCCGTGCTTCTGGCGGGCGTCTCGCACGACCTGCGCACACCGCTCGCGCGGTTGCGGCTGGGGATCGAAATGGGCAATCTCGACCCTGCGACCCATGCCGGCATGGTCGCTGACATCGAGGAAATGGACCGCATCATCGGCCAATTCCTGGACTTTGCGCGCGACGACGCCGCGACCGCGCTGCAACCCGCGGACCTCAACGCGATTGTCGCAGCCTGCGTCGATCGCTACGCGCAGGCTGGCCGGCCGGTGACCTTTGCGCCGGGCAAGATCCCGCAATTGCCGCTCAAGCCCACCGCGATCTCAAGGCTGGTCGCCAACCTGATCGACAACGCACTCGCGTATGGCGCGCCGCCGGTGCAGCTCGTCACCGTGCTGTCCGGCGACCGGGTATGGCTCGACGTGGCGGATCGCGGTCCTGGCATTCCTCCGGATCAGGTGGAGCGCCTGAAGCAGCCGTTCACGCGCGCGTCGGCCGCGCGGGCGCGCGAAGACGGCGCGGCTGGCGCGGGGTTGGGCCTCGCGATCGTCGACCGGATCGCACGGCTGCACGGGGGCACCTTCGACCTGTCGCCGCGCGACGGTGGAGGCACGGTTGCGCGGGTTGCCTTGCCGATTTCCGCTTAGCTCAGCGCAGGTCTACGGACCGGCGTTGCGGTCGCGAAGCTGCAGCAGCACGGTCGCCAGCGCCCCGATGCCCTCCTCACGCCCGGTGAAGCCAAGTCGCTCGGTTGTCGTTGCCTTGACCGAAATGCGCGTTTCGTCGCAGTTCAGGTCGAAGGCGAGATTCGCGCGAATCACGGGTACGTGAGGCGCGATCTTCGGCGCCTGCGCAATCACCGTCGCATCGACGTTGCCGATCTCCCAGCCGGCAGCGAATGCCAGTGCGTAGACGTGTCGCAACAGCGCGCGGCTGTCGGCCCCGCGCCAGCGCGGATCGGTGTCCGGGAAGTGCCTGCCGATGTCGCCCAGCGCCAGCGCGCCGAGTATGGCGTCGGCGATGGCGTGCAGCAGCACGTCGGCGTCGGAATGGCCGGCCAGGCCGCGGTCGTGAGGAATCGTGACGCCGCCCAGGATCAAGGGGCGCCCGGCGACCAGCGCGTGGACATCGAATCCGTTGCCGACGCGCATTGTCATTGCCTGTTCTCCTCGGTTGCCTGTGACGCGAGAATTGCCGCAGCGAGCCCAAGGTCGTCGGGAAAGGTGACCTTGAGATTGGCCTGGCTGCCGCGAACGAGGAGGGGCGACAGGCCCAGCGCTTCCACCGCCTGCGCCTCGTCCGTGCATTCCGACGCCGCAGGATGCACCAATGCGCGCGCCAGCACGCCGTAGCGAAACATCTGCGGGGTCTGCGCCTGCCACAGCGCGGCACGGTCTTCGGTTCGCACCACGCGCGGCGCGTCGACGTCGCCGTCACCGCGCTTCAGCGTATCGGCGACCGGAACCGCGAGCAGGCCGCCGACGGCATCGTTGTCAACGCGCGCAACGAGCCTGGCGAGCGCGTCGCGGGGCACGCAGGGGCGCGCGGCATCGTGAACCAGTATCCAGTCGTCGTCGCGGCAGGTTCCGGCGAGCGCCTTGAGCGCATTGCGGACGGTGTCGCTGCGTGTGCTGCCACCGCAGCGCAACACCGTCACGCCGTCGCGAACGCCGATCTCGCGATCGTAACGCAGGTCGTCGGACGCGATGGCGATGGCGGTCCCGTGGAGATCGAGCGCATCACGCAGGCGATCGAGCGTGTGCGCGAGTAACGGTTGCCCCGCCAACGGTGCGTATTGCTTGGGCGCGGTTCCCCCAAAGCGGGAGCCGCCGCCGGCGGCCGGGACCAGCGCGATCAGTCGAGCAGCCACCCTTGCCGTCATAGCAGCATCGCAATTCGCTCTTCGTCGAGCGGCGCGAAGCCCAGCCGCTCGTAGAAGCGCCAGGCGCCTGCGTTGTCGCGATGGCAGCCGCAATCGATGCGCGTGATCCCCTTTGCGCGCAATTCCCCGATCAGCGCACCCAGCATGCCGTTGCCGACCCCCCGGCCCTGCCAGTCGGCGTGGATCGTGACGTCGTCGAGCTTGGCGACCACCGATCCGCGCGACGTGGATATGCCATAGCAGACCACGCAGGCGCCGACGGTCCTGAACGACGCGCCGTCCGGGACTTGGGCGAGCCATACGAATCCGATCTCCGGATGGGCGAGGAACAGGTCGAGCGCGTGCTCGAGCGCCACCGTTCCGCCATCTCCATAGCGCGCAGCGGACGCGCGATAGTGTTCGTCCGCCCCGAGGAACGCGCCAAGCAAGGCGCGCGCATCGCCACGCGTCGCCACAGTCATCGGGGCACAGCGCAACGCGGCCGGCGGATTCACGCTGCAGTTACCAGCGGCGCCAGCGCGGCCCGGATGGGTTCGGGAACCGGGCTCGGGCGCTGCGTTGCGCGCTCGACCCACACATGCACGAAGCGGCCCGTCGCGGCCGCCGCATGGTCGCCGCTGCGGAACAGCCCGATTCCATACGTCACCGACGAGTTGCCGATCCTGGCCACACGCAACCCGGCGTCGATGGTATCGGGGAATGACAACGGCCGGTGAAAGCGGCAAGACGTCTCGACCACCAGTCCGATGATCGGCGCGGCGTGGATGTCGAGGCCTCCGGCGCGGACAAGGTGCTCGTTTACGACCGTATCGAAGTAGGAATAGTACGTGACGTTGTTCACGTGCCCGTAGGTGTCATTGTCCATCCAGCGCGTCGGGATCACCAGAAAATACGGATAGGCATCACGACGACCGGACTTCGCCTCGGTTTCGGCCATGGCGTTCACGAGGCAGCAGGGAGATTCGTCATGCGCTGGTCCAGGAGCTCGATCCAGTGCCGCACCGGTGTGCGCGTTCCCGATTCCAGGTGCGTCATGCAACCGATGTTCGCCGTCGCGATCACGCTCGGACGCGATGCTTCGAGCGAGCGCAGCTTGTTGGCCTTGAGTTCGCCGGCCAATTTCGGCTGCAGGACGGAATAGGTCCCCGCCGATCCGCAGCACGTGTGCGCGTCGACCACGGGAACGAGCGTATGGCCCGAGGCCTGCAGGATCGCCTCCACCTGGCCGCGGATCTGCATGCCGTGGGCAAGCGTGCAAGGCGGATGGAACGCGACCCGCCGCGGATCCGGGTCCTTTGCCACCTGCGGGACGATCTTCGGCCATTCCGCCGTCACGACCTCGATCGGGTCACGCGCCAATTCCGCTATCCTGCGCGCCTTGGCCGCGTAGGTGGAATCGCGCGCCAGGAAGTGCCCGTAATCCTTGACCATCACGCCGCACCCGCTGGCGGTCACCACGATGGCCTCCACACCCTGCAGGACGAGCGGCCACCAGGCATCGATATTCCGGCGGACGATGCTCCGCGCCTCGTCGGTGGCATTGAGGTGATGCGACAGCGCGCCACAGCAACCGCCCCCCGTAACGCGCAGGGCCGAAATGCCGATGCGATCGAACACCCGCGCGGTTGCGGCGTCGATGTCGGGTTTCAACGCCGGCTGCACACAGCCTTCCATCACCAGCATCCTGCGCGCATGCCGGGGTGCAGGCCAGGCGCCCGCACGGGTCGTCGCGGGTATGCGGTCGCCCAACTCGCGTGGCAGCCATCCCTTCAGCATCCGGGCGGACGAGACGGCCGCGGTGAACAGCGATCCCGACAGCAGCGTGCGGCGCAGACTCCATCGCTGTGCAGCCTCCGCAGGCGTGCGGCCGACCTTGCGCTCGACGATACCGCGTCCGATGTCGAGCAAACGGCCGTATTGCACGCCGGAAGGACACGTCGTCTCGCAATTGCGGCAGGTGAGGCAGCGATCGAGGTGCGTTTGCGTCTTCGTGGTAACCGGATCGCCCTCCAGAACTTGCTTGATGAGGTAGATGCGCCCGCGCGGTCCGTCGAGTTCATCGCCCAGCAATTGATAGGTCGGGCAGGTCGCGGTGCAGAATCCGCAATGCACGCATGCGCGCAGGATCGCGTCGGCTTCGCGGCCTTCCGTGGTATCGCGGAATTCGGCGGACAAATGGGTCTGCATCGGTCTTCTTCAGAACTCCGGATAGAGCCGGCCGCGATTGAGGATGCCCTGCGGGTCGAACGCGGACTTGAGCCGCCGGTGCAACGCATGCAGGGCGGCCGTGAGCGGGTGAAACGCGCCGACGCTCTTGTCCGTTGCCCGGAACAGCGTGGCGTGGCCCCCGTTCGCCGCCGCCCACAAGCGAACCCTTTGTGCGTCCGTGCGCTCACCGGCGGCAAGCCAGCGCAATCCTCCGCCCCACTCCACCAGCTGCTCGCCTCCCAAGTCCGTATGGGGCGCCGTCGACTTGACGGACAACCGCCACAGCGGCACGGCGACGGCGCGCGTCCCGGCAAAGAAAAGGTGCGTGTGGTCGCGCAGGCTGGCCCAGTAACCGTCCGCGTTGGGCACCTGCTCACCACCGAGCTTTGCGACCGCCGCGGCGACGGCGGGCTGCGCTCCGGACAGCCGCACGCGCATGCGTCCGTGGTGAAAGCACGTGGCCGACAGCGGCAGCGGCTGCGCGCCCCATTCGTTCACCATGCGCATGGCCTCGTCAACCGAGCACTCGAATTCGAGCGTCGCTTCGGCCTTGGGGCAGGGCAAGCATTTGAGCGACACCTCCGTGATGACCCCCAGCGTGCCCAGCGCGCCGGTCATGAGGCGCGCCACGTCGAAACCCGCCACGTTTTTCATCACGCGGCCGCCGAAGGAAAGGTCCTGGCCGGTGCCATCGATAATCCGCACGCCGAGGACAACATCCCGCGCCGCGCCTGCGTAGGGTCGCCGCGGCCCGGACAGGCCGCTGGCCACGGCGCCGCCCAGCGTGCTTCCGTCTTCGTACCGCGGCGGCTCGAATGCGAGCATCTGTCCTCGCGCGCGCATCGCGCTCTCGATCGCTGCCACGGACGTGCCCGCGCGCGCAGTAAGCACGAGCTCGGTCGGATCATAGGCGACGATGCCCGCATAGACCTGCGTGTCGAGGATGTCGCCCTGCGGCAGACCGCCGTAGAAATCCTTGGTCCCGCCGCCGCGGATGCGCAGCGGTGTACCTTTCTCCGCAGCCTCGCGAATCCTGCCCTGCATGGCTTCGAGCCCCGGGTCCGTCACGTTCGTCACTGACGTCCCGCGGCCAGGAGCTTTTCGCGATAGAGGTTCCGCGGCTCGTCGGCGGGGACGACCGCAGTTTCCGCGAGCGCGGCGCCTTCCCACTCGCGCATGAACGGATGCGCCAGCAAGGCGCGCAAGTAGGCTGCTGCTGCACCCGCCGGCTGCACGCCATAGGTCTGGAAACGAAACGCAACCGGCCCGTAGCAAGCGTCTGCCAGCGAAAATTCACCGCACAGGAAATCGCCGCCCGCGCCGAAGCGGCGTCGGGAATCCGTCCAGATTTCCTCCACGCGCGCAAGGTTCGCGACCAGCGCGTCCGACCACGGACGCACGTCCAGGCGTTCGCGAATGCACATTGTCATGTCGTTGCGCAGTGCGGCGAAACCCGAGTGCATTTCCGCAGCGATCGAACGCGCCCACGCGCGCGCCACGGGGTCGGCCGGCCACATGCCCGGGTGCCGCTCGGCCAGGTACTCGCCGATGGCCAGCGAATCCCAGACATGCGTGGTCCCGTCGTGCAACGCCGGTACCAGCGCCGTTGGCGAAAACGCGCGATTGTCGGGGTTGTAGGTGCCGCGCAAGCCGATGTGCACTTCGCGAAACGGCGCGCCGGAAAGCTTCGCCGCCAACCAGCCGCGCAGCGACCACGACGAGTAGTTCTTGTTGCCGATGTAGAGCGTATACACTTAATTGAGCACCTAATTGAGCAACTCAGTTTGCACCTAAGTGAGCACCTTCCTGAGCACGTCAGCGCGGCACCGTCTTGCCCGGGTTCATGATGTCGCGCGGATCGAGTGCGCGCTTGATCGCCTGCATGAGTTCGACCGCCTCGCCATGCTCGGCCACGAGCGCCTCGAGCTTGTGGACACCGATGCCGTGCTCGCCGGTGCAGGTACCACCCATGGCAATGGCGCGCATGCTCACCCGCCTGGCCAGCCCCTCGGCACTGGCGCGCTCGGCGGGCGAGTCCGGGTCGAACAGCACGGTCAAATGAAAATTGCCGTCGCCGACGTGGCCGACGATCGGCGCGATCAATCCCGAGGCATCGGCGTCGGCCTTGGATTCGAGGACGCAGTCGGCGAGGCGCGAAATCGGGACGCAGGCATCGGTGGCGAAGGCCTGTTTGCCCGGATAGCAGGCCTTGGAAGCGTAATAGGCGGCATGCCGGGCCTTCCACATGCGGTTTCGGTCTTCCGGCCGGGTCGCCCACTCGAATGCGCTGCCGCCGTGTTCCGCCGCAATGCCCTGCATCATTTCGGCTTGTTCCTGCACACCCGCGTTCGATCCGTGAAACTCGAAGAACAGCGTCGGCGCGGGTCTGAACCCTTCGAGCTTCGAGTACCTGATGCAAACGTCCATCTGGACCTCGTCGAGCAATTCGATCCGTGCCACCGGGATGCCGACCTGCATCGCGACGATGACGGTATCGACCGCCGACTTGAGGTCCGGGAACTGGCAGACGGCCGCACTGATCGCCTCGGGAATTCCATAGAGCCGCAACTGGATTTCGGTGATGATGCCCAGCGTGCCTTCCGCGCCGACGAACAGCCGCGTGAGATCGTAGCCGGCACTCGACTTGCGGGCGCGGCCGCCGGTCCGGATGATGCGGCCATCGGGCGTGACCACGGTCAGGCCGAGGACGTTTTCGCGCATCGTGCCATAGCGGACGGCATTGGTTCCCGACGCGCGCGTCGACGCCATTCCGCCAATGGTGGCGTTGGCCCCCGGATCGATCGGGAAAAAGAGCCCGGTGCCCTTCAGTTCCGCGTTGACCTGTTCGCGCGTCACGCCGGCCTGCACGCGGCAGTCCAGGTCCTGCGCGTTCACCTCGAGCATGCGATTCATCTGCGACAGGTCGACGCACACGCCGCCATAGAGTGCCGCCACGTGGCCCTCGAGCGACGTGCCGATGCCGAAGGCGATGACCGGGATGCGCGCCGCATGGCAGAGCCGCACGATCGCGGCGACTTCCTCGTTGGTGTGCGGAAACACCACGACGTCGGGAAGCGCCGCGTCCGCCAAGCCCTCGCCGTGCCCGTGCTGCTCGCGCATGGCGTTGCTGGTGACCGCGCGCTCCGCGAAGTCCTTCGTCAAGCGTTCGACAATGGCGGCGACATCGGCCGCGGCCGGGCGTGCGCGCAGATCGGCGAGAGCATTCATGTCGGACCTCGGCTCATCGGCATGCTCAATACCGCGGGATGTCCGGATGCAGCACCTGCCCGCCATGCACGTGCTTCTTGCCGAATTCGCCGCACCGGGCAAGGGTGGGCACGGCCTTGCCGGGATTGAGCAGTCCCGACGCGTCGAAGGCATGCTTGATCGCGTGGAAGCGTTCAAGCTCGGCGGATGTGAACTGCACGCACATCGACGAAAGCTTTTCGATGCCGACGCCATGTTCGCCGGTGATCGTGCCGCCCGCCTCGATGCACAGGCCGAGAATGCGGTCGCCGAATTCGACCGTCCTCGCGGATTCGCCCGGCTTGTTGGCGTCGAAGAGAATGAGCGGGTGCAGGTTGCCGTCACCGGCATGGAACACGTTCGCGCACGTCAGCCCGAACTCGACCGACCACGCCGCGATCTGGCGCAGGACCCGCGGCAACGCTGCGCGCGGGATCGTGCCGTCGATGCAGTAGTAATCCGGCGAGATGCGCCCGACGGCCGGAAAGGCGGCCTTGCGCCCCGACCAGAGCAGCAGGCGCTCTGCCTCGTCCGTCGACACCCGGATCTGCGAGGCCCCGGCCTCCGCCAACAGGCGCTTGATCTCCGTCATTTCCGCGGCGACTTCCTCGTGCGTCCCGTCGGACTCGACGAGCAGCACGGCGGCCGCGTCCAGCGGATAGCCGGCATGCACGAACTGTTCGACCGCACGCGTGGCGGGCTGGTCCATCATTTCGAGTCCCGCGGGAATGATGCCGGCGCCGATGATGGCGCCCACCGCCGCACCCGCGCGCTCCACATCGGCAAAGGCCGCCAGCGCCACCTGCGCCTGCTGCGGCTTGGGGCAGAGCTTCACGGTGATTTCGGTGATCACCGCCAGCAGGCCCTCGCTGCCGGTGATGAGCGCCAGCAAGTCGTAGCCCGCGCTGTCCTGCGCTTCGCCGCCGAATTCCACGACCTCCCCGGTGATCAGGACGCCGCGAACACGGCGCACGTTGTGCACGGTCAGGCCATACTTGAGGCAATGCACGCCGCCGGCATTCTCGGCGACGTTGCCGCCGATCGAACACGCAATCTGCGACGACGGATCCGGCGCGTAGTAGAGACCGTGGATCGCCGCTGCCTCGGAAATCGCGATATTGCGTACGCCGGGCTGCACTGTCGCTGTGCGGGTCAGCGGGTCGATGGCGAGGATGCGGCGGAACTTCGCCAGCGACAGCACGACTCCGCGCGGATCCGGCACCGCACCTCCCGACAGGCTGGTGCCGGCACCCCGCGCGACCACAGGAACCTCCGCCTCGCAGCATGCCTTGAGAATCGCCACGACCTGCGCTTCGTTTTCGGGCAACAGCACCGCGGCCGGCTGCTCGCGATAGAGCGTGAGCCCATCGCATTCATACGGCCGCGTGTCCTCAGGCGAAGTCAGCAGCGCAGCCGGCGGCAGGATCGCCGCGAATCGCGCGTGAACAGAAGCTTCGAGCATGGAGACGGTACCCGCAAAGAGACGTGGCCATGGCGGCAGCCTGGGAAGCCACGGCCGAGTTCGATTATTTCACAAAGCCTCTCGCCGCGGGGCGTTCCAGGATCGACAGGACGGAACCCTTCGCGCGCAGGTTTCGCTATACAGTCCGCGGCGCCTTCCCTAGAATCGCCGGCACGGGCACCCACCCGAAGAGCCCGGGTACGTCAGCCAATCGCCCTACCTACGAGGAGGAAATCATGCGGAGCCACCGCCTGCTGTGCTTGATCTATGCCGCAGCGATCGTCGCGGCGCTGCCAATCGCACCCGCGGTCGCACAGGAAACGCTGAAGCTGAACATCTCGCTCAGCCAGAACTCGCACTATGGCGTTGCCGTCGACACCTTTGCGCGGGAGGTCGAGAAGCGCACCAGCGGCCGTTACCGGATACAGAATTTCTATTCGGGAGCATTGGGCGCCGAGCGCGAGTCCATCGAGGCCGTGCAACTTGGCACGCTCGATCTCACCATGACCTCGACGGGTCCCATTCCCAACTTCGTTCCGGAAGTCGCGATTCTCGACATCCCGTTCCTGTTCAAGGATTACAACCACGCGCGGAGCACGCTGGATGGGCCGATCGGCCAGGATATGTTGGGCAAATTTCCGGCCAAGGGCCTCATCGCCCTGGCGTGGGGCGAGAACGGCTTCCGCCACATGACCAACAACAAGCGGCCAGTGAACGGACCCGACGATCTGAAGGGCCTCAAGATGCGCACGATGGAGAATCCCGTGCACATCCAGGCATACAAGCAGTTCGGCATCATTCCGACGCCGATGGCCTTCACGGAGGTCTTCACCGCGCTGCAGCAGGGCACGGTCGATGGCCAGGAAAATCCGCTCTCCGTGATTTCGGCCGCGAAGTTCGACCAGGTGCAGAAGTACATGACACTGACCGGTCACGTGTACTCGCCCGCGCTGATCCTCATGAACAAGGGGAAATGGGACAAGCTGTCCGCCGCCGACAAGCTGGCGTTCGGCGAGTCCGCCAGGGAAGCCGTGAAGGCCAACCGCGCGCGAATCGACGAGGACGAGCGCCGGGCGGTCGCGGACCTGCGCGCAAAAGGAATGACTGTCGTGGAATTTGTCGACAAGTCCAGGTTCCAGGCCGCCCTCGCGCCGACGTTTGTCGAGTTCGGCAAGAAGTTCGGCCAGGACAACATCGACAAGATTCGCAATTACCAGTGACGCGCATGTGCGCACGGGGTCCGGCACCGCGGGACCCGTATGTCCTCGCCGCTGGCGTGTTACCGGCGCGATGGGCATGCGACGCGCAACCCGGGAGTGATTCAGGTCGCGTCCGCCATGTGGATGCCGATGCGTAAGGCGTTCCTCGCGTTCGAACGGCGGACCACCGGACTGGCACTGTACTTCGCGTGCGCGATGCTGGTGACTGCGGCCTGCCTCGGTCTTTACCAGATCCTGTCGCGGTTCGTCTTCCACCAGCCAGCCGAATGGTCGGAGGTGCTGATCCGTTTCACGCTGATCTGGATGGTGTTCATGGGCGCGCCCACGGCATTCAGGCAGGGTGCGATGGTGTGCGTTGACCTCGCGCACCGCAAGGCGGGCCCCGTGGGCAAGCGTTTGCTCGACACGCTCGCGGCCGCGGTTTCGCTGGTCCTGGTCGCGGTCATGCTCTGGTTCGGCGTCGAGTATGCGTGGCGCGGCCGCTTCCAGACCATCAGCGGGCTGGAGTCGTTCTCTATGACCTGGGCCTATGTGGCCATTCCCGTCGGCGCGCTGTTCTGCGCCATCGCGATCGTCGGCTGCCTGCTCGACCCGCGGCGGCACGAACTCGAGACAGCGCAGTAACCTCCGATCCGACCGCTCCCATGCCCGGCTCGATGCTGTTCACGATGATGCTGTGTTTCGGGCTGTCGATTTCGGTCGCGGTCGCGATCGGCGTCGCCAGCCTGGTCGGTGCAGCGCAGGCCGATCTCAATTTCCTGGCGGTCGTGAAGGAAATGTTTTCGGCGATCAACAAGTTTCCTCTCGCCGCCATCCCGTTCTTCATCCTCGCGGGCAACCTGATGGAATCCGGCGGGATTTCCGCGCGGCTGGTCGAGTTCGCCAAGTCGATCGTGGGCGGAGTCCAGGGCGGACTGGCGGCGACCTGCGTTCTGACGTGCATGATCTTCGCCGCCGTCTCCGGCTCGAGCGTTGCCACGACGTTCGCGATCGGCACCATCCTCATCCCGGCGCTCATCAGGCACGGCTATCCGACCAACTATGCAGCGGCGTTGCAGGCCGCGTCCGCGGAGCTGGGGGTCATCATTCCACCGTCGATCCCGATGATCCTCTACGGCGTGTCGGCGGAAGTTTCGATCGGCGAGCTGTTCATTTCGGGATTCGGCCCCGGACTGCTCATCGGGTTCGCGCTGATGGCATTCGTCGTCATCCACGCGCGCATCAAGGGCTATGGCAAGGCCGACCGCGACGGCCGCCAGCCGTTCTGGGTCGCCACGCGCAAGGCCCTGCTGGCGCTGATGATGCCGGTGATCATCCTGGGTGGCATCTACGGCGGCATCTTCACGCCGACCGAGGCCTCGGTCGTGGCGGTTTTCTACGCGTTGATCGTGGGCGTGGGGATCTATCGCGAGACGAAGATATCCGACCTGCCGGGCGTATTGAGGAAGAGCACAATCTCGTCGGCGGTGATCCTCTTCATCATCGCCAACGCCGGATTGTTCAGCTACCTCATCACGCGCGCCGGCGTACCGGAGAAGATCGGCGCGCTGCTCGTGGCATGGCTGCAATCGCCGGGGTTGTTCCTGCTGGGTGTCAACGCGGCGCTGTTCGTCATCGGCATGTTCATCGAGACGTCCGCGTCGATCATCGTCCTGGCGCCCATCCTGGCGCCGGTAGCACAGCATTTCGGCATCGACCCGGTCCACTTCGGCATCGTCATGGTCGTCAATCTGGCCCTCGGGATGATCACGCCGCCTTTTGGCGTCAACCTGTTCGCCGCCTGTACCGTGGCACGGATTTCGCTAGACCAGATCGTCACCCGCCTGATTCCGTTCGTTCTGGTGGTGCTCGCCTGCCTGATGGTGATCACCTACGTTCCTGTGCTGTCGATCGGTCTGCGGGACCTGGTTTACGCGAAGTAAGCCGACCCATGCCGCAGCCCGCGTGGGCAAACGACCACACCTCGGCCTGGGGTCGATGCGCGGCCCCGGGGGGCCTGCAATGGTCAGCCGTGGGAAGCTGGCGGTATGATGAGCGAAACCCGCGGCGGGTCTGGCCATCGCTTCGGATCACGGGCAAGCCAAAAAAAATGAATCTGGACGAAATCTACGCCAAGACGGAACTGGGAACGAAGGAGCTGGTCGAGCGGCGGATGGGCCTCGCCATCGACGTGCGGCGCCTGCTGATCCTGGTCGACGGCAAGCACACGGTGGCGCAGATCCTCGCGCGCGGCCGCGCTTTCCACGCCGATGCCGCCGCGTTCGAGGACCTGGAACGCGCGGGCCTGGTCACCCGGCTGTTCGGCGCCCGCTCTACCGAGCAGGCCCAGTCCGAACCTGTCGAGCGCAGCGCCGATGAGGTCCAGACCTTCCTCGATGCCCAGAAGGCGCTGAGCGATGCCATCAACGAACATCTCGGTTTCCGCGGCTATGGCCTGATGATGCGCCTGCAGAAAGCGGAAAACCTGCGCGATCTGCACGAAATGCTGCCCGATTTCGCGCAATCGCTGGTCAAGCGCAAAGGCATGGATGCGGCCACGCCGATCGTGTCCGCACTCGAGCAGATGATCGTCCGCAAGGGCTGATGACCGAGACTTCCCCGGTTGCGCGCCCTCTCGCGGGTCTGTCGGTGGTGGAACTCGGCGCATTGATCGCGGGTCCGTTCTGCACCAAGGTCATGGCGGAGTTCGGCGCCGACGTGATCAAGCTCGAACCGCCCGGCGCCGGCGATCCATTGCGCACATGGCGGCACATGAAGGACGGCACATCGCTGTGGTGGCACGTGCAGTCGCGCAACAAGCGATCGGTCGCCGTCGACCTGCGGCAGCCGGAGGGCCAGGCGGTCGCCCGCGCCCTGATGGAACGCGCCGACATCGTCGTCGAGAATTTTCGCCCCGGCACGCTCGAGGCCTGGGGCCTGGGTTTCGATGCCATCGCGGCGGCCAATCCCGGCCTGATCATGGTCCGCATTTCGGGATACGGGCAGACCGGCCCCTACCGCGAGCGCCCGGGTTTCGGCG
>Ga0209048_10003355_pt1 | contig 15559 bp, 8 predicted proteins | sample FrelakmetCRP12CR_FD_187146 | JGI IMG/M metagenome (GOLD analysis project Ga0209048, IMG submission 187146) | Freshwater lake sediment microbial communities from the University of Notre Dame, USA, for methane emissions studies - CRP12 CR (SPAdes)... | ecosystem: Environmental > Aquatic >... | reverse complement strand
CGCCCCATTGAGGTCGATGATTTTCGGACAACCGAAACGGGCCCAAGGCACGTTGGGCGTCGCCGCGGCGATCGCCGTACCCATCTTCTCCAGAGGCCCGTAATTGCCGGCCATAAGCGTCGGCCAAAGGTCCGCATAGGGCTTGTGATTGGCCATGACGCCGCAGGCCGCCCAGTAGTTTCGCACCCCCGGTACCGGTCCAACGAGCGGGTTGCCATCGGGTGTGAACGTGAATGGGCCGTTCACGACGCGGCGGATGCCGGCGCGCGACAGCGCCGGAAACCGGCGGAAGCCCTTGTCGAGCGCATCGGTTATGCGCTCAAGTTTCGACGCCAGCAACTCCGACTCACCGTACTCCCACGGCGTGCCATCGAGCGCCCATGGCGTCGCGTCCTTCTCGTAAACGCCGAGCAATACGCCCTTGCGTTCCTGGCGGACGTAGATTTCGCCGTCGAGGTCGACGATCAGCGGCATCTCGCCGCTGGCAGCGGCGAGCTCCGGGAGGTCATCGGTCAGCAGGTAGTGATGCTCCATCGGGACGAGCGGCAGATGGATGCCCGCCATGCGCCCCACCTCACGAGCCCAGAGTCCCGCAGCGTTGACGACATGCTCGGTTTCGATGTCGCCCTGGTCGGTGCGCACCCACCACGTACCGCGGCCGCTTGGCTCGAGCGCCAGCACGCGGGTATGGCGGTAAATCTCCGCGCCAGCGAGGCGCGCCGCCCTCGCGAAGGCATGGGTAGCTCCGTACGGATCCAGGTGCCCTTCCTGCGGGTCGTAAACGCCGCCGAGAACCCCCGTGACGTCGATCAGCGGGCACAGGCTGCGAATCTCTTCGGGCGTCACGAAGCGGGTCTTGAGCCCCAGCACGGGGTCGCGGGCAGCGCCGGCGCGTAGCGACTCCCAGCGCGCGGGCGTAGCGGCAACGTTGATGCCGCCGGTGAAGTGCAGGCCGACGTCCTGACCGGACAGCTTCTCGATCTCGCGGTAGAGAGCGATCGTGTAGGACTGCAGACGGGAGACACCGGGATCACTATTCAGGGCATGGAACCCGCCGGCGGCGTGCCAGCTCGAGCCAGCGGTCAGTTCCTTGCGCTCGCACATCACGACGTCGCGCCAACCGAGCTTCGTGAGGTGGTAGAGCACGCTGCAGCCGACGATGCCGCCGCCGATCACGACAACCTGGGCGTGGGACTTCACGATCGGCGACGCCTCGTCTGGATGGCCCCGGTAGCGTCGCTAGAGATAACATGGGCCGCCGCGCCAGAGTGACGAATGGATGCCGAAGAATAAGGCGCGGCGCCCATACACCTGGTCCAGGGAGGCCCGGCCGTGACACTATTGCCTCAATATCGCGCCCGAATTCCGTAGTCCAACATTAAAGCGCGTGGTATCCGTCCTCGTCTGTGCTTGCATTGGGAGCGGCCCTCGCGATGACCCCCCTGCGCAGCTGGACCCGGGAGCGGATTGCGGCGGTCGTCGCTGGTTCGGTGTCGCTGCTGGTACTCAATACGCTGCCGGCTGTCACCGGGATCCTCGCACGCTCGCTCGGCCTCGGGCCCGGCGCACTCGGCGCATACGCATCCGCCGACGTGGTCGGAATCACCTTTGGCACGCTGCTCGCCACTCCCGTGATGGCGCGCGGCTCGCCGCGTCATGCCGTCGCGATTGGGCTTGGCGTACTCGCTGCAGCGAATCTCCTGTCGATATTTCCGGAGCCCACTGTCCTCGTGGCGCTGCGCGCGGCCGGCGGCATTGGCACCGGACTGACGCTCGGCGCCTGCTTTGTCGTGTACGCGCGAGAGCAGCGCGAGCGAAATTTTGCGGCCTACACGCTCGTGCAGACCGGGCTCGCGACCCTGGTGATGGCCGCACTCCCGGCGCTTGCCCGCGCTTTTGGCTGGCGGGCCCAGTTTGTGGCGCTCGCCGCACTCGCCCTCCCGGGGCTGGCCATGATCGAGAGCTTGCCACGCGATGCCATCGCGTCCGCCGGTCGACCGGGCGCATCCCCAGTTTCTCGCGAGGGGTTTCGCCTCTGGCTCGGGATCCTGTCAGTTGTATTTTTCTTCATGGGACAAGGATCGTTGTGGACCTACCTGGAACGAATCGGCGCCGCAGCCGGCCTCGATGAGACGGCTATCGAGCACAGCCTGACCCTGTGCGCGGCGTTCGGATTCCTTGCCGGCGGGCTGGTTCTTTGGCTCGGCGAGCGCGTGACGCGTCCCGGTATGCTTGGCTTGAGCGTCACCATCAATGTCATCGCCGCGCTCGCGGTGAATGCACCGATCGCGTGGGTATTCGCAATCGCAATCTCGGTGTTCTATTTCTCGCTGCCGATCTTCGTCGCGGCCCAGTTCGCGGCCATCACGCGGCTGCCGGGGGCAACGCGCTTCGCCGTGCACGTGTCGACCGCCACCTTCGGCGGCTTCGCCCTTGGACCGCTCGCCGGCGCGAGACTCGCCGAGCGCTTCGGTTACGGTGCCGTTCAGTGGCTCGACATCGGGCTCGTTACCGCTTCAGGAATTCTGCTGCTGCCTTTGCTGCATCACTCAACGACCCGGGCAACCAGCCCGTCCCTCTTGTGAAATGACAGTAAGACCAGTAACTTCAGGGTAACGTGACGTTAGCGGCACACCATCGACCCGTCCGCCCGAAAAGCTTGGCGCGCAGCGCGCTTGGGCTGTTTCGAGCGCAGTTCGCTGCCGGGGGAAAACCACTCGAGGAAGTATTCGCGGCAGTCGAGGCCGGCGCCCCGCAGATCGTCTATTCCCAGGACCCGGGCCACCGCCTGCGGGGTGCCCGCTTTAACGTCGATCGTTCGCAGGGCGAGGGCGTGTGGCACCTGCTCAGCGTCGGGCGCGATATGTACGTGGCGATGACCGATGCGGTCTACGACAAGCCACGCCTCGAGACAGTCGCCGGCGAAGGCAAATTTGAGTTCTATGTCAAACTCTCCGGTAAACTGAGCATCGAGTTGCCCTGCGGCAACAGGCTCGCGGTGGAGGGCCCGACTTGCCTGGTGCTGCGCGCCGAACAGGGATGCACATTTCGCGAGCAACTTGAGCCCCTGGCGCGCGAGATCTGCGTCAGCGTCCACTGCCGTCCCGAGTTCCTGCGCGGCCTGCTGGCGGATATGCGCCCTGCCATCGCTGAAGCCGCGTGGGGCACGTTGGCGCGGCTGACCGGTCCCATCTCCCATGTACAGCTCCCCGTCACCCCTGGCATGGTCGCCTGCGTGCGCGGCATGCTGGCATGGAAGCACGAGGGACGTCTCGGCCTCCTCTACAAGGAGGCCAAGACGCTTGAACTCGTGTCGCTCGTTGTCGACGCCCTGTGCGGCAAGCATGAAACGGAGGCCAGTGTTGCCCGGGAAAAGTCTGATCCGCGCATTGACCGCGCGCGCAATATTCTCCAGGGCTCGATTGCCGAGATCCCGAACATTGCCTGCATTGCGCGCACCGTCGGCGTATGCGAATCCAAGCTGAAGCGCGACTTCAAGGCCCACTTCGGCAAAACGATGTTTGAATACAGTCTTGAGCGTCGCATGCTGGTCGCGCTCGATATGCTGCGCGCAGGTAACCTGCCCGTGCGTGCGGTAGCCGAGGCGGTGGGCTACCGACACCATACGAGCTTCACGGCGGCGTTCCGCCGGTTCTACGGGTTTCTGCCGAAGGCCGCCGCAAGGGAAGCGGGCCGCTAGCGCCACAGTTTATGCCCCTTCCGCCTTACTCAGGCGGCAATCGCTAAGGCAAAATCGCGGCATTGGCGCCAGAGCTTCGCTGCCGGACCCTACCCTGCTCAGTCGAAACTTGCTCCCCCATGCTCTACCGAACACGCATTGACTTGCCGCAACGGACGGAGGTGCAGAAGCACGTCTGGATACCGATGCGCGACGGTGTCCGGCTGGCCGCGCGGATCTGGCTGCCGGTCGACGCCATGACGAAGCCGGTGCCAGGCATCCTCGAGTACATCCCTTACCGCAAGAACGACATCTATGCTGAGGGCGACCACCGTCGGCATGGCTACACGGCCGCGCACGGCTACGGCTGCGTGCGCGTCGACCGGCGCGGCACAGGCGATTCGGAAGGGCATTTCGACGACGAGTACTCGCCCCAGGAGCTGCAGGATGGGCTCGAGATCATCGCATGGATCGCCGGGCAGCCGTGGTGCACGGGCAAGGTCGGAATGATCGGCCTGTCGTGGGGCGGCTTCAATTCGCTGCAGATCGCAGCTCTCAATCCGCCGGCCCTCGCCGCCGTCATCACCATCGGATTTACGGACGACCGCTACGAGGATGATATCCACTACATCGGTGGTTGCCTGTTCGCGCGCTATCAATTGATGTGGTCGACCAGCGTGCTTGGCTACATGGCGCGACCGCCCGATCCCGTCAGCGTCGGCGAGCGCTGGCGTGAGATGTGGATGGACCGACTCGCGCATCTCGAACCGGTCATAGCGCCCTGGCTCGAGCACCAGCATTACGACGCGTACTGGAAGCATGGGTCGGTGCGCGAAGACTACTCGGCGGTGCACTGCCCCGTGTTCGCCATCGGCGCGTGGCTGGATGGGTATACGAACCCGGTGCTGCGAATGCTCGAAGGCTATCGCGGACCGTGCAGAGGGCTGATCGGCCCATGGGGGCACCAGAACCCCTATTACGGCGTGCCTGGTCCCGCGATCGGCTGGCTGCAGGAAGCCCTGCGCTGGTGGGACCACTGGCTCAAAGGCATCGACACCGGCGTGATGCGGGAGCCCAAGCTCCGCTTCTACCGCCAGGATGCCGTGGAGTCATTACGTCCGTTGCCGATCCGCCCCGGCTGCTGGGCCACGGAAGCTGACTGGCCGAGCTCAAACGTAACCGTGCGCAAGATGCCCCTCGGTGCAGGCACGCTCGGGCGCCCGGTCGGTGCACCGGCATTGCTCGTGCATCGCGGCCGGCTCACGCCGGCCTGCGATATGGGCAATTGGGCCGGCTTTGCCCAGGTCACTGACGAGGCCGCCGACCAGCGTCCAGAAGACGGCCAGTCACTCGTTTTCGATGGCGACCCGCTCGTCGCGCCGACCGAGATCCTCGGCCAGCCGCTCGCGCGCCTGGAGCTGGCTGTCGATCACCCTTGTGCATTCGTCGCGGTGCGCCTGTGCGACCTCGCGCCGGACGGCCGCTCGATGCTGATCACGCGCGGCTTCCTCAACCTGACGCATCACCGCAGCCGTGAGCAGCCGTGCGCCCTGGTGCCGGGAGAACGCTTCACGGCAATGGTCGCACTCAAGGCGATCAGTTACGTCGTGCCAGCCGGGCACCGCCTAAGGCTCGCTGTCGGCAACGCCTACTGGCCGTGGATCTGGCCGTCGCCGGAACCTGTGTCGATGACTGTCGCGGTGGGTGGGGCGAGCGCGCTCGACTTGCCAGTGCGCCAGAGTCCCGCGACCGAACAGCCCGTGCCGATGCACTTCTCCGCGCCCGAGGCAGGACCTGGACTCGGCGTGGAGATCAAACATCAGCCGGTCGGTGGACGAACGGCGACGCTCGATGCCGGCACTGGCCGCCATGTCATCGTCGACGCACCGACATTTTTTGCCAGCGCCCGCCTGCCGGACCATGGCGGCATCGAGTTCGGAGATCACGAGCGCGACGAGTACGAGTTGGTCGAAGGGGATCCCCTCTCGGCGAAGATGGTCTGCCGGCGCACCCTGTCGATCGGTCGCGGCGACTGGCAGACGCGCGTCGAGGCCGTCACGACCATGACCTCGACAGGGACGCACTTCCTCGTCACGACCGTGCTTGAGGCCTTCGAGCACGATTGTCGCGTGTTCGCGCGGACGTGGAGTCGTTCATTCCAGCGACAGCTCGTCTAGGGACTCCGCGTTTGCAGTTGGGCAGCAGGTACGAACAGGAACCGACCTCGACGCCGGGACTGGCGCCGGGCATCACGCGCCGCGATTTCCTGAACGGCGTGGCGATCTCGGTAGGTGCAGCCCTGCTGCCGCCGGACCCCGCTGCCGCCGATGTCGGCCCGGCGCCGGCCAGCGGCCCCTTCAGCAAGGGCTACTATCCGCCCGCTCTGACCGGATTACGCGGCAGCCACCTGGGTTCCTTCGAAGTCGCCCATGCATTGCGCGACGGTAAGACCTGGGCCAATCCAGTCACCGACGGTGAGCGCTATGACCTCGTCATCGTCGGCGCCGGCATCAGCGGACTCGCCGCAGCCTACTTTTATCGCAATAGAGCGGGGCCGCAGGCGCGGATCCTGTTGCTCGACAACCACGACGACTTCGGCGGGCACGCCAAGCGCAATGAGTTCCGCGGCGGTTCCCCCCTGTTGCTCGGACACGGTGGCACGCAGTCGCTCGAGAATCCGGGCCGTTACAGTCCCGTCGCCAAGCAACTGCTGCGGGATCTGGGAGTCGACGTCACGCGATTCTATCGCTACTACGATCAGAAGCTCTGGAAGAAGCGCGGACTCGAGGTCGGTCTGTTCTTCGACAAATCCACGTTCGGCGTCGATCGCCTGATCGTCGCGCCCGGGATCGACCTGCAAGATAATTGGCGGCCAGATCATTACTTAACGCCGGCCGTGATTACTCAATTGCCGATCGACCCCCAGGCGCGGCGGGATCTGCTGCGGCTCGTCCAGCAGCAGATCGACTACCTGCCCGGCCTCGACCCCGAACAGAAGCGCATCCGGCTGACGAAGACGAGCTACGCCGACTATCTGCTGCACGATGCGAAGGTGCATCCAGACGTGGTGCGCATGCTGCAGACCTTTCCGCATGAGGCGGCATGTGTGGGCATCGACGCAGTGTCCGCGAACGAGTGCCGGGGGCTCTCCTGCCCCGGTTTCGCCGGTATGGAGATCGCGGCGGGCCCATCCGGCGAAGACTACGGCGAAGGTGAAGAGCCGTACATCTTCCATTTTCCAGACGGCAATGCCTCGATCGCCCGGCTGCTCGTTCGTTCACTCATTCCCGACTCGGCGCCAGGGTCGACCATGGAAGACATCGTCACGGCCAGGCTCGATTACTCGCGCCTCGACCTGCCAGGCAGGCTGGTGCGACTGCGCCTCAACAGCACCGCCGTGAACGTCGAGCACGCAAACGGTGGCAATCGTGGCGCGGTGACCGTGAAGTACCTGCGCGACGGCATGCCGCATTCGGCCATTGCGGGCCATTGTGTACTCGCCTGCTGGAACACGGTGATCCCCTACCTGTGCCCGACGCTGCCCCCTGCACAGAAGCAGGCGCTCGCCTACGCGGTCAAGCAACCGCTGGTCTACGTGAACGTGCAGCTGCGCAACTCGCGCGCGCTGCAGGCGCGCGACGTCTACGTCATCTGGGCGACCGGCAGCTACTTCACGACAGTGGCGCTCGACTTTCCGGTCTCGATGGGTCGATACCGGTATCCTGCCAACCCTGACGAGCCCTGCCTGCTGCGGCTGGTAAGAACGCCGTGCAGCCCGGGCCTGGACTGCAAGAGTCAGTTCCGCGCGGGACGCGCCGAACTCCTCACTACGCCGTTCTCGACATTCGAGCGCGAGATCCGTGCCCAGTTGACCGCCGTACTCGGGCCGAGCGGCTTCGATGCCGATCGTGACATCCAGGCCATTACGGTCAATCGATGGCCGCACGGCTACGCATATGGCTACAACGAGCTCTACGAGCCGCTCGACCAGCCGCCCGGCGAGCGCCCCTGCGTCCAGGGCCGGCAGCCTTTCGGCAATATCACCATTGCCAACTCTGACGCAGCCGGTCGCGCCTACACCGATGCTGCGATTGACGAGGCGCACCGGGCTGTTGCGGAGCTGTTCAACGGCTGAGGTTCGTGCCGGTAACGCCCGCGGCTAGCGCCTAATAATGCACGTGGAGGTTGAGGCCAATGGTCCTCGGCCGCCCAATCTGCCACTCGTCACCCGGTTGGTAAGGAGCGTAGGTGTTGGCGGCGATACCCGTTGTGGCCAGGTTATTGGTCAGATTGGTTGCAAACACGCCGATCGACCAGTGGTCCTGCTCATAGGTCACGTTAGCGCCAAGCAGGCTTGAGGAGGGAATACGTCGCCACAGCGAATTCTGCGGGTTAAATTCCGTGTAGCTGTCGCTGCGATAGGTCCAGTCGCAGCTGAGCGCGATGCGACCGCGTTGCAGGGGCACCACGTAATCGGCAAACACGTTCGCGATCTGCTTCGGAAAGTACGGTACCGGATTGCCGTCCACCGCACCAAGGTTCGGAATGGGTCCATTTGCTGCCGCATCCGTGAGCGAACCCGATAGGCCGAGCACCAGCGAGCTCGTCACACGGGTGCGGGCCTCCAGTTCCAGGCCGCGACTGTGCACATTGCCGGCGTTCTGCGTTATGAAATAGCCGCAACTCGTACCGCTCGCGTCTTCGATGTAATTATTGGTCTGCACGTCGATCCAATCGATAAAGAACGCAGTGGCGTTCAGCGTCGTGCGGCCGCCGCCGAGAGTCGCTTTCTCGCCGAGCGAGTAGCTCCACAGCTTGTCCGGACCGAAACTGATCGGCACCGGGCCAGTGCCGAAGTTGTACGCGATCTGCGGACCGCAGAAGCTCGGAGAAATAGGCTGGTTCACGCCCCCATAGCGGAAACCGCGCGCGGCTTCCGCGAACAGCATGAGTGTGTCACTCGGTCGATACGCGAGCACCGCGCGTGGATTGGCGCCGGTCGACTTCTGCGTTCCAGTCTGCGTGATGGGGCTGCCGTCGAGATCGGCACCCGCGAGACCAGTGTAGTAGACATCAAAATTGGTTCGGTAATTGTAATAGCGAACGCCCAGCGTGAGGTCCCAGCGCGGTGCCAACGGCAGGGTCGCCTCACCGAACAGCGCGTACTGCCGCTCCTCTACGAACTGCGTACCGTAAAAGAGATCGTCCGGAGTCGGCGTGCCATAGACCTCCTGAGAATTGAACCCCGGCAAGTTGAAGGCGCTGGCCACGAAGGCGTCAAGACCGGGTGACGGAGTGTCCTGATAAAGGTCGCGATGAAAATCCTCATAGTAGGCGCCTACTATCCAGTGCAGTGTCGAATCCGGCCTCGACACCAAGCGAATCTCCTGCGTAAAGCGCGAAATCTGGTTATCGAAGTAGCTCGTCGAAGGCTGCGGCACCCCGCCGGTCACATAGGCTTCGGCCAGGTACTGAAGTGAAAGACCAGGAATGAAATTTCGGTCGGTATAGGAGGCGGACGCAATCAGCTGCCCAATGGACAGATCAAAGGTGCCGGTCAGGTTGAAGAGTTTGAAATCGTCGCTCAGGGTCTCCGGCGGCGCCAGCGCCGCGTAACGCAAGTGGCCCAGATCCGGGTAGATAGCATCACGCCCATCGAGACTCAACTTCGCCAGAGTCGCCGAGGCGTCGAGCGTAATTGTGTCCGACGGTTTCCAGCGCAGCGCTACCCTCCCCTGGGTGGTGTGGCCGGCGTTGTTGGGATTCTTCGGGTAAGTGATGTTGTCGATGAATCCGGACCAGTCGCTCCGGTACGCCGTGAGACGCACGCCGAGTTTATCGCTAGTGATGGGCAGGTTCAGCATGCCGCGAACACTATAATTTCCGCTGCCTCCCGTGGTATAGGAGCCCGTTCCGATCGCATCGCCTGAGTAGTCAGCGAGGTCCGGATGCTTGGTAATGAGCCGGATCGTACCTGACATCGAGCCTGCACCGTATAGTGTGCCCTGCGGGCCGCGCAACACCTCGACGCGTTCGAGGTCATAGACCTGCAGGTTCGGGTTACCGCTTTGGAGCGAGAGCGGCGCATCATCAAGGTAGAGCTGTACGAGTGGTCGGTCCTGGACGTTTGATACGTCTGTGGAATTGGTTACGACGCCGCGCATGTCAATCCGGTTCACGCCCGGGGATTCGGACTGGATCGACACCGACGGCAGCTCGCGGACGAAATCGTTGATTCCTCCCCGCCCCTGTTCGTCGAGTTTGGCTGCGTCGATGACCGAAATCGCCATCGGCACGGTCTGGAGGGACTGTTCGCCCTGGCGCGTGGCGGTGACGACGACCTCTTCGAGGCCATCGCCGACGGGTGCGCTGTTTCCCGCTCCCGATGCGATCCGCCCAAACCCGAGTGCACCCAGGACACACACTACCAAGTAACCTGCCAGCCGCCTCGAATGCGCCCGCGTAGCTCCCGGCCGATCATCCACGCCTCCGATTTTCATGCCAGCATCCCCCCAAGAGCGCGGTTTCGCCTCATCCCAGTCTAGACTGCACCTTGATTGGGCCGTTGAATATGGCGACCGAGCACGAGACTGAGGAGCAACGGCCAAGAAGTGCGGGCGATGACATGGGTTTGAGTAATACGCAATTCAACCTGGCCGCTGTACTGCTGTGCTGCACCATGGCAGCCGCTGCAGAGCTATGTCCGCCTGTTCTTGCGAACCAGCAGCGGTATCAGTGTCAACAGCGCCAGTGCACAGCCGGTTCCGGCCAGCCAGTGCAGAGAAGCGTAGCCAAAATGTTCGATAAGCTTGCCCGCAATCAGGGGTCCGCACGAATAGCCGGCCATGGATGCTGCCAGAGTCATGACTCCAGCTGCTATGGATGACTGAGCGATGCTCTCGAATTGAAACGCGGGGAAAATCGGGTATAGGAGTCCGAATGCGGCGGCACACGATATGAATATAGGCGCCACGCCGGAGCGCAAGCCCACGATAGAGAGCAGCGTGAGGCTCAACGTAATGCCCACTACCGTTCCGCGTGGAGCGTGCGCCGGGATGACCAGAATGAGCAGCGAGCCCAGGAACAGACCGGCTGCACAGGCATCGAGGCTCAGGTCGATTGCTGCCTGAGTAAGGTGGGCTGCCGTGCCCACCAGTCCGAGATAGGTCCAAAGCGCACCCTGGCCCAGGAAATACGCTGCAACGCCGACTGTCGCCAGCCAGGGAGCCAGGCGTCGACCGCTAGCTCGTCTGGGTTCCACATGGGCAGTGGCATCCGTTTTCCAGCGACCGGCCGGGAGTCGGTGCACCACCAGTAGGGCCGGTATCGCCATAGCTCCCAACGCAATGAAGACCAGGCGCCAGCCGGCAGCGTGCGCCAACAATGGAATCGCCACAATTGCCAGGAAACCCAGCCCCGTCTGGCCAGCCGTGGCAAGCCCGTTGTTCGCCGCCTGATGGGACAGCGACATCACGTACCAGGTCGCGCCAGCGGCAAACCCGGCACCCAATCCGCCGACACCGCGCAGCGCAAGAATTATGGTCGGCGCTGTGGTGGCCGCGCTTGCCAGATCAGCCATCAGCACAACGATTATGCCGGTCAGCGCCGTTAGCCGGGGTGAACGCCATTTCATTGTCAGTGGCGCCAGCAGGGTACCGGCCGTGTAGCCCATGATATCGGCAGAGGCAAAGTATCCGAGTTGCGCGTCACCCCAATGGAGCGCGCGACCAAGCACGGTGATGATGGCAGGCATCGAATTCAAGACGATCGAAGTCGTCGAGTACGCAATGATCGCGGACCACCGCACCGGGCTGATGTTCCTCAACATGCAGGCAGGCTCATGCTGGCCAGGGCCTATCCGACCCGGTGCTTCGCGGCGCCTTCAACACTTAAATGAGTTTGCGAGGAATTGTGTGCGTCCAGGTCTGGGCACGTATGCGGTGCCCGGACTCGAAGGCCTCCAGAACTGTCGTGACCAGAAACGTTTCGCGCGTCGAGGTCATCGATGAAACCACCTCTATACGTGTCTGCCATGCGCCACGACCGACCGTGAGGGTCCGCCGGCAAGTAACCTTGGCAGACAGCGGATCGCCTTCGACGATCTCCCACTCATCTGTATCGCGTTCACTGAACTCAAGATTGTCGTCATCCGACAATCGAGCGCTCGAGAAGAACGTCGGCATATCGACCGTGACGTGGCGGCCAGTGGCGGCGTCCATTGTAGTGGCACGCCCTCCGCCAGGGAGGTGAGAGTATTCAATCGCGAGGCCGGGGCCCGCTTCGGGTTCTGCGAAGTGGGCTGGCTCGGGGATTTCGGTCACCGGCGACCTTCTGACGGGCAGTTCCAGCAGGCTTGCGCCGCCGATGCTGACCGACATCGCCACAAGTTCCGGGGCGGGCCAGGTCCAGGGCCAGTAGCAGGTGGAAAGTGCCAGGCGCAGGCGATGACCGACTGGGACGACGTAGCTGATAGCCTTCATCTTGACCGCCGCCGAAAACGCCTCGCCCGGCGTGAGGGCGTGGGGCTGCTCCCGGCTCGCGTGTTGCGTCAGATTGAGGACTCCGCGAGTAATCAGGGTGGAGCGTCCATCCGGCGCCACATCGCACAGTCGCGCCGCCACAAGCGCCAGCGGCCTGTCGACCGAGAGTTCCAGGCGCGCAAGCGGCTGGCCAAGTATCTCGATCGCCGCTGCGAGCGGATCAGAATCAAAGCTGAGCCACTGTCCGTCCTCGGGCCGCTGGTCAGTCGGGAATTCCGTTGCATGTCCCCAGCCCGCCCAGTTACCCGCGTCACCGGTGGGCAGTAGATTGCCGACATGCCGCAGTGTCTCCTTCGGGCCCGCCGCCCCTCCCAGCGTGCCGCGCCCAAGACTGAGCCGGCGGTGCTCGACATTGGGGCTTGGCCAACCAGGTTCGCAAGCCCAATGACCGGGCCGATGAGGATACGTGGCAGCGGGGGCAACCGCATCCTGACTGTAGTAACGCAGTTTGGGCTCGGTCATCACGCCGGTGTCGATGCCCTTCAACCAGTAATCCCACCACCGCAGTGCCTCCTGCAACCAGCCGATGGCAGGGCCTGGAACGCCGTAATGGGGAATATGGTGGCCCCACGGTCCAACGAGTCCTTTGCATGGCCCCGGGAAGTGCTCCAGCATTCGAAACACGGCGTTCGTGTAGCCATCTTGCCAGCCACCGATTGCATAGACCGGGCACTTGATGGCCCCATAGTTCTCGCATACCGAGCCCTGCTTCCAGTACGCATCGCGATGCTGATGCATCAACCACGGCTCGATCACTGCGGAAGCATTCTGCAGGCGGTCCATCCACATCTCACGCCAGCGACTGCCCACTGTTGCCGGGTCGGGCGGACGTGCCATATACGAGACTACTGATGTCGCCCACATCAACTGATAGCGCGCAAACAGGCACCCGCCGATGTAGTGGATGTCATCTTCGTAGCGGTCGTCCGTAAACCCGATGGTGATAACGGCCGCCAGCGCCGGTGGGGCGTGCGCAGCGACCTGTAGCGAATTGAAGCCTCCCCAGGAGATTCCGGTCATCCCCACCTTGCCCGAGCACCAGGGTTGCTCTGCGATCCATTTGATGACGTCGACGCCGTCTTGTTGTTCCAGCGGCAGATACTCGTCGACGAACCTCCCTTCGGAGTCCCCGGTGCCTCGTATATCGACGCGCACGCCTGCATAGCCGTGTCCCGCCAGGTAGCGGTAGACCTGTTCATCTTCGTCGGCGTACATGTCCCCCTTGCGGTACGGGATGTACTCCAGAATTGCAGGCACCGGTTGCGACTCCGCATCGAGCGGTAGCCAGACACGGGCCGAAAGCCGGGTGCCGTCACGCATCGGCACCCACACATGCCTGATGACGCGTGTTGGGTGTGGCAGGTCGCTTCGAGTTCGGTACGGCATAGGTCCACCCGCTGTGTCATAGGCGTTGGGCGCAAGATGAATCCCTGTGCGGCTTGCTGCTCGATTCTGTCACCGCTGACCGGCCCTGAAATGTGGCCGACGGTGACTTTACTTAGGAGAACTGGTCCGGGAGATGACCCGACGCGAGCACGCTCTTGTACGCCTGGCGGTATTCTAGTAACAGCGAAGAGAATAAAGAAGGAGCTCAAAGTGTCGGATCGCGAGGGCAGGGTGAATCATCGCCCCGAGCGGCGTGTCCTTGAACGCGCGCCGTCGGGCACGCGCAGCGCGCTGTACCGGCAGCTGGTCAATCCCTTCGAGCCGCTCCGAATCTTTAGTGATGATAATGTCGAGCACATTCACGGGGCAGCCCTCTCTGTGCTCGAAAACGTCGGCATCAAGGTCTTGCTTCCGGAGGCCCGACGACTGTTTTCGGCGGCAGGCGGCAGTGTCAGCAGTGACGACGAGATCGTGCGCATGGATCGCGAGATCGTTGCGCGGGCGCTCGCGACCGTCCCAGGGCTTGTTGAACTTGCCGCCCGAGACACCGACCGTAACGTCAGGATCGGTGGGCGGCACGTAGCGGTAGCTCCCGTGTCCGGTCCGCCGAATGTCGCTGACGTGATGCGCGGCCGTCGGCCCGGGTCGCTCGAGTCGTTCCGGGATTTCCTGCGCCTGGCTCAGTCGTTCGACGTAATTCATCTGCTCGGCCCATCGGTCGAGCCACAGGACGTACCCACTCAATTCCGCCACCTGGAGGTCACCCAAGCCCAGCTGACTTTGAGCAACAAGGTGCCGTTCGTTTTTAGCCGGGGCACTGCCCAAGTCCAGGACTGCTTCGAAATGGTCCGACTTGCGCACGGAATCAGCGCAGCGGACTTTGAACGGCGCGCCTACTGCTACACGGTCATTAACACCAATTCGCCTCGCCAGCTCGATATACCGATGGCACAAGGGATCATCGACTTCGCGCGGGCCAACCAGCTCGCCATTGTCACTCCGTTCACGCTGGCGGGAGCGATGGCGCCGATTACGCTCGCGGGAGCCCTGACGCTTGCGCACGCGGAGGCCCTGGCGGGCATTGCTCTGTCACAGATTGTTCGGCCAGGTGCACCGGTTGTTTACGGCGGCTTCACCTCAAACGTCGATATGAGAACCGGATCTCCGGCCTTCGGCACGCCGGAATATGCAAAGGCCTGCCTCGGTGCCGGCCAGCTGGCGCGCCATGTCAAAGTACCGTGGCGATCGTCAAATGCCACCGGTTCGAACATCGCGGATGAGCAGGCGACCTATGAAAGTGAGATGAGTCTTTGGGGGGCATTCATGGGGGGCTGCAACGTCTTGATGCACGGAGCCGGTTGGCTGGAGGGCGGGCTGTGCGCCTCATACGAGAAATTCATCCTGGACATCGAAATGCTGCAAATGTTTGCGGAGATGTTCCGGCCCGTGCTGGCATCCGATGCTGAGATCGGCCTCAATGCGATAGCGGAGGTCGCGCCGGGCGGACACTATTTCTCGGCCGACCACACCATGCAGCGCTACCGCAGCGCGTTCTATGAGCCGCTCGTTTCCGACTGGCGTAATTTCGGGCAATGGCAGGAGGACGGCTCAAAGACAGCGCGCGAGCGGGCGTCGGGCATTTGGAAAAAGGTCCTGCAAGAGTGGCAGGATCCCGCTCCGGACCAGGTCGCAGCCGAGTCCATAACGGAGTTTGTGGCTCGACGCCGTGCCCAGGGCGGAGCTTCTCCCGTATCTTGAACCAACGGATCCTGTGAATCCGCGGGCGCGAGAACACGCCAATGCCGGGCTAGCCCAGCGCTGGCGCTGGTGAGAGCCCAGTCCGAGAACGTAAGTGCTTGATCGTATTGGTGGCTAGGGTGGGACTCGAACCCACGACCTCGGCATTATGAGTGCCACGCTCTAACCAGCTGAGCTACCTAGCCTGAACCGCCCC
>Ga0209048_10003354_pt1 | contig 15561 bp, 16 predicted proteins | sample FrelakmetCRP12CR_FD_187146 | JGI IMG/M metagenome (GOLD analysis project Ga0209048, IMG submission 187146) | Freshwater lake sediment microbial communities from the University of Notre Dame, USA, for methane emissions studies - CRP12 CR (SPAdes)... | ecosystem: Environmental > Aquatic >... | reverse complement strand
GTTCTGAACGGCGTTCGAAACGAACTGCATGATCGGCTGTTCGAACTCTTTCAAAAACTCGTCGAAGACCTGGATCGCCATATGCCTGCCCCTCAGCGCTGCAGGCTCTGAATGGCGCGCTCTCTGCCGAGCATCATCAAGCTCTCCTTGGCGTAGCCGGCGTTGACGCACTCCGCTGTCTTGCCGTGTCCGCCGGGATCGTTGCGGCATTTGACCCAGGTCTCGTCGAGCGCCTCCGGGTTTTCGAGAAATTCGAGCACCGTGCGTGATTTCGCCGGGTCGGGCGCGGCCGAATGAGTCGACGACCTGTCGTTTGCCTTGTCGCCGCAGGCCGCGAGCATGAGGAGCGAGTTGAATATGAGCAGAGGTCGTGTCATCGCAGCGCTCCTTTCATCTCTTCGACAAGCTGGCGGCCGCGTTCGCGTTCGCGCTCGACGTCCATGTCGGCTTGCGCGCGCTGAATCATGGCGAGGCCTTGCAGGCGCAGCACGTCGTTTTGCAGCAGCGCCTGTTCGGCCTGCAGACGCGCAGAGAGATCCAGCACTTCCTTGGCGTCCTTCGACGCGCTGATCTGGCGGCGCAATTCCTCGAGCTGATCGATGCGGCGCGAAGCCGTGTCATAGACGGCTTGACCGAGTGAATGCTTCGCGCCCGTCTGGCGGGCGATGCGATCGAGCTCGGAGGCGTAGAAGGAACTTCCTGGGTTTCCCGTGTAGACGCGGTTCTGGGACAGATAGGCGTCGATCGAGGATGCAAAGCTTCCCGAGCCCGAGCCCTTGATCAGGCCCTCGATCTGCGAGAATTCCCCCGGCAGATATTTCCGAAATTCTGATGAGTTCAACAGGCTTGCGACATCGTTAGCGTTCGTCAGCTTGTTGAAGGAATCATAGAGCTGCTTTGCCTGCGAGAGCTGGTCCTGCGCCACTTTCAGCTGCGAAGAGAGCGTCTCAACTTGTTTCTTCATCTCGATCAATTGATCGAATTGCCGCGCGAAGACGCTCGGATCGAAGACGACCTGGGCCGGCGCCGGAAAGGGCGACGCCACTAAAATAATGAGAGGAATGATCAGGGCGGGCGGCTTCATGCGAGACCCTTTCGGCGCTGATGAAAGAGCGGTAACCAGTTCGCGGGATCATCGCCGACATCAGTTCGCAGGCGATCGGCGAGTTCGACGGTGGCGGTGCGCCCCGAGAGGACGGCGAGCGCATCGTCCATTCCTTTGAGATCGAGTTCGGCGACGACCGCGTCGTGGCCCTGCTTCAGGAGGAATCGGCGGCTTTCGGTCGAAAGCTCCTCGCGAATGAGCCGGAATTCCGTCTTGGTGAGATGGAAGCCGTCGACATAATCGCGCGCCTGGCCTCGGGCGTTCGGAAAAAAGATCTGGGTTGGGCATTGCTCGACAATCGTATGGGCGATCGGCGAAGCCAGCGCATCGCGCGGCGATTGGGTGCCGAACACCATGACGCCGTTTTTCTTGCGGATGGTCTTCAGCCCGTCATTGGCGAGATCGCGAAAAGCTTCGTCGCCGAGCGCCTTCCAGAACTCATCGATGGCGATGACGATGCGCCGTCCGTCGATCAACTCCTCGACGCGCCTAAACAGCACCATCATCAGCGGCGTGCGAATGATCGGATCATCGAGCACGTCGCTCATATCGAAGCCGAAGGCCGGGGCGTCGAGGCTGATCATGTCGTCGTCAGCGTCGAGAACCCACCCAAGCGCGCCGCCTTGACGCCAGCGTTCGAGCCGCGCGCCGATTCCCTCTGTGTCGCGCTGCCCGAGAAAGACGCGCAGCGCCGAGAAGGATCGCTCATTGCGCGGAATGTTGCGCAGCGCCAAAAGCCCATTGTCGATCCGCTGTTCGTCGGCGACCGACAGCGATCGGCCTTCGACGCTGACGAGTTTGCGCACGAGCGCGCCGAGGAACGCCAGGTTGGACGGCGTCAGTTCGAAGCTCTTCAGGGGCGCGCAGCCCGTCGGCCTGCCGCTCTTCAAAGTTAGATAAGCGCCGCCGATCGCCCGTATGAAGAGCTCGGCGCCGCGATCCTTGTCGAAAAGCACCAATTGGCAGCCGAGCTTTTCGGCCTGCGCCAGCGCGAAGGTCAGGAAAGCGGTCTTGCCCGATCCCGACGGCCCGCAGATGAAGGTGTTGCCGAGATCGCCGACATGGAATGAGAAATGAAACGGCGAACCCGAGGCGGTTTTCAGCATGGCGATGGCCGGGCCCCAATGATTGCCCTCGGCCGTGCCCGACGGATAGGCGTGGAAGGGCGACAGGCCTGCAAAATTGCGCGAGGTGATCGCCCCGGCCCGCACCCGATATTTGAACTGTCCCGGCAATTGCGCCCAGAAGGCCGCTTCTAACCCGAGGTCCTCGCGCGCAACGACCGCGCCGGCGTCGGCCAGAATGCGCCGAGCCTGGCTCATTTTGTCAAGCAGGACTCTCGGCGCGTCGGCGAGGATGAGAAGCGACAGATGGTGTTCGCCCATCACGAAGCGGTTCGATTCGAGATCGTCGAGCGCGGCGTCGAGCTCGGCAATCTGCGAGGCTGCTGGATCGTTGGCGGAAAGCAGCTGATTTTGCTTGCGCGTCATCACCGCCTTCGCTTCCGCCTTGTCGAGGAATGCGAAGCTCTGCGCGAGCACGAGTTCAAAGGGCGCGGCGAGGAGGCCGTTGAGGAGGCCGGGCCTGGTCGTCGCCGGATAATCCTTGAACGCCAACATGCCGGCGAAACGCGAAGCGCCGGGGCCGCGGATTTCGATCGTCTCGCGGCCGAAGATAAGGCGATTGGCATAGAGCGCCGGTCCGATCGGTCCGTGGACCAGCGGGAAGGGCAGACGCTCGCAAGCGACGAGGTCCTGCAAAAAGGAGCCGGTCTCCGAAAAGACGACGCCCTGCCGCTCCACGAGGCCGAGACGGCGGGGGCGGTAGCGGTCGAGCGCCGCCATCAGATCGCGGGTCACGTCCTCGAGTTTCTTGAGGCCGTGGGAATCGACCTCGGCGCCGGCGCGTTGCGCGCGGTTAAGACGAGAAAAGAACAGCGAAGCGCGCTCGGCGACATCGCGTCCCGGATGCCAGATCAGCGTTAGATAAAGTTCGTTGCTATAGAGCGTCTTGGAGACGAGCCGCGCCCGATAGGCTTCATCGAGCTCGCGCGCGAATTCCGAGCGAAACGCGCCGTCGGGATAATCGGCTGCCCGGCGGCGGACGACATGCGTCCACAGCGCCAGCCGTTCGTCAGCGATGTTGCGCAGCGTCAGATTGAGCTTGGCGTGCATGTCATTGAGATCACCCGCGTCGGCCGTCTCAAACGAGACGCCGGAAAGACGGATGGTGGTGATTAGCGCCCGCGTCGACAGCGAGATCACATGTTCGGCAGCGTGCCGCAGATAGGGCAGGTGGATATTTGCTTCCACCTCTCGCGCCCTGACGCGCATTGCGACGTTAGCCATGGGCGAGCTCCTCGACGCTGAAGCGGCGCACGAGGCGTAATGGCGTGCACGAGGAACCGCCCCAAAGATTCGCGTTGCGATGACGACCGCGCGTCTCGAACCAGGCGAACAAGATGCGGAATTGATTGGCGTCGCGCCGGCAGACGAGCCGGCAGGCGAAGTGGATCGGCAAGGCGACGAGGCCGTAGAGCAGACTTCCCGCCAGCACGAACAGGATCGAAGAGAAGATGACGTTGAGTCCCATGGCCTCCATCGTCACGCCGAGGATCATCGCCGGGCGCGTGCAGGCCAGAAATAGAGTGTCTTCGACGAGTCGTTCGTCGCGCATGGCGATGCTCGTAAGTGTGAAGAAAAGCTAATCCGAAATGCGACGACGATTCGCCTATTTGCCGGTGAGCGTCGTGACGATCTCAGCGGCGCCAAATAGAATGGCGACGCCGAAAATAACGTAGCCGGCGCGCCTCAGATCGAGATAGCCAAACATCCAGGTCATGCCGGTGATGATGATCGCGAGCGTCGCGAGCAGCTTCGCCACATTGCCAGTGAGCGCATCGACGATGTTTTGAAGAACCTTTTCGACATTGGCGCTTTGCGCCGCCGCCGGCTCATTGAGAGCGAGCGTCACGACGGCGCCGGCAAGCAAAAGGAAGGAGAGACGACGAGGGAAGGAATGCATGATGGATCGAGACTCCGTGTGAGATGGAAGCAGATGGCGCCTGGTTGCGGTCATCGTGGAGGCGCATCATAGACGAGAAGCGATTTTCCTGACGCATTGCCGAAAACGTCCCATGGCTTTTTGGGAGAAGGCTCCGACTCCGCGACGACGCGTTCTTCCCGACTGTCCGCCTCAGCGTCGACCGAGAGCTTCGCGCGAGCGGCGCCCTGAACAGGCGCTATTTTCGGTCCTGCAAAATGCTCTGAATCATTTTCGAGAAGCTGCGCGGCGGCGCGCAGCGCCGAGCAAGGCTCGAAGGCCTCAGTAACGGCCATTCCCGTCTTGTCGAGATCGCCGAACGTCAGACCGACAAGACCCAGTCGCACGTCTTGCTTGGCGAGTTTCGCCTGCATGGCGAGAGCGATCGCTTCCGATTTCGAGGTTGCGAGGATCTTGATCGGCTTTCGGCCATCGATCGTAAGCGAAAGAGGCTCGAAACCGCTCGCCGTTCGCACGATCTCGATCAGCGGCCGCGCATCGACGTCAGGCGCGCAGCGCTCGGCGAGCGCCATGAGGGCTGAAATGTCCATTCGACTGGCTCCCTGGCGGCGTCAGGCGGCGACGCGCAGCGGGCGCGCCTCAGAGATGACCGGACCGTCGAGGCCGACCGTGGCGCGGATCGACGCGAGGGCGGTTTCCGTCACCGGCAGTAGGCCAGCGAGCGTCAACGTCTTGCCGATCCGATGCGGTTTGCCGAGGCGCTTCAAGGGCCAGCCTGAGCGGCGCAGAATGCGCTCCATGCGCATGTCCGTGACCGCAGCGATGGCCTCGATTCCATGGTCGAGGCCCCATTCGAGCATTGCGGCGAATAACACGAATGTCGCCTTATGCAGGCTTTTTCCAGTGGCGCTCGGGTAGTGTTGCGTGTCGACGCAAAAACGTGAGCATTCCACAATGCGTTCGCTCGACGGCGCTCGCGCGCCGTCGAGCAGCGTTGGGAAAGTGTTCGCCAACATGTTCGGTCCGGTCGTTGGCAACAGCCGCACGCAACCGATCACGTCGGTTGTCTCGCCGTCCATGGCGACGAGATAGGTCGGATTGCGAGCGTCATAGAGATCGACCTCCATCTCGTCAGAAACCCAAACGTTCCAATTGAGGCGATCGCGGAATATTCGTGCGCGAAGTCGGTGCATTTGAGAAAGTAGTCGGACGTCAGCGCCGAAGCGGCGGCTGAGAGCGATGACCTGCATGAGACTGATCTCTCCGAATCAATGATGAAATCGCAACGGAACGAACCAGAAGCGCGACATCGCCGAACCTGCGAGATTTCACAGGGGCGCCTTCACAAAATCGCCGCATCCTGATCACACACACCACTTTCAAATCGGCGGCGGCGTTCATTAAAGCCATTGCAACGCGGAGGCCTTGCACAAGGCGGGAGCAGATGCGCGCCGACGCAAGTCGAATGATTTTTAAGGCGAAAGGGTTTTCTTAAAGATGCGGCAGTTTGAAATCGCGTTTCAGGAATTCATCGACGCTCTGCATACGGCGTCAGATCCGCTGGCTTTCCGCGCGGTCGCCGATCGGGCGACTCAAAGATTGGGCTTTCAGTGTTTCGCCTATCTCGCATTCGCAGACGACGCCCACCTGCTGATTTCGTCCTATCCCAAGGAATGGACAACCCATTATTTGAACGAGCGTTACGATCGCATCGACCCGGTCATGATCCGAGCGCGGCGCGAGCGTGAACTTTTCCACTGGAGCGGCGCGCAGGCGTCGAAAGGTCAGGGAAATCCCCGCAAGCGGTTTTTTGGCGAGGCGGCGGAGTTCGGAATAGAGAAGGGCGTCACCATTCCGATCCAGGCAGGTTTTGATCGCTTCGCGTCCTTTACTTTCGCAACCGATAAGCACGGTCCCGACATGCACGAAAAGGTTGCGAGGGCGAAGGATCTATTGCAGCTCATGGGCATGTATTTTCACTCGCACGTCGAAGCTGCATTGAAACGGTCGGTCGTCCTTAACCCATCGTCCCCCCTCAGCCAGCGCGAAACGGAATGCCTGGCTTGGACCTCGCGTGGACGAACAATGGATCAGATCGGTCAGATCCTCGATGTCAAAGCGCGCACGGTCGCATTTCATCTCGACAATGCGCGCGCCAAACTCGATGCTGAGAATGTGTCGCACACTGTAGCGCTGGCGTTGAGGCGCGGGCTCATTCCATAGTGTGAAGCGGCGCGAACGAGCCAAGGTTCGCGGTGGGCCGCCAGGCGCGAAATCGAGTCCTGCTGGCGCGTCGCCGCGCACGAAGCCAATCCCAGGCTCTTATTTTTCGGCGCCGGTTCAAGCGTCGGCCGCATCGGGTTTGGCCGTTCCCGGAATCGGGACGTAGCCCAATACGTCATCCAACGCGGCGAGGGCTTTAAAGGCCGAATTCAGCGTCGCTGTAGCCTCGCTCATGGCGAATCTGACTTCGTGCAGTCGAGAAATAGCCTCTTGCCCCGCTTGGACGAGGTGCGATCTCGTCGGTGAAGCGCGGGCCGTAAGGATTGAGACTTCGACGCGACCGCGCCATTCGATAACAGCCCGATGCGCCGCCTCCTCCTCCTGTTCCAACTCCTCGACCCTGGCGAGCGCCTCGCGATAGCGCCGCAAAGCCTCGACAGCATTCTTCTCGAGATCGGCATTCCCGGACACGCTATCATCTCCCGAGTTGTATTTGAGCGATCGATGCTTTTGTTTCTCGAAACCCAACCCTGAAGAGCAAGACGTAGAGTAGAGATGCATGAGAGAACGCAGCTGTGACCTGTTTCTTTTGACAGGGGCGCCTGCGAAGTACCGCTCCACTCGAAACTCACCCAACGTAAGGAAACGCGGTCGCCGCCATTCTCGCCCGTCTGGCTGACGCAGCCTGGGATGAGGCGACAGATATACTGCGAAGAGGTAAGGGTATTTTTAACGCGCCGCGGATGGACGAATAGTCGCGTGGTTCCGTGTAACCCAGAATCAGTTCGAATAAATCAGTCGGACGAAGGCGCTCGATACGGCAAGCCCGAGGCCGCACGTAAATCCCGCAAATCATTCTATCGCGGCTGGCGTAGGCGACATTATGCCGTGGGCTGGGCGCGCCCTTCGTACATATAGGTGAACGCGCGAGGGCCGCGCGCGTATTCCGTTTGAAGCTCGGTCAACTCGAAACCGGCCAACCGTATTAGGTCGTCCATCTTTCGGTCCAGATGACAACCGCCCGAAATGTGGCGCCACATGGGGGTGAGCCGACGCTGCCAGCGCTCGACCGCGGACTCCGGCGAAAGCCCGTGCTCGATGAAGAGCAGCCTGCCCTCCGGTTTAAGAACCCGTCGTATTTCTCGCAGTGCGGTCGCGGGGTCTGGGATCGAACAAAGCGTCCAGGTCATCACGACCGTGTCGACCGTACCGTCGACGAGAGGGATCGCGCTGGCAGATCCCTGCAAGAGTTCGGCTCGGACGCCAGCGGCGGCAGCGCGCCGCCGCGCCATCGCCAGCAGGCGAGGAGAAGGATCGATCCCGATCACGAGCTCAACCTGCTGGCTGTAGAATGCAAAGTTCAATCCCGAGCCGACCCCGATTTCGAGCACCCGTCCCTTCGCAGCGGCGACCACCTGGCGGCGGTACTCTTCAAGCTGAGTCTGTCGCATGACTATGTCGAGCAGCGTCGGAAGAATGTAGCTGTCATAGACGTTCACAATGACCCTCCGCGGCCCATGATCGATTTCATGTCTCATAACGAGCAACTTCGCAGGGCCACTACGAGCCCCGACGGGAAAGTCAACATGGGCAATCGCTCCGATCGCCCAAGGCAGCTTGAGCATATCTGCAATAATGCCTTTCGAGCCCCTTTTCGCATGAGGAGCGTCTTTCGCGTGAGACGTGCAAATTACGCCTGGAGACACTGCCTTGCGCCTAACCCGCCACTTTTTAGTTCTGAGCGCTATTCGCGGATTGATCGCCGGATGGGGCGCCATTTGAAAGGCTCATGGTTCTTGAACGCCCGCCGGAAAAACGCCTTGGCGGCCGCGACATCGCGCTTGGCGCGGAGCAGAAAATCAACAGTCTTTCCGTACTTGTCGACCGCGCGATAGAGGTAAGTCCAGCGGCCTTTGATCTTGACGTAGGTTTCGTCGACGCCTTTGAAAACATCCTCAATGTTCAGCATTCGGGTTCGCGCCCTCCAAAAAGGTATTCACGCAAAATATGCCGTCCTTTTGCCGTTTGCACCAGAACCGTGATGCAAACTAAACTGCGACGTAAGCTTCCGGCCTGCACCGCAGGGTAATTCGGAAAAGCTCGGCGGCGCGCTCAGGCCGCGATGGTGACGGGCGCTGATAGAGCCGCCGGCTGTTGAGCGGCTTTCCAGCGCCATGGCAGCAATTCGTCGATGCTGTTGGCTGGATGATCTGGCAATTTCGCCAGCACGTAAGCGAGCCACGCCTGCGGATCGACATCGTTGAGCTTGCACGTTTCAATGAACGAATAGACGGCTGCTGCGCGGCGTCCGCCTTCGTCGCTGCCGGCGAATGTCCAATTTTTCTGCCGAGAGCCACGCCGCGCACTGCGCGTTCGGCGGCGTTGTTCGACAGGCAAATGCGTCCGTCGTCGAGGAAGCGCGTGAAGACGGCCCAGCGATCGAGACTGTAATTGATCGCCTTGCAGATTTCGCTTTTCGACGAGAGTGTCACGCTGCACTTAACGGTGCGACATCCAGAGCGAGACTTTTCAGAGCGTTAGCGCAAACCTCGATTGCACCTGAGAAATTGCACGTAACTGAGCGACGAATCCGGAACTTATTGCATTTAACGTGAGAATTTCTGACTCAGAAAGTTGCACGGCCATGTCGGATAACCTCCATCAGCACATGCAAAGGGTTACAAGACTCGAGCTAAGAATTATGGGCCCCATTTGTTCATGTTTATCGTCTCGCGTTATGTGCAATCGGATTGCGCGTTACTCGAGATTCGCACCGTTAAATACAACGCGACACTATAGCGGCAACATGCGCGAACAAGGCCGCCCGGGAAATCGAGCTTCCCCCGCCGCCACGTCAACCTGCCGTAGCAAATATAGCTCCTTGACGCGGTTCACATTCCCCAGCGGCGAACAAACCAAGTTTTTACCAGCTGGGTGAGTATTGCGTATGTCAATAGAAATCCTCCGAGAATGGGCCAGTAGAGCGGCGGAAGGGGCGTGAACTTTAGCGCTTGCCCGACCGCAGTAAAGGGCAGCGCGACGCCCGCGGCGCAGATAATCGCCGATGTAGCAATGAGGGCGGCACTGGCGCGGCTTTGCAGGAACGGAATCTTCGCCGTACGGATAATATGAATGATGAGGGTCTGCGTCAGCAAGGACTCGACGAACCACCCGGTCTGGAACATCGACGGATCGTTCCAAGTGTTGAAGACGTAAAGCATCACGAAGAAAGTCGCGTAATCGAAGATCGAGCTGATCGGCCCGATGAACACCATGAATTTGAAAATGTTGTCGATGTCCCATTTGCGTGGAACAGCGAGGTAATCCTCGTCGACATCATCGGTCGGGATCGCCGTTTGCGAGAAATCGTAAAGAAGATTGTTGGTCAACACCTGAATCGGCAACATCGGCAGGAAGGGCAGGAAAAGGCTCGCGCCGAGTACGCTGAACATGCTGCCGAAGTTCGAGCTGGCGCCCATTTTGATATATTTGATGATGTTGCCGAAGACCTTGCGCCCCTCGATGACGCCCTCTTGAAGCACTCTCAGACTCTTTTCGAGCAGGATGATGTCGGCCGATTCCTTGGCTATATCAACCGCAGTGTCGACCGAGACGCCGACATCGGCGGCTTTGAGCGCGAGGCTGTCGTTGATTCCGTCGCCAAGAAAGCCGACGACATGGCCTTTCGATTGAAGCGCGCCGATGATGCGCGCTTTTTGTTCCGGGGAGACCTTGGCGAACACTGTGACTGTTTCAGCAAAATCGGCCAATGCGTCGTCGTTCATCTTTTCGATATCCGGGCCGAGCGTTATTTGATTGATCTCCAGACCGACCTCGCGACAAATTTTGCGAGTAACGATCTCGTTGTCGCCAGTAAGAATCTTGACTGCGACGCCCGCTTGACTGAGCGCAGCAATAGTGGCGCCGGCGCTTTCTTTGGGCGGGTCAAGAAAGGCGATGAATCCCAGCAGCGTCAGGTTGCTTTCGTCAGCCACGGAATAACTCTTCTTGGGATGAACGATCTCCTTATAAGCGACGGCGAGGACGCGCAGGCCGTCCTCATTGAGCCCTCGAGCCTTCTCCAGCGCCTCCGCACGACGACGCGCGTTCAGCTTTCTCAATTTGTTTCCCAGTTCGAAATATTTGCATGCGGCGAGGACTTCCTCGACCGCTCCTTTGCAAATAAAGAGATGCGCGACGCTCGCTCGCGAGGGGATGCCGGAGAGACGCCCAAGAAATCGTCCAATTTTACTAGGCTCGACAGGTTTGTTGTCGTCATCGCGTGAGAGAATGACGGAGAGGCGTCTGCGGACGAAGTCAAACGGAACTTCGTCGATTTTGTTATATTGATGCAGCAAATGGAGGTTCTGGTTAAGTTCGACATGCTGGAGAACGGCGACATCGAGCAGGCTCTGCAAGCCGGATTGAAAATGGCTGTTCAAATAGGCATATTCCAGGACTCGCTCGTTGTCTTTGCCACGCACATCGAGATGCAGGCTAAGGATGATTCGGTTCTGCGTAAGGGTGCCGGTCTTGTCCGTGCATAAGACATCCATCGCGCCGAAATTTTGGATGGCGTTAAGTCGCTTCACGATCACGCGTTTCTTAGACATCGCGATCGCGCCCTTGGCCAGATTCACGGTGACGATCATCGGCAACAATTCCGGCGTCAATCCGACCGCGATGGCGACCGCGAACAAGAGCGCATCCAGCCAATCGCCCTTGGTCAAACCATTGATCAGAAATACCGCTGGAGCCAGCACCGCCATGAAGCGAATCATTAGCCAAATGAAGCGATTGACTCCCTGGTCGAAGCTCGTTGATTCTCGCCGTCCGGCAATCTGGTCCGCGAGCTGGCCAAAATAGGTTTTCGCGCCCGTGTGTACGATTACGCCTGTCGCGAACCCGCTAACCACGCTGCCGCCCATAAAACAGAGATTTGGTGAGTCAAACGGATCAGTGGCGGTCATCTCGCAAGGTTGCGCCGATTTCTCGACCGGCATGGCTTCGCCGGTCAATGCTGACTGATCAATGAACAGATCTTTGGCGCTGAGGAGCCGCAGATCCGCGGGAATCATGTCGCCTGCCGATAGTCGCACGATATCGCCGGGAACGAGCTGTTCGAACGGAATTTCGCAAAAGCCGTTGGACTGATCTTCCACCCCCGCCGCGCCGGCTCTTCGCCGCCTGACGCTTGCGGTCGTCTTTACCATCGCGCGCAGTTTAGCGGTGGCGTCATTGGAACGATGTTCCTGGACAAACGCCATCGCGATCGCGAGAATGACAATCACCGCGATAACGAGAGCGGCCCTGAGATCGCCGAGAAAATAGGAAACGCCGGCAAGGCAGAGCAGTAGCGCGTTCAAAGGATTCCTTGCACGCCCCCACAACTCTCGGACCACGCTTGGCCGCCTTTCTTGAGCGATGAGATTGGGACCGACGGAGGCGAGCCTTATCTCCGCTTCGACGAGGTCCAGGCCTTCGGGAGAGGTTCGAAGCAGAGCCCACATTGCCTCTTCGTCCAACCGGCTCGTGCCGAGAATTTCACTCGACAGGACCCCGTTGACGCCACGCGCCGCCGCGCGACGTCTCGGCGCTGCTTGAAAAAAGTTGAGACGAGCGAGGAATGTCGATCCATTCATGCAGGTTGCCACAGCGATATCCCGCAGCGTCCTAATTCGCGGTTCGGCCCACCGAATTCTCAATAGACCTTTAGCCATCATGAACGTTCTCTTGAGTTCGCGCTAGCTTGTATTGTGCATAGCGGCGCCCCCGACGCGCCGTGGGATGTAATCTGGCTCGAGCAATCCTGTGACCGATTCTTATTTTCGGACCACTTCGAGAGAGATGCGGCGATTTCTCGCTCGTCCCGCTTCGGTGTTATTTGGCGCCACAGGACGATCTCCGCCAAAGCCTTTTACGCTAAGAAGCGAAGCGTCGACGCCCATTTGTGTTAATTCACGCAGCACAGAATCGGCGCGCACCCTCGATATCCGCTTATTGGCGTCCCTGCTCCCACGATTGTCGCTATGACCGACAATGATTACCTTTGATTTCGGATAGCCCGAGAGGATTTTGGCGATAATCTGCAATTGCTTAAGCGAAGACGACTGCGGCGTATTTCCGCTTGCGTTGAACGAGACGCGGTCAAGTTCGAACGAGGCGATTTTTATCGCGGGCTTCGTACCCTCGAGGAACGCGAGCAATTTGGCTTCGACGCCGGTCCTTAAAATGTTCAGCTCGACGCCATTTGGCAGAATCTTTTTCAAATAGTCGCCGGGCGGCCTCGAGGTCCCATAGGTTTTCTCTTCTCCAACCTCGGTCGACCCATGTTGCCCGATAATTCTTGAATCCGCCTCTTTCGGCGAAGTTGAAGCGATGGGCGGCGCAGGCGCTATGTCCCCCCTTGGCGCGACGTCCTTTTTTTCTAGCTGCGGCGGCGCTAATTGTTGCTGGAAGGCAAATTTAATTCTTGGCGCATAGGCGATGACGATCGCCCCCAACGACGCTGCGAACAAGGCGGCGGACACAGTCCATGCAATGATCGGTCGACTCCGGACAATCGCAAAGAGTTGGCGGGCGGTCGCTACTAGCCCCGCATTCAGGTCACGCAGCCTTAGGGAATTTGTGATTGCGCTGGCCGACGAAAATCCCGTCGCATGCGCGTGGGCGTGCCGGTGATGGAGATCGGGATAATGCGGATGCGTATGGCGCATCGGCTCATGCCGGTGCCAATGCGAATGCGGCTCTGTGATTGGCGCGTCATGCTTGTGCCGGTGATGCTCGTCGTGGAAATGGCTATGTTCATGTTCGAGCGCTTCGTGCTGGTGTTCATGTTCATGCCGTTCAGCAAGATGCATCCATAAGCCAAAGCCCATCAATGCTCCAGAAAAAACCAGCTTGATTGTCAGCCGATCATGCAAGAGGACAACCGCGACCAGCGCCCCGATGAACGGCGCCAAGGAGAAATAGGCGCCGGTTCTGGCAGTTCCCAAATAACGCAGAGCGAAGACGAAAAGGACGAGGCTAACGCCAATGCCGAAGAAGCCAATCGCCGCCGCTTCAATAACGACATTGACCGACGGCAAAGCGGCGCCCTGCAAAAAACCAAGTGCGACATTCACCGACCCCGCCACTAATCCTTTCGTCATAGCGATCAGCACTGGATCGGCAGATGAGAGCTTGCGGGTAAGATTGTTGTCGATTCCCCATGCGATACAAGCTCCCGCGATGAGGAGCGCTCCCTGATCCAGAACGAAGCCGTGTCCCTTCCACGAGAGGAGAGCCGCGCCCAAAAGGATAGCCAGCGCGCCGAGGAAGAGCCGTCTGTCAACATTTTCTCGAAATACCAGCCACGCGATGCTCATGGTGGCGAGTCCTTCGAGGTTCAGCAGGAGCGCCGCTGAAGCCGCGTCGGTTCGAACTAACCCCAGCATGAGCAGCAAGGGACCAAGAATGCCGCCGAAAAGAATGACGGCCGCGAGCCATGGAATATCGGATCGGCGCAGTGGCGCCTCCGTGGCACGGCTACCCGCAGCTGCATACCAAAGATGACCGATTGCGAGTCCGAGACCCGCGCCAAGATAAAGCAAGCCTGCGAGGAGCTGAGGGCCGACCTCGCCAAGCAACAGTTTAGAAAATGGCGTCGTTACGCCGAACAGGATGGCCGAGGCAAGCGCCATCGGAACACCCGGCCAAAGATAGGTACGGTCTACGTTCAGCATTCGTGGAAACTATGAATGTTATTTAGCCTCGAAGCGCGATGGCATGAATTCCCGCGCCGTCGACAGAGACAAAACATAGACCGGCTGTTTCAAGAGCAACCGGGCGACACTGGCGGTCTCCGTGCGTCTATCTCTTACATGACGGCCCACGCCCTGTACCTGCCGCGTCCAGTCAGTTCACGAAGGTTGGACGAAAGCTCGTCGACCATCGTCGTCGCGGCTTGTTGCGAAACCCTGACTTCCTTGGCGGCGAGAGGAACAGTGACGATCGGCGAGCCGAGGCACAAGTCAACGAGACGCGGCAGTTTCGAATTCGTTCTCCTACCTTTGCATTTTCTGAGAAGGATTTCGCGAGCAAGAGTCAATCTGTCGAGCTCCTTCAAGTTCAAATTCGCCATCAATCTCGGCTCTTGAACGCAGGCTGCGGGAAATAATATAGTCAAATTGACTATCATGACTATAATTGGAGCCCCTAATGACGCATCCTGATACCAATTGGACCGTTGCGGACGCTAAGGCCCGGCTCTCCGAAGTCATAGAGAAAGCGCGCCGCGATGGCCCGCAAACCATTACCAAGAACGGCCGATCGACTGCCGTCGTGGTCTCCATTGAGGAATGGGAGAGGAAAACCACGCGCGCCGGTTCCCTGGCCGAATTCCTTCTCGTGTCGCCCCTTCGAGGCGCCGATCTCAATGTCGTGCGATCGAAGGATCAGGCGCGCGAGATAGACCTGTGAGCTTTCTCGTCGACACCAATGTGATTTCTGAAATCACCAAGCCGCGTCCTGACCCTCGGGTCATAGCGTTTTTGCATGAGACGGACGAGGATCGTCTTTTCATAAGCGTCATCACCTTGGGCGAACTTCGACGAGGCGTCGCATTAAAGGCTCAAGGAAAAGCCAAATCGGCGCTCGACGCATGGCTTCGAGCCGACCTCCGTGAACGGTTTTCCGGCAGAATCATCGACATTACCGCCCCAGTAGCCGACGAGTGGGGGGAATTGATGGCCAACGCCGAACGGCGGGGAATCGCCTTGCACGTGATGGACGGGTTCCTGGCCGCCACGGCTCGCACGCACGAGAAAACGCTCGTGACCCGCAACGTCAAAGATTTCACGCCTTTTGGATTGCAGCTTCTCAATCCTTTGGACGCCGTATGAATTCCCACACCCTCTGACCCCATGACCCTTGTCGGTTACGCGCGCGTTTCGACCGAGGATCAGGCGACCGACGCTCAGGTCGACGTCCTAAAAGCCGCCGGTTGGCGGTGATTTTTCGCGGGCGACGCCAAGGGGGCGCATTTCAAATCGCTCGCCGATCCGATCGACACCACGACGCCACAGGGACGCTTTGCCCTGCAAGTGCTCGGCGCGGTGGCGGAATTGGAGCGGGCGCTCATCCAGGAGCGCCGCGCGCGAAAGCTCGGGCTCGTGACGCAGCCGAATTGATCGCGGCGCGGGCCCAAGGTGATCGCGGCGCATCGCTGGAATGCGTCGCTCGAAACATCG
>Ga0209048_10003353_pt1 | contig 15562 bp, 18 predicted proteins | sample FrelakmetCRP12CR_FD_187146 | JGI IMG/M metagenome (GOLD analysis project Ga0209048, IMG submission 187146) | Freshwater lake sediment microbial communities from the University of Notre Dame, USA, for methane emissions studies - CRP12 CR (SPAdes)... | ecosystem: Environmental > Aquatic >... | reverse complement strand
CGACCGCTATCGACCCGCTGGCGTCCATGGCGGAGCTCGCCGCGCGCCACGGCCTGTGGCTCCACGTCGATGCGGCGCTCGCCGGCACCGCCATGATCTGCCCGGAGCACCGCTGGATGTGGGAGGGCGTCGAGCGCGCCGACTCCGTGGTGCTCAACCCGCACAAGTGGATGGGCACGGGCTTCGATCTCTCGGCCTACTTCGTGCGCGACGCGGAGCACCTGGTACGGGTCATGAGCACCGATCCCAGCTACCTGCGCACCGCACAGGACGGCCTGGTGCGCAACCTGCGCGACTGGGGCATCCCGCTGGGGAGGCGCTTCCGCGCGCTGAAGCTATGGTTCCTCATTCGCGAGTACGGCGTGGAGGGGCTGCAGGCGCGCGTCCACCGCGACATCGGCAATGCCGTCTGGCTGACCGCGCAGGTCGACGCGGCCCCCGGCTGGCAGCGCCTGGCGCCGGTGCCGTTGCAGACCGTGTGCGTGCGCCATGTGCCGCCGGCGCTTGAAGACGACGAGCCGGCGCTGGCCGCCCACAACCTCGCCGTCGCCGACTGCGTCAACCGCGCCGGCCGCTGCACCGTGACCCCGTCGCTGCTCAAAGGCCGCCAGATGATCCGCGTCTCGATCGGCGCCCAGGCCACCGAGCGCGAGCACGTGGAAGCGCTGTGGCGGGAGCTGCAGGAGGGCGCCGTTGCCCAATGTGCGGGGCGCCCCAACTTGATCGTTCAGGGGTGATCCAGACCCGCGTACCCGCCGGCGCGGCTCGAAACGGCCTCGTAGTCACCGCACCAGTCGTCGTCACGCATCCGCGGGAACGCAGTCTGCGAGAACGCCGTGCGCTCTGGGGACTGGATCACGACGACTGCCGGCGCCTGTTTGCGGCAGGTCCCCCAGCCCTGACCACGATCGCGAGCGAACACAGACCCGCGCGGCTCCTCCATGCCATATCGGCAGCTGGTACAGCACATGCCTTCCATCGCGCTCCTTCCCTCTGTCTGTCCTGCCTCTCCAGTTCGGCAGAATGGCCGCGACCGAAGAGCCCCGTAGACGAATGTCCACCTGGGCCACGCTCACGCGGCAGCCGCGAGGCCGCGCGCACCAGGTGTCGTCCGTTGCGCGAAGGGGTACCAACCTCCAACGGGGCGATCCTCATCTGTGGTGCTCGTCGTTGCAGCGCTGCCAGGTCTCGCTATTCTGCTCGAACCCGCCACGGGGAAGCGCCGCCTCCCGGGGGAATGGCCTGCCGCGAGGTATGTTACTCTGCGGTCACACAGCTGCGATAAGCCGTGAAGCACAGGCGAGGAGACGGTCTGCATGAACGAGAAAGAGATGCGCGCACAGCTCGCGGCGCTGGAGGCTCAGAACGCGAGCCTCAAGGAGCAGAAGGAGCTGCGCGACAAGATCGCCGCCCTGGAGGCCGAGGACGCCGCCCTCGTCGCCGACCTCGCGAACGACGCAGCCGTCGAACACACCGCCGTCACGAAGGCCGTACCTGCCACGGACGGCGGCGAGCCCGCGACGCAGGTCGTGATGGTGCGCAAAGGTAGCCGCCTGCACAACATCCTCGTCGGCGTGCTCGTCCTCCTCAGTTGCCTCGCCCTCGTGATCACGGGGGTCGCCTGGTGGACGCACTACAGCGTCCTCAACACCAACGGCTACATGAAGATCGTCGGGCCGGTGGGCAAGGATCCGCAGGCGATCAAGGCCCTGAGCGACTACGTCGCCGGCCAGATCGTCAGCGCCACCGATCTGCAGCAGCGCACGGCCGACGCCTTGCCGCCGAAGGCCCAGATCTTCGCCGGGCCGATCACCGACGCTCTGAACGGCTTCATTGCCAAAGGCACCAACAAAGTGCTCAGCACGCCTCAGGCATACGACCTGTGGCTCAAGGTCAATCGCGTCGCGCACGAGAACATCGTCGCTCTCCTGCGCGGAGACACCACGGCCACGTACATCCAGGGCAACGACGTCAAGCTCAACACCTTGCCGCTCATCAGCCAGGTGCTCGTCTGGCTGGACGGCAAGCTCCCGGGCGCCCTGAGCACGAAGTTCTCGCCGCCGGTCATCCCCCCCGGCACGCCGCCCGACCAGGCGATCCAGCAGGTCTCTGCGTGGACCGGCCGCACGCTGCCCGCCGACTTCGGCCAGATCACCCTGCTGCACAACGACTCACTTGGGCCGGCCAAGACGGCCGTGCGCTGGTTCGACACGCTCGTCTGGGTCGTGCTCGTCGTGACGATCGTGCTCATCGCTCTCACCATCTGGCTCTCGCGTCGCCGGCGTCGCACGCTTATCGAGCTCGGCATCGGCGCGGCGATCGCCCTGATCCTCACCCGCGTGATCGTGAAACAGGCGTCGACGGCGGTCGTCGATGGTCTTCACAGCGGCAGCACGGGCACGGTCCACAGCGCGGGCACGGTCACGGTGTTGCGAGACGTGGTCAACGCGGCGCTGGGGCCGCTCACGAACCTCACCATCTGGATCGTCGTCATCGGCGTCATCGTCGCTGTGGCGGCTTGGCTGTCCGGCCGCCACGACGTGCAGGTCGCCGTGGTCACGGCGGGCAAGCGCGTCGTGCAGACGCAGGGCGACGCGGCGGCCGCCGACTCGCCGCTCACCGACTGGGTCGGACGCTTCGCGCCGTGGCTGCGCATCGCCGGCCTGCTCGCCGGCGTCATCCTGTTGCTCGTCGCGACGTCATCGTGGCTCGGCATCGTGCTCTGGGTCGTCGCGATCGTCATCTACGAGGGCGTCATCAGCTTCCTCATCGGGGAGTGGCCGTTCGCGCGTCGTGAGAAGGGCGGCAGCGCGCCGGCCTGACGGAGCTGCTGCGCAGGACCTGGGCGGCGGGCACCGCAAGGCGCCCGCCGCCCACTTTCGTCCTGCCGAGGTGTCGCCTGCGGCGCGACGGGGCACCACTCCCCTATGACCACGGTCATCCTCATCCTCATCGTCGTGCTGGGGGCGGCGGCGCTGGTCGTCCCGCCCCTGCTGCGGCGGCGGCGGGACCGCCGCCGCCGCGCCCTCATGCGCGCCCTCGAGCAGAGCCGCGGTTCGCGCGTCATCACGATGATCCATCGTCAGGAGACCCTGAGCCTGCTCGGCATCCCGTTCCGCCGCTTCATCGACATCGAGGACTCAGAGCAGATCCTGCGCGCCATCCGCATGACGCCGGCCGACATGCCCATCGACCTCATCCTGCACACGCCCGGCGGGCTGGTGCTGGCCGCGGATCAGATCGCGCACGCACTCAAGCGACATCCTGGGCGCGTGACGGTGATCGTGCCGCACTACGCCATGTCGGGCGGCACGCTGGTCGCTCTGGCCGCGGACGAGATCCTCATGGACCCCGACGCGGTGCTGGGCCCGGTCGACCCTCAGCTCGGCAGCCCGCTGCGCGGCGCCTGGCCGGCCGCCTCGATCCTCGCCGCCCTGGAGCAGCCCAACCCCAACCGCGACGACGAGACGCTGATCCTTGGAGACATCGCCCGCAAGGCCGTCATCCAGGTGCGCGACACCGTGGTGGAGCTGGTCCGCGACAGGATGCCCGCTGAGGCGGAGACCTTGGCCACAACGCTGAGCGAGGGGCGCTGGACGCACGACTACCCCATCCGCCTGGAGCAGGCACGGCACCTTGGCCTGCCCGTGAGCGACACGGTGCCGGAAGGCGTCTACGAGCTGATGGACAAGTACCCGCGGCGGGCGCAGCGACGCCCGTCGGTCGAGTTCATCCCGACGCCGTACCGCGAGCCCGGGCGGGACCGCTGAGGGCTCAGACGGCGGCGTGCACCGCGCAAGCCCGCGCCTCGCGGACCTGATCCACGAGGGGCACGATCGCGTCGTAGACTTCGCGGTAGGCCTCGCGCAAGTAGGCGGTGTGGCACATCAGCCGCCGGTAGTAGCCAGTGTCTCCCTCGATTTCGTGCGCCACGACGTCGGCGTGTGCCCAGCAGTACTCCATGCTCTCTGCGATCTGCTTGGGCAGGGCTTCGCTGAGGACTCGAGCGACCTCCCAATACGAGGACAGGCCGTGGTCTTCGGCCAGCCAGCGGGCTTCGTCGGCGGCCAGGTAGAGAGCGGCCAGCTCGGCCGGCGTCATGTCGACCGGTTGTCTGCGTTGGAACATCATGGCTGTGTCTCCAGTCTGGATACTGGTTCACGGTTGGAATCTTGTCTCACACCGGGTATTCCCTGCCGGAGACGGAGCAACCGCCGTCCGACCTTTGGCCTTGGCCGGTGGCGGGTATCTTGCCAGCAACCCGGCACAAGCAGCCTCCAGACAGGGGAGGGCTCATGGACGAAGGTATCGGCGAGCGTTACCTGCGCGAGACGCGCCACAGCCGCAGCCACCTCGTGGGCGGGCGCATGGACCGGGCGAGCCAGCCCTCGTGGTTCAAGACCTACCCCGAGGCGCCGAGGGTCGCGCTGCCGCCCCTGACGCCCGGCCCCGAGGCAGCCGCCGCTGCCGGGTTGTTCGACGTGCTGGCGCGACGGCGGAGCGTGCGTGAGTACGGGCCTCCGCCGCTCGACCTTGAGGAACTCGGCGGGCTGCTGTGGGCGGCCGCCGGCGTCACGGCGCGGCAGATGGGCTTCGCCTTCCGCACCGCGCCTTCGGCCGGCGGCCTCTTCCCCATCGAACACTACGTCGTGGCGAACTCGGTGGCGGATCTTGAGCCCGGCGTCTACCACTACGCCGTGCTCGATGAGGCGCTGGAGCTGCTGCGCGGCGGCGACCACCGGCTGGCGGTCGCGCACGCGGCGCTCGACCAGGCCATCGCCGCCGAGGCGGACGCCGTTTTCGTGTGGACCGCCGTGCTCGAGCGTTCCCGCTGGAAGTACGGCCAGCGCTTCGCGCGCTACATCTTCCTGGACGCCGGGCACATCGCCGGGAACGTGGCCCTCGCCGCGGTGGCGCTGGGTCTGGGCAGTTGCCAGATCGCCGCCTTCTTCGACGACGAGGCGGCAGCCCTGCTCGACGTCGACGAGCACGAGGAGCCGGTCGTGTACATGACCACCGTGGGCAGGCCGGCGGCCGGCTAGCCGGCCCTTGCGGCCGGCCTGCGCGCCTCGACCCAGGCCACGAGATCGGCGAACACCGTGGCGCGACCCGTCTCGTTGAAGATCTCGTGATAGAAGCCCGCGTAGCCGTGCTCGGTCTTGTCCTCGGAAGCGACGCGCTCGAACAACTCGCGGCTCGCCGCGGGGTCGGCGACCACGTCGGCGTCGCCGTAGAGCAGCAGCAGAGGAAGGCGGATGCGGCCGGCCGCCGAGAGAGCCGCGCCCTGCGCGGCCACCACCTCGGCGGCCCACCTCGCCGTGGCCACATGATGGTTGAGCGGGTCGGTGCCGTAGTCCCTGACGATGTCGCGATCGTGCGAGAGGCCGGCCGGGTCCAGCGAGTTGCCGATGTTCACGGCCGGCGCGACCAGCGAGAGCAGCCGCGCGGCGCTGAGCTTGAGCGGCGGGACCGGCATGCCGAGGCGCAGGAACGGCGACGAGAGGATGAGACCGGCCAGAGCATCGGCCGGCCGGGCCTCGACGTATGAGGCGGCGATGAGCCCACCGAGACTGTGGCCGAGGAGGTATAGCGGCCGCCCCGGCTGATCCTCGCGCACGGCGTCGAGGAAGCGGGCCGTGTCGTCGAGGTAGTCGCTGAAACGGCCCAGGTGCCCGCGCCGGCCGCCCGAGCGGCCGTGGCCGCGCAAGTCGTACACGTGGACGGCGTAGCCGCGCGCTGTCATGTCCCCGGCGAGCCCGCGGTAGCGGCCGCCGTGCTCGCCGTACCCGTGCACCACGGCGAGCACGGCGGCCGGCTCGCCTTCGGGGCGCCACACCTGGCGCGTCAGCACGAGGCCGTCGGCGGCCGCGAACTGCACGGAGGCGTGCTCCACGGTCGGCCTCACCTGCTCAGGGCCGCGCGCAGCGACGAAGAGATGGCGGCCAGGCCGCCCTCCAGCTCGTCGGGCAGCGGCCAAGCGTAGCCGACGCGCATGTGCCGCCGCGACTGCTCGAACCAGTGACCGGGGCCGACGTAGGCGCCGTGCAGATCGTTGAGCGTGCGGTAAAACTCGTCGACGTCCACCGGCACGTCCGGCTTGATGCGCGGGAAGCACACGCAGCCGCCGCGCGGCTCCACCCACTCCATCAGCTCTTCGCCGGCCATCCAGCTGCTGACCACCTCGAAGCGGCGGCGGATGCGGGCGTTGATCTGCGGCAGCCAGCTGTCGCGCTGCGCGAAGGCGCGTGCCGCGATCTCCTCGTCCACGACGCTGCCGCAGATGCCGATCTGCTCCTTGGCGGCGAGGAACGTCGCCATGAGCTCGCGGTCGCGGCAGACGAGCCAGCCGCTACGGATGCCGGGGATGCCGTAGGTCTTGGACAACGAGCTCACGCTGACGACGCGATCGCTGAGAGTGGCCGCCACGGGCAGCGGCTCGCCGAACGTCATCTCCCGGTAGGTCTCGTCGACGAGCAACCGGCAGCCGCCAGCCTCGACCCGGCCGACGATGGCGCGCAGGTCGGCCGCGCTCATGGTCACGCCCGTGGGGTTGTGGGGCAGCGTGATGCTGACGTACTTCGTGCGCGGGGTGACCAGCGCCACGAGCTTGTCGGGGTCGATACGGAAGCCCTCTTCGAAGGTGAGATCGAGGTAGCTGATGTCGGCCTCGATAGCCCGCGGCGTCTCGATGTTGGTGGCGTAGTTGGGGCGGATGACGACGAGGTGATCGCCCTTGTCGAGCAGCGAGGTGGCGATGATGAAGAGCGCCTGGGCGGCGCCCGCCGTGACGAGCACGTCGTCACGGCCCACGCCGCCGCCGGCCCCTCCGCTCTGCGCGGCGATGAGCTCGCGAAACGTGTCGTTGCCGAGGTGGTCGCCGTAGAAGAGGACCATATCGCCGACGTCGATGCCGAGGTCGGCCAGCGAGCGATCGCGCACCGAGCTCTCGGTGAGGTTGAAGCGGATCTTGTCGTAGCCCAGCTGTTCGGGCGACTCCTCCTCGATGGGCATGCGGCGGTACTTCACGAGCGCTGATCTCCTCGGCAGACGGGCTGGTGCTGTCCGGCAAGACTACATCCGCGCGGGTCGCCGTGCCGCGGCAGCACTTGCGTGGACCGCGGGCCCCCGCCCGTCAGATCGCGCAGCCGAAGCGGCCGTGCTTCTCGAAGTACTTCTGGTGATAGTCCTCGGCCGGCCACCACTCCGGCGCCGGCACGACGGCGGTGACGACGGGCCGGCGGAACCCGCCCCCCGTCTCCAGCGCGCGCACCGCGGCGCGGCCCGCGTCTTCCTGCTCCGCCGTGTGGAAGAAGATCGCGGAGCGATACTGGTCGCCCACGTCCGGGCCCTGGCGGTTCATCTGCGTGGGATCGTGCATGCCGAAGAACGCCCCCAGGAGCTGCTCGTAGGTGATCCGCTCCGGGTCGTAGTCGAGGCGCACCGCCTCGGCGTGACCGGTGCTGTGCGAGCACACCTGCTCGTACGTCGGGTGCGGCGTGGCGCCGCCCGTGTAGCCGACCTCGGTGCCGGTAACGCCGTCGAGCTGCGCGAAGCGTTGCTCGACGCCCCAGAAGCAGCCGGCCGCGAATGTCGCGATGGCCATCGTGTCGCCTTCCTGTCGGTGGAGCGCGCACGCGGTGCGCGCCTTGCACGTGGGTGATTCCCGCAAAGGCGCAGCGACACGCACGGCCGGCGGCCCGACGCGCCTGGGGCCGCGCAGTCAGAGGCTACGCGCGCTGCGCGGCCTCGAGTGCGCCGGCCGGCTGCGACCGGCGCCGCTGCTCGAGCATGCGCATGTGCCGGCGGTTGCGCGGCTCGCGCCACCACATGCGCGCGTACCACCAGCACCAGCCGTACTCGAGCATCCGATCGTAACTGCGCCGCTTGCGCGTGAGGACCCACGAGGCGGCCTTCTGCACGGGGCGCTCTGCATGGAAGAAGCGCCGCTGGCCGCGCAGCACTTCGCGCTGCAGCTCGGCGGCGCTCGTCTGCTTCGGCTCGAAGACCACGTGCTGCGCGTCGTACAGGCACCAATCCCTGGTGATGATGCGGCCCTGAGCGTCGAGGTCGCTGAACTGCTGGGTGCCGGGCAGCGGCGTGAGGATGTTGAGCATGACGGTGTCGATGTGATTCTTGAGGGCGAAGGTCACCGTGTCGCGCACGGAGCTGGGCGTGTCGCTGTCGGCGCCCAGCACAAACATGCCGTGGCTGCGCACGCCGTAGTCGTGCAACACCTTGATGGCGTGTTCGATATCGCCGACCGTCTGCGACTTCTCGAAACCGTCGAGGGTCTCCTGGTTCACGGACTCGAGGCCGAGGGCGACGAAGTCGGCCCCCGAGGCCCGCATGAGCTCGAGCAGTTCCTTATCACGCACCACGTCGGTGCGCACCTGGGCGCCCCAGGGCATCACGAGCCCCTCGGCGATCATCAGTCGCAGGAGCTTCTTGAGGCGCTTCTTGTCGGCGGCGAAGTTGTCGTCGTAGAAGAAGATCCTCTCGGGCTGCTTCTGCTTGATCTCGGCGACCACGTTCTCGGCGCTACGGAAGCGGTACTTGCGCCCGAACATCGCCGTGACCGAGCAGAAGTTGCAGGCGAAGGGGCAGCCCCAGCTGGTCATGATGGGCACGTGGGTGAGGCGCTCGTTGCCGACGATCAGCGTGAGATCGGGGAACGGCAGGGTGTCGAGGTCGGCGCAGCGCTCGTGCAGCTCGTTGTGAACGGCGCGACCGTCGCGGCGGAACGAAAGCCCGGTGACCGATGCGAGCTCGCGCTTGCCCTGGAGGGCCTCCACGAGCTCGAGCATGATCGTCTCGCCGCCCTCGCCGCGGGCCACGAAGTCGGCGTGCTCCAGGGCCTCGTCGGCCATGAAGGTGACGTGCGAGCCGCCGAGGATCACGGGGATGCGCCGCCGCCGCAGACCGTCGGCGATGGCGTACGTGGCCGGCGTGGTCGACGTCGTGCTGGAGAGGCCCACGAGCTCGGCGGTGTGTACGTCGTCCCAGTCGATAGGCGCCAGCTGCGGATTGTAGATGCGCACGTCGTGACCGTGCTGCTTGAGGGCGGCGCCGATCATCGGCAGTCCGAGGCGCACGAAGTAGGAGTGCGACCACAGGTGCATGCTGGGGGCGTCGGGCTCGATAAGGCAGATCTTCATGGGCGTCCTTTGACTGTGGCCGCGGCCGCCGCGCGGCGAGACGGGCCGGCTACGCGATGACGTAAAAGGATATGGCCGTTCACAGTACGGGGCAAACGGGACCCGCGCCGCCCTGCCGCCGTCTGATACCGTGGTCGGCGACACCCCGACCACGCGAGGGATCATGCGCATCGACTTCGACATGCCCGTCGACCGCACGGGCACGGCCAGCTTCAAGTGGGACAAGTACCCCGACGGCGTCCTGCCCCTCTGGGTGGCCGACATGGACTTCGTCTCGCCGCCGCCCGTGGTGTCGGCGCTGCGCGAGCGCGCCGCTCACGGCGTCTTCGGTTATGCGCTGGTGCCCCACTCACTGATCGACGCCATCCGCGCGCATCTGGTGGCACGCTATGGGTGGCGCATCGAGCCCGAGTGGCTCGTGTGGCTGCCGAGCGTGGTACCCGGGCTCAACCTCGCCTGCCGCGCCTTCGCCGGGCCGCGCGAGGCGGTGATGACCGTCACGCCCGTCTACCCGCCGTTCCTCGAGGCGCCGCCTGACCAAGGCCGCCGGCTCGTCAGCGTGCCGGCGGCCTTCGCCGGCGGCCGCTGGCAGCTGCCGCTGGAGGCGATGGAGGCGGCCGTCACCCCCGACACCCGGGTGCTCCTCTTCTGCCATCCGCACAACCCGCTGGGCAGGGTGTGGAGCAAGGACGAAGTCGCAGCGGTCGTGCAATTCTGCCGCCGCCACGACCTCGTGCTGTGTTCCGACGAGATCCACTGCGACCTCATCCTCGACGAGCTCGCCCACGTGCCCGCCGCGCTCGCCGCCCCCGGCGACGCCGACCGCATCGTGACGCTCATGTCGCCGAGCAAGACCTTCAACCTGCCAGGTCTCAACTTCGCCTTCGCGATCGTGCCCGACGAGGAGTTGCGGCGGCGATTCCGGCGGCCGGGCGAGGGGCTCCTGCCCTTCCCCGGCTGCTTCGCCATCGACGCCGCCGAGGCCGCCTACCGCGGGGGAGGCGACTGGCTCGCCGAGCTACTTGCCTACCTGCGCGGCAACCGTGACCTGGTCGAGCGCTTCGTCGCCGAGTCGCTGCCCCGCGTGACGATGGCGCACGTCGAGGCCACCTACCTGGCCTGGCTGGACGTGCGCGGACTCGCGCATGCGGATGCCGCCCGGGCCTGCCTGAAGGCGGGAGTGGCACTGTCACCCGGGGACGCCTTCGGCGACCCGGGCTTCCTGCGCCTCAACTTCGCCTGTCCGCGGAGCACCCTGCAGGAGGCGCTGCGCCGCCTGCGGGTCGCCCTCGGCTGAGTTACACTCCGTAGCCATGGCCTATCGCAGCGACCGCCGGATGCGCCGCAACCGGACCCGCGTGTACCGCCGGCGACGCCTGGTCGCGCTCGTCGCCGTCCTCGTGCTGGTCGTGGCGCTCGCCGCCGTAGCGGCCGCCGTAACGCGCGGCGGCAAGAACGGCGACGGGGGCTCGAGCGCCTCGGCCACCACCAAGCCCGGCCGGACGTCGAGCTCCGCGCCGAGGGCGTCCGGCTCGGGCACGCCGACGCCGACGCCCAGCGCGGCTTGGACGGGCCCGCCGTCAGACAAGCTCCGCCTCAAGCTCCGCAAGGTCATCGTCAGCGCCGCCATCTCGCCCAAGTCCGTGGTCTCCACCGGCACCGGCTACGTCTTCGCGCAGAACATGATGTACAAGCACACCGTCACGGTGTACGACTCCAACACGCTCAAGCTGGTGAAGACCATCCAGGACACCGTGGATCTCGCCAAGTTCGGCGTCAAACGCCACGCCGGCACCGTCCGCGGCGCCCCAGTGGAGGCGGCGATGACCCCGGACAAGCGCTTCATGTTCATCTCCAACTACTCCATGTACGGCGACGGCTTCTACAAGGAAGGGCACGACGTCTGCTCGCCGGCCAACGGCTACGACACCAGCTACGTGTACCGCGTGCCGCTCAGCACGCTCAAGATCGACGCGGTCATCCACGTGGGCTCGGTGCCCAAGTACGTCGCCGTCACGCCCGACCAGAAGTACCTGCTGGTCACCAACTGGTGTTCGTACACGCTCAGCATCGTCGACCTGCGCACCGACCACGTCGTGAAGAGCGTCTACCTCGGTCCTTACCCGCGCGGCATCGCCGTCGACGCCAAGTCGCGGTACGCCTACGTCGCCGTGATGGGCAGCTACAACATCGCCCGCGTGGACCTGAGCACCTTCAAGCTTTCGTGGATCAACGGGGTGGGCTCCGGGCCGCGGCACCTGTGCATGGCCGGCAAGGGCACGTACCTCTACGCGACGCTGAACGGGGAGGGCCACGTGGCCAAGATCGACACCGTCACGCGCAGGGTGGTCGGCAAGGTCTACACCGGCGCGCAGCCGCGCAGCATGGCTATCGCCCCCGACGGCAAGTCGCTGTACGTCGTGAACTACGACTCCAGCACGATGACCAAGGTACGGACCAGCGACATGAAGGTGATCCAGACCGTGAACACGAACGCGCTGCCGATCGGCATCACCTACGACCTGCCGACCAAGAGCGTCTGGGTCTGCTGCTACACAGGCAGCATCATGGTGTTCGCCGACCGCTGAGACGCCGCACCCCTTCAGCGGTCCCCGCCAACACCACGTCGGCGCGGCGGCGCGCGAAGATCCCGCACTCCACCACGCCGGGGATCGCGTCAAGCTCGAGCTCGAGAGCCTCCGGGTCTGACAGATCGAGCCCCACCGCGTCGAGAACGGCGTTCTCGTTGTCGGTCAGAAAGCCGGCGCGGGCCGCGGGGTGACCGCCGCGCGCGGCGATGCGCTCGGCCACGAAGGCCGCGGCCCACGGCACGACCTCGAGCGGCACCGGCGCCGCGCCGAGTCGGTCGACGAGCTTCGACTCGTCGACGATGCACACGAAGAGTTCGGACGCCGTGGCCACGGCCTTCTCACGCGTGTGCGCGCCGCCGCCACCCTTGATGAGCCGCAACTCTGGGTCCACCTCGTCGGCGCCGTCTACGTAGAGCGGCAGCGGGAACAGGGCAGCGGCCGGGTCCAGAACGCTGATCCCGGCCGCCCGCAACGCCGCCGCAGAGGCCTCCGAACTGGCCACGGCGGCGGCGATCAGGCCCGGCCGCGCGGCCAGTTCCTCGATGAAGAACTCGGCGGTGCTCCCCGTGCCCACCCCGATGGTCATGCCGGGCTGCACGTACTCGATGGCGGCGACTGCCGCCGCGCGCTTCATCTCGTCCTGGGTCATGCCCCTGACTTACCCAGCGCGCGCCCTTTCGACCGCACGACGCGCTAGACTGCGTCAGTAGTGGTTGACCATCGGCTGCGTGCACCCAACGTGCGCGTGGCCAGAGGTGAACATGGGGGGCAGCTCTGGGGCTTTCTGAAGCCGATACGCGCGCCAAGCTCATCGACCCCGCCATCCACGCGCGAGGCTGGACCGAGGACCTCATCCGCCGCGAGGAGACGGCCGGCGCCATCGAGATCATCGACGGCCGGCCGTTCAAGCAGACCAAGGGCCGCACGGACTACACGCTGCGCATCAAGGCCACGCCCGACGCGCAGCCCGTCGCCGTCGCCCTCATCGAGGCCAAGCCCGAGAGCAAGCCGCCGGGCCACGGGCTCGAGCAGGCCAAGCTGTACGCGGCCTCCAAACGCCTCAACGTGCAGTTCGTCTTCGCCAGCAACGGCCATCCCGGAGCCGGCGGAGGAGGCGGGGGAGGTCTGATCTTTGGACAGACTCTGGCCGGTCTGGACTCGGAAGCCATTGTGACCCCAGGAGTGGCCGTGGCGCCTTGGCCCGGCGGCCGGACGGTCGTATCATCGAGCCATGAGCACGCCCGCCATCGACATTGAGAAGCTTGCGCCCGAGGAGCGGCTCCACTTGATCGAAGACCTCTGGGAGAGCCTGCGTGTTCGGCCGGATTCAGTTCCGTCGCCGCAGCCCCAGCGAGACCTGATCGATCGTCGCCTCGACGAGACGGACAGCGGCGAGGCCACCGTCATCACCTGGGCCGAGGCCAAGCGTCGTCTTCCCCGTCGGTGAGCGTCGCTGCAGCCCGTCACCGTTCCGCGTTCGTGGTTGACCGTGCTACATTGGAGAGCAGGAGGTCACGACAATGAAGCTTCAGCTCACCGCTGTGTTCGAACAGGTGCCCGAGGGCTACATCGGCTACGTCGAGGAACTGCCGGGTGCCAACACGCAGGCAGGCACACTCGAGGAGGCTCGTGCAAGTCTCGGAGAAGCAGTCGAGCTCGTTCTCGCTGCCAATCGCGTCCTGGCCGAAGAACGACTCGGCGACCGCGAAGTGATTCGCGAGCCTCTCCGCATCACCGCGTGAAGCGGATCGATCTCGTTCGTCACCTCGAAGCACATGGCTGCCAGCTGCTCCGGGAGGGCGCCAGGCACTCGGTTTACGTGAACCGCACTGTCGGCAAGGCGACCGCGGTTCCGCGGCATCGAGAGATCAGCGACTTCCTCGCGCGCAAGATCTGCCAAGACCTCGACATCGTCGAGCCGTGACGCAACCGACAGCCACCCCCGCATCTCGTCACAATTGGTAGCCTCCTCCAGAGCGAAAGGCCTCGACGGGCCAGCACGGCACCGTCACGCTGGCTCCAGCGTATGGGCGCCCTTGTCAAGCGCTACCGCTGGAGGTAACATCTCCCGGGTCCAAGGTCCGCCGGGGTGTCTTCATCTTCATGACTTGGAAGGGCGATCATCCGCCGCGGCATGTGCATGTGTTGCGCGACGGCAGGCTGGGGCCGATGGATGGATTCGCCACCCGGAAGCTGAGTGCCCTCATTCGCGAGCTTGAAGAGGAGGGTCTGCCATGAAGATCACCTCGGTCACTGCGAACAACCGCAAGCGGGCCTTCGAGGTCAACACGCGTCGCGGGCAGTGGCCTTTCCCCTACGGCAAGGCGGAACCTGAGCCGACGTCGTCGGACCCGCTGGTCGAGCTCTACATCGACCCGGAAATGGGCCGCGAAGGCTTCACGTATCTGCTCGCATCCGGCGCCGAGGGCTCGGTCCACATCGACCACGTGCTCGACTACAACGAGGAGCCCGGCTACATGCGCGACCTGCTCCTCTACAATCTGACCGTGGAGGCCCTGGACCGCCTCGAAGCGAGTCCGCTCTCGAAGCGCGAGATCATCCGCCGGCTCGGCACCTCCCCGGCGCAGTTCTACCGCCTGATCGACCCCACGAACTACCGCAAGTCGGTCGACAAGCTGCTCTCACTGCTCCAGGTGCTCGATTGCGAGGTCGAGGTGATCGTCCGGGCGAAGAACGCGTGAGCACGTCGCACGTGCGATTGACGAAGGTCTCCTCCATGAGAGTCCTCCAAATTGCGCCCACTTGCACAAATTGCCTTAGTTGCCGATAATCCCGATACTGGGTCCAATTGGGAGGCGACCATGGTCCCAAGCCTGAAGTTCAGCGAAGCGCGCAATGACCTCAGCCGTGTCGTTGACCGCGTCTTGGCGGGACAGCCCGCGGCAATCGACCGTCGAGGCAGACGGGTGCTCATCACCAACTGGGACGAGCAGCGGCAGCTGCTCGAGGGTTCCTTCCGGTTCCATCCCGACGTCCGTCTCGGGCAGCCCGGCGGCGTGTACATCTGGCTCCCCGAGCTCGCCATCTACGGCGAGGGCGAGACACTGGAAGCCGCCGAGAACGACCTTCTCGACGAGGCGTCAGTGTATGTAGAGGAGTGGTTCGACGAGCTGCATTCCGCGCCCAACCACGTCGGCAATCGAGGCTGGGTCTGGCGACTCGCCATGGCCGACGACCGCGATGCGGCGCGGCGCATCCTCTTCGGCGAGTGAGGCTCCCGACCTACGCCGATCTCAAGCGCTTCTGCGAGGTCGACGGCTGGTACGACAGCGATGCAGCGCGCGGCGCCGGGACTGGCGATCACTTCCGCTACGCGCGTGTTCTGAGAGACGGGGCCCGGCTGCGAACGAGGGTCTCGCACGACTCCGGCTCGATCCGTGACCCTGCCACCTTCAAGGACATCCTCCGCAGCCAGCTTCGCGTTACCGAGGAGCAGTTCTGGCTGACAGTCGACAAGGGCGTGGCGCCGCATCGCCCCGGCGATGCGGCGCCCGAACCGCCGGGACCGGGGCTGCCGTATGACCTCGTCAAGAACCTGACCGTACGCGCCGGTATCCCGCTGGACGAGGTGCTGACGATGGGCAAGGCCGAAGCCGTGGCGCTCTGGCAGGAGTGGCTCACCCAGAGCGGCGGCGATCAGTGACCGTGCTGCATTGCACGCACGTTTGCTACCGCGAATCGATAGGTGGGCCTTGCAGGAATCGGGCCGCTTTGACATGGCAAAGCCGATTGGATACCTTGCATGGCGGAGGAAGCTCTGAAAGAATCCGTCACGAAACGTTCAAAGGTCTACCG
>Ga0209048_10003352_pt1 | contig 15564 bp, 13 predicted proteins | sample FrelakmetCRP12CR_FD_187146 | JGI IMG/M metagenome (GOLD analysis project Ga0209048, IMG submission 187146) | Freshwater lake sediment microbial communities from the University of Notre Dame, USA, for methane emissions studies - CRP12 CR (SPAdes)... | ecosystem: Environmental > Aquatic >... | reverse complement strand
TGGTTGACGGCCGCGTGGTAGGCATATGACGCCATGACGACGGCGTTCTTCATCAGGTCTTCGGCCTGGATCGTCTCCAGGAAGTCGAGGTTGGTGTGGCCGCCGGTCCCGGGGATCCGATCCTGGAGAAACTGGAAACCCGGCAGCCCGGCATTGTCGAACGGCACATGATCGGTGCTGCCGACCGACTGGTTCGACACCACGGTCATGCCGAAGTCGGCGAACCAGATCTGATAGTCCTGCATGTCAACCTTGCCGTCCCGGTTCGTGTCGACGAAGAACGTGTGCGTGACGGGGTCGTAATACCCGACCGCCGAGGGGGTGACGAGCGCCGACGCGTTCGGTACGAGCGCGGCAAGCGCTATCGTCCCGACCGCGATCTTCAGGCCCCGCAAGGTACCGCGATGCTGTGCGCTTTTCATGTCTGGTGTCATGGACGACCTCGTCCTCATTGAACTGTGCCGCGCCTTGCCCGGCGATCGACTGCCCCGGCGTTGCTTCGATCGGGTAACGGGTGCGCGGATCCGGTGAAACGGACTCCGGCGACTCGGCGCGCCCTTACCCCTTGTTCGAGCGATGCCACGGCAATATGACAAATGCATAGGTAGGTTGCATGACGTTTGCATAAATTGCAACCCCTTTGCCGCGCCGGGCACGGGCGCCGTCCGACGAGCGGTCGTTGCGGCGGTGCGACGCCGGGTCCCGACGCGGGACATCCGCGCGGGAAGTTGCGCAACCCATTGAAATAACTCGATTCTTACGCGCGGAGGCGGGGCGCCTCCACGGGGCCGGGTTCAGGTCCGGCGCCGCTTTGCGCGCGGGTGCGCCCGGTCATAGGCCTTGGCGAGGTACTGGAAATCGAGGTGCGTGTAGACCTGGGTGCTCGCGATGCTGGCGTGACCGAGGAGCTCCTGGACCGCGCGGAGGTCCCCGGACGACTGCAACAGATGGGACGCAAACGAATGGCGCAGCATGTGCGGGTGGACGTGGCGTGAAAGCCCCTGGCGCGTGGCCCACAGGGCGAGGCGGCGCTCGATGGTGCGGGCGCTCATCCGCGCGCCGGACTTGCCGACGAACAGCGCGCCGGCGTCGGCACCCGGAATCGCCGCGCGCAGGACAAGCCAGGCGCGAATCGCCGCCTGCGCCGGCGCGCCGACCGGAACGATGCGCTCTTTCTGGCCCTTGCCCCAGACGCGGACTTCGCCGCGCTCGAGATCGACTCGGTCGATGTCGACGCCGGCGAGTTCGGACAGGCGCAGTCCGGATGAATAGAGCAGCTCCAGCAGCGCGCGATCGCGCACGAGGTCGGGATCGGCGCCGGCGATTTCGACCAGGCGCACCGCCTCGTCGGGGGACAGCGCATCGGGGAGCCGGCGCGCGGACTTGGGCGCCTTCAAGCCCGCGCAGGGGTTTTCGCCGATCGCGGGATCGTGCTCCAGCAGGAACCTGTAAAGGGCGCGCCACGAGGACAGCACGCGCGCGAGGCTGCGACCGGACAGGCCGCGACCGTGCAGCGTCGCCAGCATGCGCCGCAGGTCGCGTGGCGCGAGCGTCGCAAGGGCCGTTTCGCCGGCGAGTGCCGCCAGCAGCGTCGCGTCGCGCACGTAGGCGGCGCGCGTCAAGGCGGGTCGGGCGGCAAGGCTTTTCGCAAACGCCGCGATGGCCCCCGCGTTCACGGGGCCGGGCGCCGGCGCGGCGCGCTGTTGCCGCATCGAGGTCAGGACTGTCGCCGCGGCGCGCGCGCCACCGGGTCAGGCGCCGGGGAGGTAACGCGCGGTCGCGACGCTCGCGAGTTCGGCGAGCCGGGTGAGATACATCGTGCCGATCCCCGGATGGAAACGGCGCGGATCCTCGCTGGCGAGCCCGAGCAGCCCGAAGCTGCGCGCGGTCCGCAGCGGGAGGAAGGCGAACGACTGGCACGCGTCGCCCGACTCGAACCATTCGCGCGTTTCGAAAGGTGCGGCCGGCCCGCAGTAGGGCGCGCCGAGACCGTCGGCATACTCACGCAGCTCGACGCTCGTCGCCGCGAGTTCCGGCATGTAGGACTGCTCCGGCATCTTGCCCCACATGCGGGCTGCCGCGTGCGGCACGCCGAAATCGTCGGCAAGGCTGTGGTACAGGACGGCGAGCGTCGTCTCGAGATCCGGCGACGCGAAGAGCGCGAGCGTCGACCGGTGCAGCTTCTCGCTGATGTCGTCGTTGTCGCGCCCGTGCTCGATCAGCTCGGCGAGCCTCGCCTCGAGCTCGACGTTCTTCTCGCGCAGCGTGATGATCTGCCGCTCCGCGATCGGTATGGCGTGGCCGCCATGCGGGTGCGGAACGAAGATTTCGGCGATCTGATCGGCGTAATCCTCGAAAAAGCGCGGATTCTCCTTGAGGTACCGGGCGACGTCTTTGGCGTCCATCCGTTGCATCCCATCCCTGGTTGTACTCGTTTCGCGTCGCACCGGCTCGCGTCTGCGACGCGCTTCAGCCGGCGCGCACCGTCCATTCGCCGTCGAACACCGTCTCGGCGGGCCCGGTCATCAAGACCGGGGCGCCGGGGCCGTCCCATCGCACCGAGAGCGTCCCGCCGCGGGTTTCGACGCGCACGCCGGAATCGAGCAGTCCGCGGCGGATTCCCGCGACCACGGCGGCACAGGCGCCGGTTCCGCACGCCAGGGTTTCGCCGGTGCCGCGCTCCCACACGCGCAGGCGAATGGTAGCGCGATCCACCACCTGCATGTAGCCGGCGTTCACGCGGCGCGGAAATCGCGCGTGCCGCTCGATCCTCGGGCCTTGCACCGCGACCGGCGCCGCGGCGACGTCGGCGACGCACTGGACCGCGTGCGGATTTCCCATCGACAGCGCGGTGATGTCGACGCTCTCGCCGTCGACGTCGAGGTGCTGGATCACGTCCTCGCGGTCGGACTCGAACGGGATGTCGCGCGGCGCGAAGCGCGGAATTCCCATGCTCACGCGGACCTCGCCGCTGTCGAGGAGCTCCGGAGCGATGATGCCGCCCGCGGTCTCGACACGCAGCGATCGCTTGTCGGTGAGCCCCCGCTCGCGCACGAAGCGCACGAAGCACCGCGCCCCGTTGCCGCACTGCTCGACCTCGCCGCCGTCCGCGTTGAAGATCCGGTAGCGAAAGTCGACCCCGGCGATCGTCGGCACCTGCACGACGAGCACCTGGTCGCAGCCGACGCCGAAGCGCCGGTCGGCGAGGCGACGAATCTCGTCGGGCGACAGGTCGACGTGCTGGCGGATGCCGTCCAGCACGACGAAATCATTGCCGAGCCCCTGCATCTTGGTGAACTTGAGCGGGTTCATCGCGTGCGTCCGGATGAATGGCGGGGAGGGATGCTAGACTCGGCGCCGCCCTGCCGCCTCCATTGCGAAACAGTGCGCGGCCAACGCCAGACACCATTTCTGCGGCAACCCGAACCCGCCTTCGCATGACGAGCCCACGCACCTTTCGCGCGCCGGATCCCGCCGATTATGCGCGCCGCCTCGCGATTGTCGTTCCCTACCGCGACCGGGCCCTGCATCTCGCACGCTTCCTGCCGCACATGGTGACGTACTTCGAGCGCGACAAGCTCGACCACGCGATCGACTACTCGATCCACGTCGTCGAGCAGCTGGGCAGCCTGCCGTTCAACCGGGGCGCACTGCTCAACGCGGGATTCAGGATCGCGCGCGACGACGCCGACTACTTCTGCTTCCACGACGTCGACTATCTGCCGATCTGGGCTGACTATTCGTACGTGACGCGCCCGACCCGGCTCGTCTGGCACGGGCTCGATCCGCAGACCGACTATCGCGCTTTCCTGGGTGCCGTCGTCGCGTTCAATCGAAGCGATTTCGAGCGGGTCAACGGCTACAGCAACGATTACTGGGGCTGGGGCTACGAGGATGACGATTTGCGCACGCGCTGCCAGGTCGCGGGTCTCGAGCTCGCGTTTCGCGACGGGACCTATTCGACGCTGCAGCATCCTCATCGCGGCTACCAGGACGACGCGACGCCGACGGCAGAAGCGCAGGCGACCGCCCGGATCTTCGCCGCAAAGCTGCTCGAGGGCGCCGGGACGTTTGCCCGCGAGGGCCTCGCGACGCTGGCCTGCAGCGTCGAGGAATCGGTGGCCTGGATCCGCAACGGTCTGCCCCAACCCCACATCCGCCACCACAAGGTCGCGCTGCGCTGACGCGGCGGCGCGCCGACAGCGGCCTGCTCGCGCGGACCGCATCAGACGTTGAAGCGGAAGTGCATCACGTCCCCGTCCCGGACGACGTATTCCTTGCCTTCGAGCCGCATCTTTCCCTGCTCTTTGGCGCCGTGCTCGCCCTTGCAACGGAGGAAATCGTCGAACGCGATCACTTCCGCGCGGATGAAGCCCTTCTCGAAATCGGTGTGGATCGCGCCCGCCGCCTGCGGCGCCGTCGCTCCGGCGTGAATCGTCCACGCGCGCACTTCCTTCGGCCCCGCCGTGAAGTACGTCTCGAGCCCGAGCAGTCGATAGCCCGCGTGGATCACGCGATCGAGCCCGGGCTCGGCCAGGCCGAGGTCGGCGAGGAACGCGAGCTTGTCCGGCCCGTCGAGGTCCGCGATTTCGGCCTCCAGCGACGCGCACACGGGCACCACCGGCGCGCCCAGCTTCGCGGCGTATGCCTCGACTTCCGCCAGAAGGGGGTTGTCGTGGAATCCGCGCTCGGCGACGTTGGCGACATACATCGCGGGCTTCATCGTGAGCAGGAAGAACGGGCGCAGCACGTCGAGGTCGGCCGAATTGAGGTCGGCGGCACGCGCCGGCTTGCCCTGATCCAAGACCGCCTCGACCTTCTTCAGCGCGGCGACGATCTTCTGGGCTTCCTTGTCGCCGCCCGCACGCGCCGACTTCTCGTTCTTCGCGAGCTGCTTCTCGACCGCCGCGAGGTCGGCCAGCGCGAGCTCGGTGTTGATCGTCTCAATGTCGTACACCGGGCGGACCTTGCCCGCGACGTGGACGACGTTATCGTCCTCGAAGCATCGGACCACGTGCGCGATCGCGTCGGTCTCCCGGATGTTGGCGAGGAACTGGTTGCCGAGCCCTTCGCCCTTGGAGGCGCCGGCGACCAGTCCGGCGATGTCGACGAACTCGACGACCGCGGGAATCACCTTCTCGGGCTTCGCGATCGCGGCGAGCTGCGCGAGACGCGGATCGGGCACCTCGACGATGCCGACATTGGGCTCTATCGTGCAGAACGGATAGTTCTCCGCCGCGATGCCGGCGCGGGTCAGCGCATTGAAGAGCGTCGATTTCCCGACGTTGGGCAATCCGACGATTCCGCAGCGCAAGCTCATGTCGCGGCCTCCGAACCGCCGTTCACATTAGAAATCCCGAGTTGCCGGCCTTCCGCCATTGCTCGCGGACGCGCCTTTCGGCGCCGCCTCCGTCCCCTTGATGAGATTGCGCTGCCTCCAGGCGTCGGCCGTCGCCCGCGCTCGCAGACGCGCCCTGCGGGCCCTGGCTTCGCCCTGCTCGCGCAGGCGTCCTTGACTTCGCCCCGCTCGCTCATGGCGTACCCTTCGTGTGCAGCGCCATCATCGCCCGCTCGAAATCGCCGGCGGCGATCGAAGGCCAGGCGTCGAGGCCGCGGTCCATTGCATCCAGTATGGCCGCGCGCTCGTCGGGCCGCGGCGGCTGAAGCACATAGTCGACGACTTCCTGTTGCGGAATCGCCGAATCGCGCGGATGGCCGATGCCGAGGCGCAGCCGCCAGAAGTCGGCGCTGCCGAGCGCCGCCGTGATGTCGCGCAGACCATTGTGCCCGGCATGTCCGCCGCCGTACTTCAGCTTCGCCTCGCCCGGCTTCAGGTCGAGCTCGTCGTGGACGACCAGGATCTCGCCCTCGGCGATTCCGAAGAATCGCGCGAGCGCGGCGACGGCGCGTCCCGAAAGATTCATGTAGGTGCCGGGCTTCAGGATCCTCAGGTCCCCGGCACCGCGCGCCACGAGCCCGTGAAAGCGGCCCTCGCTCGCGAACGAGCCTCCGAGCTTCGCCACGAGCGCATCGGCGAACCAGAAGCCCGCGTTGTGCCGCGTGGCGCCGTGTTCGCGCCCGGGGTTGCCGAGTCCGACGACGAGGCGAATCGCTGCCATGGCAAGTCGATGCGGCTTCCGGTGAAGTCAGGGTGAATTGGGTCGCGTCGGCCGGGCGCGCAGCGCGGACGCCGCAACAAAAAGGCCCGCCGGCAGGTACGCAGCGGGCCTTCGTGCCGGCATGACGCTGCGATTACTTCTTCTTGTCTTCCTTCGCCGATTCCTTCTTGTCGCCGGCTTTCTCGGCGGGCTTCGCCTCGGCGCCGGCCGCGGGCGCCGCGGTCGTCGCGGTCGTCGCGGGGGCGCCGGCCACCGCCTCGCCTTCGGCAGCGGCGACAACCGCCTCTTCCTCGACGTGCGCCTTCGGCACGACCGCGGAGGCGACGACCGGATCGGCCTTGCCGCGGACGACCACGGTGACGCCGGCCGGAAGCTTCAGCGCGGAGACGTGCACCGAGTGGCCGACGTCGAGCAGCGCGAGATCGACGTCGATGAATTCCGGAAGATCCTTCGGCAGACAGGCGATGTCGAGATCGTTGAGCACGTGGCTCACGATCGCGCCGGAGACCTTCACCGCCGGCGACGTCTCCGCATTGACGAAGTGCAGCGGCACCTTCATGTGGATCTTGCGGTTCTCGTCGACGCGCTGGAAGTCGACGTGCAGAATCTCGTTCTTGAACGGATGCATCTGCACGTCGCGCAGCAGCACCTTGGTGGCGGCGTTCCCGAGCTTCATCGTCAGGATCGACGCGTGGAATGCCTCGTTGCGCAGCGCGTGGAACAGCGCGTTGTGATCGAGCTCGATTGGCTCCGGCGCCGTCGCGCCGCCGTAGACGATGCCGGGGGCCTTGCCGGCGCGACGCATGCGGCGGGACGCGCCGCGGCCTTCGGTTGTTCGCGCGAACGCGGTGAATTCGAATTGCATGGTGCGGCTCCTGATGTCTGCGGCCTTACGGGCGCGCGCCGATGGTGCGCATGGGCGCGAGGCTCCGGTCGTCCGCGGTTGGCGACATCCGGGGGTCGGGAGATGCCCGAGTCCCGGGAAAGCTTTGAATTATAACCTTATTCGCGTGGCGTTGCCAAGTGCGGCGCACTCCGGGCTCAGGGCATGTACTGCCCGCCGTTGACCTCGAGGATCTGCCCCGTCATGTAGCCCGAAAGCGCAGACGAGGCGAGGAAGAGGAATGCGCCCGCGCATTCGTCGGCGGTGCCGAGGCGTCCCATCGGAATCGCGGCCTTGAATGATTCGAGCATCGCCGGCGTCGAGTACCGGTCGTGAAACGGCGTCGCAATGACCCCGGGCGCGACAGCGTTGACGCGGATGCCGTCCCTGACGACCTCCTTCGCGAGGCCACGCGTGTAAGTGCTGACGAAGCCCTTCGCCGCCGCGTACATCGTGGCGCCGTTGCCGCCGCCGTTGCGCGCGGCGACGCTCGTCACGTTGATGATCGCGCCGCCCCCGGCGCGCTTCAGGTGCGGCACCGCCGCGGCGCAGGCGACGACGAGCGAGCGGACGTTGAGGTTGATGACGTCGTCGAAGAACGCGTCGGTCGTGTCCTGCACGGGCACGCGCGCGACGAGGCCGCCGGCGTTGTTGACGAGAACGTCGAGGCGACCGAACCGCTGCGCGGCGCGCGCGACGACGTCGCGGACCTCCGCGGACACGTTGAAATCGCCGGCGACGGTGAACGCCTCGCCCCCTGACGCGCCGATCTCCGCAGCCAGCGCTTCGGCCGCGACCGCGCTCGAATGATAGTGAATTGCGATGCGCGCACCCTGCGCCGCGAACGCGCGCGCGGCAGCGGCGCCGATCCCGGTCGATGCGCCCGTAATCAGCACCGCGCGGCCCTTCAAGTCCTGCGCAAGCGGATTGCCCATGGCGATACTGTCCTCTTTCGGTCGGCGCAGCCTGCGTCGTGCCGGAATGTGCCGTTCCGCAGCGTGCTGTGCGGCTCGCCTCGGCTTCCGCAACGGCCGAAGGCTCGTCCGCGTCGCGTTGTCGGCCTCTTGCGTCGACTCGCGTTTGTTCGCATCCCCTCGCCTTCGGCAAAGGGGCCCCTGCTCACCGCTCGCGCCGCTACTCGGTGAACAGCGAGCTGACCGACTCCTCGTTCGAGACGCGCGTCATCGTCTCTGCGAGCAGCTGCGCGCAGGAGAGCTGGCGGATGCGCGGGCAGGTCTTCGCTTCCTCCGAAAGCGGAATGGTGTCCGTCACGACGATCTCGTCGAGCTCCGAGGCGGCGATGCGCGGCACCGCGCCACCGGACAGCACGGGGTGTGTGCAGTACGCCACGACCTTCTTGGCGCCGTGCTCCTTCAGCGCCGACGCAGCCTTGCACAGCGTGTTCGCGGTGTCGACGATGTCGTCCATGATCACGCAGGTGCGCCCGGCCACATCGCCGATGATGTTCATCACCTCGGAGACGTTGGCGCGGGGGCGCCGCTTGTCGATGATCGCGAGATCGGAATCGAGCCGCTTCGCGATCGCGCGCGCACGCACGACGCCGCCGACGTCGGGCGAGACGACCAGCAAGTCATCGTAGTTCTGCTTCCACAGGTCGCCCAGGAGGACCGGCGTCGCGTATATGTTGTCGACCGGGATGTTGAAGAAGCCCTGGATCTGGTCAGCGTGGAGGTCCATCACCATCACGCGGTGCACGCCGACGGTCGCGATCGTGTCCGCCACGACCTTCGCCGAGATCGGCACCCGCGCCGAGCGTGGACGGCGGTCCTGCCGTGCGTAGCCGAAGTACGGGATTGCGGCGGTGATGCGCCCGGCCGACGCGCGCTTGAGCGCATCGGCCATCACGAGGATCTCCATCAGGTTGTCGTTGGTCGGCGCGCAAGTCGACTGCAGGATGAAGACGTCGCGGCCGCGCACGTTCTCGAGGAGCTCAACCATCACCTCGCCGTCAGAGAACTGGCCGACGACGCAACGTCCCAGGCTGATGTTGAGGTGACGACAGACGGCCTCGGCGAGCTTCGGGTTCGCGTTGCCGGTGAAGATTCTCATCCGCTCGAGAGCCATGGGGACCGGAGAAGATCAGGTCAGGTCGCCGGCATGCGGCGGTCTGCCCATCGTGGAATGGCTGGGGAGGAAGGATTCGAACCTTCGAATGCCGGAATCAAAATCCGGTGCCTTAACCAACTTGGCGACTCCCCAGCGGAAAGCCTGCGAATTCATTGTGGCGCAAATCCCGCGCCGACCGCGTCCCGGGCTTCACCCGAACGACGCGAGCGGATGACGCGCGAGCGTGCGGGCGACCAGGCCCCGGGTGCCCCGCGCGCGCGTCGCAATCGCCGCGCGCGCCTCCCGTTCCGACGCAAATGCCGCAAAAACGCCGCTCCCGGACCCCGTCATGCGCGCGTCACGCGAGTGCGCGCGGAGTTCCGCTAGCGCAATGGTGACATCGGGAAAGCGCGCGAGCGCGGCGGGTTGAAGGTCGTTGCGGCCGTAACCCTCGGAAAAGATTTCTATTTTCGCCGACGGCGTGTTTCGTGTCAATTCCGGCGCGGCGAAAATCACGGCCGTCGCGATCGAGATCGGCGGCACGACGAGCGCGATCCAGCACACCGGGAGCGTGACCGGCACGAGCGCGTCGCCGATCCCCCGCGCGAACGCCGGCCGCGATTGCAGGAAGAACGGAACGTCGGCGCCCAGGCCGCGCCCGATGTCGGCGAGCGCGGCGCGCGACAGCCGCGTATCCCATAGCCGGTTGAGGGCAATGAGAACCGATGCCGCATCGGAGCTTCCTCCGCCCAGGCCGCCCCCCGGCGGAATCCGCTTGGTGACGCCGATGTCCGCGCCCAGGCGCGAGTGGGTCGCGTCCTGCAGCGCCCGCGCCGCCCGCACCGCGAGGTCGTCGCCGGGGGCGACGCCGGTGAGCTCCGTGGTGCGCCGGATCGCGCCGTCCGCGCGCACGGCGAGCGCGATCGTGTCGGCGAGATCGATGGCGACGAACAGCGTTTCGAGCAGGTGGTAGCCGTCCGCGCGCCGCCCGGTCACGTGCAGGAACAAATTGACCTTGGCCGGGGCGGCCACCGAGATCGACTTCATGGTGCGATTGTCGCCGCGATTGTCGATTTCGGGTTGGCGGCGATGCCGGAGGCCGTCCCGGGCACCGCGTCTATTCCCAGCGGTCGACGACGATCCTGACTTCGAAGTCGGCGCGGGTGATCCTGAGTCGCGTGGCGCGCGCCGCCGTCGCATCCGCGTAGTCGTAGGTGATCTCCCAGCCGTCCTGCCGCAGCATCGTGATCCGCCCCGCGGCATCGCGTTCGAGCGCGTGCGGCGTGCCCGGCAGCGCCTGTCCCTGGATCCAGACCGCGAGTCCATCGACGGGCACCGGCGCCCCCAGCGCACGCTCAGTCAGCGTAGCCCAGTCGGAGTCCCGGTCGCGCAAGCCGTTGGCGCCACGGATCTCGACCTGCCGGGCGCTCGAATCGCCGGTGATCTCGGCGACCTGCTGGCCCGTCGGCGTGGTGACGACGAGCGCGTCGGCCGGAGGCGCGTGTGTCCACTGGAAGTTCACGCTGATCGCCTCGTTGCCATGCCGTGCCGAAAGCCGCCCTTCGGCCGCGAACGGCGCATCACCTGCCGTGCGCGGCGGTGCCACCGCGACGGGCGGCGTCGCGCAGCCGGCGGTGAGGAGCGCAGCGGCGAAGAGTGCGAACGACGCGGCGCGATGCACGCGTTCGATCAGCGAGAGAGCCTGCGGACCGTATCCAGCAGCACGGGATTGTCGGGCGTCGCCTTGAGTTGCGCCTGCCAGACTTCCTGGGCGCGGGCGCGCTCACCCCGGGCCCACAGCACCTCGCCGAGATGCGCGGCGATTTCCGGGTCAGGGCGCAGCGCCAGCGCACGGCGGAGATAGTTTTCCGCGTCGTCGAAACGGCCGGCGCGGAAGTTGGCCCATCCCATGCTGTCGAGGATGAACGGATCGTCCGGCGAGAGCTTGTGCGCGCGCTCGATCAGCGCCAGCCCCTCGGCCGTGCGCGGCGTGCGATCGACCAGCGTATAGCCGAGCGCATTGAGCGCCTGCGCGTTCCCCGGCTGCAGCGCGATCAGGCGCTTGAGATTCGCCTCGACGACGTCGAGTTTGTCGAGCTTCTCGGCGACCATCGCGCTGTCGTAGAGGAAATCGGGTTGGTCGGGCTGCTCGGCGAGCGCCCTTGCGAGCATCGCGTACGCCCCCGCGGCATCGCCCGCGTCGCGCAGAATCTGCGCATCGGCCTGAACCACCTGGGCCCGCTGCTCGATCGTCACCGCAGGGAGATCCGCGAGGTACCGGCGCGCCGCATCGACCTTGCCCTGCTTCTGCAGCATCGCCGCGGCGCGGAGCTTCGCGAGCCACGCGCGGTCGCCCTCGGGCACCGAGTTGTAGCGTTCGTAGGCAAGCGCGTAGCGGCCGGTCTCCTCCGCAATCTGCGCGAGATAGAGCTCGACCGCGCCGTTGTCGCCGTAGTCGGCCTGCTTCAGCTCCTCGAACAGCGCTTCGGCCGCCGCCCAGTCCTTGAGCTGGACCGACAGCGCGGCGACCGCGAACGCGTAGTCAAGGTTTTCCCGGTCGGTGGCGCGGAGCCTCTCGAACAGCGCACGGGCATCCGTGTAGCGCCGCTGCTCCACGTAGAACTGCGCCAGCGCTCCGGTCGCGGCCTTCGAATCCGGGTGCGCCTTGAGGAACAGCTCGAGGTAGGCGACCGCTTCCTCCGGCGAGCGCTTCGCGAGGATTTCCGCCTTGAGCAGTGCGGCTCGCTCCCAGCCCGGCTTGAGCGCCAGCGCGCGGTCGACTTCCTGCATTGCCGTCGCGCTCGTGGTCATGTCGGCGAGCCCGGCGTTGAACGCGGCGAGCGCCACCGCGTAGTGCGCCTCCGGAAGATTCTGGTAGGGCTTCGCGACGGCCTCGATCAGCCTCAGCATCGCTGCCTTGTCTGGCTCGTGCGCAACCAGCCGGTTGAGCTGGAGAAACGCCTCGCCCAGCGGGGCGCCTTGCGCTGCGCTGTCCGCGAACACGCGCTCGAGCTCCGCCTTGAGGTCAGCGGTTCCGAGCGCCTCGAGAGAGCTCGCGCCGCCGGCGGCGGCGAGCGTCGCGGCGAGCTGCTTCGGTCGTTCGGCGCCCGGGTCGAGCTCCGCCCACAGGCGCGCCGCTTCGAGCGCCAAGCCTCGCGTCCTCGCGGCGAGGGCGATCTCCGTCGCGCGGCGCGCAAGCGCCGGGTTGCGAGTGTCCTTCGCGGCTTCGATGTAGGCGCGCGCGGCCTGCGCCGGCTCGCCGCGCTGCAGCGCGATCTCGCCGACCAGCACCTTGTACATGACCTCCGCGGTGAGGCCGTCGTCATGAGCCGCAGCCTCCTTCGCCTGCGCCGGCACGCTTGAATAGGGGCCCGCCTGGCCGGCGGCGAACCCCGGAAGGGCGAGCAGGCCCGCGGCGACGACGGCGGCGGGAAGAACTTGACGAAAATGGGACACGGTAGGCCTCAGGCGCTTCGCTTCCACGGATCGGGCCGGTCGAGCTCCCCGGGGTCCGGGTCCGGCGGGAGGGCCATCTTAGGATATATTCGGCGTCGCAACAATTCTCGGTCCGCGACGTCGGCGGCGCGTCCTCGTTCGACCCTCGATGCCCGAACTGCCCGAAGTCGAAATCACCCGCCGCGGATTGGCGCCGCACGTCGAAGGAAGGCGCGTCGACGCGCTGATCGTATACGACCGCCGATTGCGCTGGCCGGTTCCCTTGTCACTGCCGCGCACGATCGCCGGCCGCACCATCGAGCGCGTCGACCGGCGCAGCAAGTACCTCCTGTTTCGACTCGGTGACGACACGCTCCTTGTGCATCTGGGCATGACCGGAAGCCTGCGCGCGTTCGCCCGCCCGCCGGCGCGGCAGGCGCACGATCACATCGACCTCAGGCTCGATTCGGGCATGACGCTGCGCTACCGCGACCCGCGCCGTTTCGGCGCGATGCTCTGGCTTCCGCCCCCGAGCGAGGCGCATCCGCTGCTTGCCCGCCTCGGCCCGGAGCCATTCTCGCCCGAATGCGACGGCGACCATCTCTGGACCGCGCTGCGCAACCGGACGACGCCGATCAAGCTCGCGATCATGAACAACGAGATCATCGCCGGCGTCGGCAACATCTACGCGAACGAATCGCTGTTTCGCGCTGGCATCCGCCCGACCACGCCGGCGCTGCGCGTGTCGCGCGTGCGCCAGCGCGCGCTTGTCGAGGCGATCCGGGCGACCTTGAGCGATGCGCTGGCAAAAGGCGGATCGACGTTGCGCGACTTCGTCGACAGCGCCGGCCTGCCCGGGTATTTTCAGCTCGACTACTTCGTCTACGGCCGCGAGGGCCTGCCCTGTCGCGTGTGCGGCAGCGCAATAAAATCCCTTCGCCTCGGCGGCAGGGCGACGAATTTCTGCCCCGCCTGCCAACGGTAACCGGGCCGTAACGGGGCCGGGAATCGACGCGCCGGCCTTGATTCGGCACGGAATGTGCTTGCATTCGTGTGATAAATTGCGCTGCCGGCACCCAAGCCGTCGCGGTTTTGGCCCACGCCCATGAATCTGCAGGAACAACCGGTCCACGCGTCGCGCGAGCTCGCGGCGCGCTTCGAAGCCTACGGTGACTGGCGGCGACGCCTTTCGTCGGGCATCTCCGGCCTGCACGAATGGCTGACGCAGCAGGACCTCGCCGACGCGCAGACCGACCAGAAAGTCCAGGAGCTTCTCGAGCGGCTGCACCAGGACAAGCTCGTCGTCGCCTTCGTCGCGGAGTTCTCGCGCGGCAAGTCCGAGCTCATCAACGCGATCTTCTTCGCGGACTTCGGGCAGCGGCTGCTGCCGTCGTCGGCCGGACGGACGACGATGTGCCCGACCGAGCTCCTCTACGATGCGTCGCGCGCGCCGTCGATCCGGCTGCTTCCGATCGAGACGCGGTTGAAGGACGCGACCGTCGCCGAGTTCAAGAATTACGCCGACGAATGGGTGACGATTCCGCTCGACCTGTCCTCGGCGGACCGGATGAGCGAGGCGCTCGCCCGCGTGTCGCAGGTGAAGCGGGTCCCGGTCGGCCTCGCGCGGAAATACGGGCTCCACGGCGACGAGGATTTCCTGGCCGCGCTCGACGCGGCCGGCGAAGGCGCTGTGGAAATTCCTTGCTGGCGGCACGCGGTGATCAATTTCCCGCATCCGCTGCTGCAGCAGGGCCTCGTCATTCTCGACACGCCGGGCTTGAACGCGATCGGCACCGAACCGGAGCTGACCCTCAACCTGCTGCCGAACGCGCATGCCGTGCTCTTCATCCTCGCCGCCGACGCGGGCGTGACCAAGACCGACCTCGACGTGTGGAACCAGCACCTCGCGGGCGAGGACCCGGCGACGCGCGCCGGTCGCCTCGTGATCCTGAACAAGATCGATGGCCTGTGGGACGACCTCAAGAGCGAAGACGAGGTAGCAGGAGAGATCGACCGCCAGGTGAAGTCGTCGGCGAAGATGCTGGGCATCCCCGCCGCGCAGGTGTTCGCGGTGACCGCGCAGAAGGGCCTGCTCGCCAAGGTCAACGGCGACGACGCCCTGCTCGAGAAGAGCCGGCTGCCGGTGCTCGAGGACGCCCTCTCGCGCAAGCTCATCCCGGCGAAGCGCGACATCGTCGGCGCCGCGACGCAGGCCGAGGTCCGCTCGCTCGCGGCGAACGTGCGTGCGCTGCTCGACGCGCGCCAGAACGGCATCGCCGAGCAGCTGACCGAGCTCCGCGCGCTGCGCGGCAAGAACCAGGATGTCGTCCTGCACATGATGAATCGCGTGCGCGACGAGAAGGAGAAGTTCGAGCGCGGCCTGCAGCGCTACACGGCGCTGCGCACGGTGTACACGCAGCAGACCACGCAGCTCCTCGACGTTATCGGCCTCGACGCGCTGCGCGTCAACGCGGGGCGCACCCGCAGGAGCATCGAGGACAGCCCGTTCACCCGCGGCATGCGCACGGCGATGACGGACTTCTTCGGCACGATCCGGCACGATTTCGAGGAGGCGGCACGCCGCTCCGCGGAGATCCACGACCTCATGCAGGCGATGTACACGCGCTTCGCGAAGGAGCAGGGGCTCGAACGCTACTCGCCCCCGCCTTTCTCGATGCTGAAATACCAGAAGGAAGTCGACCGGCTCGAGCGCGCGTACAACCAGCATTTCAACACGCTCTGGAACATGGTCAGCAAGGCCAAGTACGCGCTAATGCGGCGGTTCTTCGAGACGATCGCCTCGCGCGTCAAGCACGTCTACAACATCGCCAACCGCGACGTCGAGAGCTGGCTGAAGGCGGTGATGTCACCGCTGGAGACGCAGGTGAAGGAGCATCACCTGCAGCTGCGCCGCCGGCTCGACAGCATCAAGCGGATCCACCGCGCGAGCGACGAGCTCGAGGAGCGCGTCGCCGAGCTCCGGCAACAGGAAGAGGCGCTGGTCGGCGAAGTGCGCGAGCTGCAGCGCAGGGTCGCGGCGATCGAAGCCATCGTCCAGAG
>Ga0209048_10003351_pt1 | contig 15564 bp, 17 predicted proteins | sample FrelakmetCRP12CR_FD_187146 | JGI IMG/M metagenome (GOLD analysis project Ga0209048, IMG submission 187146) | Freshwater lake sediment microbial communities from the University of Notre Dame, USA, for methane emissions studies - CRP12 CR (SPAdes)... | ecosystem: Environmental > Aquatic >... | reverse complement strand
CCCACGACTTGACCGCGCCTCTGCGCCTCGACTGCGCTCTCACCTATCGCCTGCCCGCCGGTGCCGACGCCTCCCTTGCCCCCACCAAGCGCGTGGACCGCGAACTGACCACCCAGGAATGGCAGACCATCATGGATAAGGCCTGGGCAGTGGGCATCCCGCACATCACCTTTACCGGTGGCGAGCCAACCTTGCGCCAGGACCTGCCCGCTCTCATCGCCCACGCTGAGAAGATCGGTCAGGTAACAGGTCTACTCTCAGATGGTTTAAAACTTGCCGATAAAGCCTACCTGAACAGCCTGCTCCAGACCGGTCTCGACCACTTGCTGTTCATCCTTGACCCGGAGAACACCGCCTCCTGGAAGGCGCTGGAAACGGTCATGCCGGAAGACCTCTACACCACCGTCCACCTAACGGTCACACCGCATAATGTTATATCGGCTGAGGGAATCCTCGAAAAACTGGCGAAACTGGAAGTTAAAAGTATTTCGATGGGTGCTTCCGAGGCTTCCCTGCACGAAGCTCTCCACGCCTTGCATAACAAGGCCATTAGCCTTGGCCTGACCCTGCGCTGGGACCTGCCCGTCCCATACTCCGCCGAGAACCCGGTAGCGCATGAGACCATCGAAGACGAAGTCCCCTCCGGGGCGGGCAAGGTCTGGCTTTATGTCGAGCCGGATGGCGACGTGCTCCCCACCCAGGGCGAAGCCGATAAGATCCTGGGAAATTTTCTGAAAGATCCGTGGGAGAAAATTTACCATTAATTAATTTATGCTATGACCAATAAGACAGCCCTTGACCCGGATGAGATCCGCATTTTCAGCGGCAGTTCACACCCGCAACTGGCCGCCGATATTGCCGCTCATCTAAACCTGCCCCTCGAAAAGACACTGATCAGTCGTTTCAGCAATGACAACCTGTATATCCAGCTGGGTGCCAGTGTGCGTTCGCGCATTGTGTTTATTGTCCAGACGCTTGCGCCCCCCGTCAACGACAACCTGGTGGAACTGCTGATGATGCTGGATATCGCCCGCTCGGCATCTGCGAAGGAAGTCCACGCCATCATTCCCTATTTTTCCTTCGCCCGTTCAGACAAGAAGGATGCGCCGCGCATTTCGATCACTGCCCGCCTGGTTGCCGACCTGTTGCGGACTGCCGGTGCCACGCATGTGATGACCATGTTACTGCACTCACCGCAAACCCACGGTTTCTTCAGTGTCCCCACCGATCCGTTGACCAGCCAGCCTGTTTTCAGGCATTACTTCCAGTCACACAACCTGGCCGACACGGTGGTGGTCGCGCCGGATATGGGCTCAGCCAGGCTGGCCGTCCTGTTTGCCAGGAGCCTGGACCTGCCGGTCGCGGCCGGAAACAAAGAGCGCCTTTCTGACACCCAGGTGATCATCAGCGGAATGGTGGGCCGCCCGGTGCAAGGCTTCCGCAAAGCCATTATTTATGATGATGAGATTGCCACCGGCGGTTCGGTCCTGGAACTCAGCCGCATCCTGATCGAACAGGGCATCCAGGAAATCTGGGTGGCATGCACGCACGCGGTCTTCGTGCATGGCGGGCTGCAGAAACTGGCCGCCGTGCCGCAGATCACCGAAATCGTCACCACCGATACGGTCTATATCCCGCCCGAGAATCGCCACCCCAAATTGCACCTGCTCTCAGTGGCACCTGTCTTTGGGGATGCCATCCGCCGCAACTATTTGCGCGAATCGATCGGTGACCTGTTTATCTACGGGGATAAAAACCCGGAAGAACGTAAATAAAGCCTGCAACCTTCCATGCCTAATCCCTCAGAAATTGCCGTTGCCCGTTTCCGCGAGAATTTCAACTGTGCGCAGTCTGTTTTTGCGGCCTTTGCGCCTGATCTTGGCCTGGAGGAGAGCCACGCGCTTAAGCTGGCTTCGCCTTTCGGCGGTGGGGTGGCTCGGCGTGGTCAAACCTGCGGAGCGGTGACGGGGGCGTTGATGGCCCTCGGTTTGGCACGCGGAGCGGATACCCCGCCCGGCAAGGAAGATGCCTACCAGCTTGGACAGGAGTTCTTGCAGCGTTTTGAGTCCCTTCACGGCACCCTTCTTTGCCGGGAATTGATCGACTGCGATATCAGTACGCCTGAAGGCCTTCAGTTGGCGCGCCAGAAAGGCGTCTTCACCTCACTCTGCCCGCAATTTGTGCAGGATGCCGCAGAAATTGCCCAGGCAATGCTGTCTAAAAAGCCTTAGAAGAATCCCGCTTATAATGGGGGCAGGAAACAGGTCCGGGCCGCACTGCCCGGTGGATTCCACCCTGGAGGTTCCCGTTAAGAAGAACGTCGCTGGCTTTCTGAAAGTATATTTCCGCTTGTCATGAACGAAAAACCCATCCCCGCTTCCTACTGGGTGCTTCCAGGCCGCTTCCTGGCCGGGGAATATCCCGGCCTTCGTTTCGATGAGGCCGGAACCCGCCAGCGTATTTCTGCTTTCCTCAATGCCGGGTTCGAAACCTTCATTGACTTGACCAACGAAAACGAGCGCCCGCCATATTCCTCCATGCTGAGGCAAGAAGCCACGGCTCAAGGACGGGAGATTCTTCATCGGCGTTTTTCCTTCCCTGATTTTAATGTCCCTTCCCATCAGCAGATGGTTGCGACTTTGGATGCACTTGACACGGCCCTCGCCAAAGGGGGCAAAGTGTACCTGCATTGCGTAGGCGGAATTGGCCGCACTGGCATTACCGTCGGATGTTACCTGGTCCGCCATGGGATGAAACCCGCGCAGGCCTTGCGGCATTTGCGCGCTTTGTACCGCGGCGCGGCGCAGAGCCTGCTGGCACCCAACTCTCCCGAATCCGACGAACAGGCCAGCTTTATTTTGAATTGGGAAGAGCATGGACTGGCATAGCCGTTTTCTCCAGCAAGCCGCCTGGACTCGTGACCTGCGGGTCTACCTGTTCGAATGCGCTGGTTTGACCCGCGCCCGGCGGGTGCTGGAAGTGGGCTGCGGAACGGGGGCGATTTTATCCGACCTTGCCCCGTGTCCCGTCCAGGAACCGGGACTACCTCGCCCCGTCCGGGAACCGGGACTACCTCGACCCGTGCGGGAACCGGGACTACCTCGCCCCGTGCGGGAACCGGGACTACCTCGTTTGAACCGGGACTACCCCGCAACACCTGTTGCCATGCATGGGCTGGACCTGGAGCCTGTTCGCCTGCTCGAGGCGCGCGGGCATGTCCCGGACGCTTCGCTCGCATGCGGCAATGCGCTGGCGCTGCCATATCCTCCCAGAGTTTTCGATATTACTTTTTGCCACTTCCTGCTCCTTTGGGTACGCGACCCATTGCTGGCACTGATTGAAATGAAACGAGTCACCCGCCCCGGCGGCGCAGTCATAGCTTTGGCCGAACCGGACTACGACTCCCGGCTGGATAAGCCCGCTGCACTGGCTCCGCTTGGACGCTGGCAGGCTGAGTCCCTCAGGCGGCAGGGAGCAGACCCGGGGTTGGGCAGCCGTCTGGCGGCCCTGTTCCGACAGGCGGAAATCACGCCCATCGAAACAGGCAGCCTGAGCGAGGACGGGAGGCGTCTGCCTGCACCTGCTGAACGGGACCTGGAATGGGCGGTCCTGGAGGCTGATTTGGCAGGCTGGGTCCCGGAGCAGGAAATCCAGAGGTTGAAGCTGGTGGATGAACAGGCCTGGGAACGGGGTGAGCGTGTGCTCCACGTGCCGACATATTTTGCCTGGGGAAAAGTCTAACTTGCAGATGGTATAATCTTCGGCGGAGGCTTTTTTGACTGATTTATCCCCTGAAAATGAAACCCAGCCTGCATTGGTAACCGCACCTGTCAAGCATGAATGGAGGCAATTCCTGCGCGAAATCCTGGAAACCGTGGGATTGGCGGTCATCCTTTTTCTGGTGATCAATCTTCTTTCCGCCCGGGTGCGCGTGGAGGGTTATTCCATGCTTCCCACCCTGGATAATGGCGAATATGTGCTGATCAGCCGGCTGTCTTACAAGTTGAATGATTACCAACGCGGCGATATTATCGTTTTTCGTCCTCCCATGTATCCCAACGCACCTTTCTGGCAGCGCCTGTTTGGCTTGCCCGGTTTCGAAGACCAATACGAAGATTACATCAAACGTATCATTGGCCTGCCGGGCGAGACGGTCAAGATTGCCAATGGGACAGTTTTTATTAACAATATCCCTTTGAAGGAAACTTATATCGCTGCCCCCCCTGATTATTCCAACGAATGGACGGTTCCTGCAGGCGAGCTCTTCGTGTTGGGCGATAATCGCAACAACTCGGCAGATTCACATGCCTGGGGTTTCCTGCCGGAAAAAAATGTACTTGGCAAGGCGCTGGTGGTCTACTGGCCCTTCAATAATTTCATGTTCATCCATTCGCACCAATCTGTGAAGGCCGCCCAGTAGTTATCATGCAATCTCTTCGAGATGTACTTGGCCTGGCAGATTCGTACGAACGGGAGCTCCCCGCCCAACCTCCGCCCTTGACTCGGCCGGTCGGCCCTGAAATTGCTGCCTGGATTGACCATACCCTGCTCAAGCCGGAAGCGACCGCCGGGCAGGTCAAACAATTATGCGATGAAGCTCGCCAGTACCATTTTGCGTCAGTGTGCGTTAACCCGGTCTATGTGCCGCTGGTACGCGGTCTTCTAAAAGATGCAAGTGTGGATATGTGTGCAGTTATCGCCTTTCCGCTGGGTGCGTTACTGCCTGAGGATAAAGTCTACGAGGCGCGCCGCGTGATCGAGAATGGAGCCAAAGAAGTGGATATGGTGATCAATATTGGTGCACTTAAAGGTGAGGCTTACGGTTTGGTGCTTAACGATATCCTGTTCGTGTCACAAGAGGCCCATGAGCGCAAAGCCAGGGTCAAGGTGATCATTGAGGCTGCTTTGCTGACCCGGCGTGAGAAGATCCTGGCCTGCCTGCTGGCCCAGGCCGCCGGGGCGGACTTCGTAAAGACCTCGACCGGATTCGGCCCAGGCGGTGCGACGGTGGAAGATGTGGACTTGATGCGCCGCGTGGTCGGACCCGGGACCGGCGTCAAGGCCGCGGGCGGAATCCGCACCTGCAAGGACGCCCTGGCGATGATCGCCGCGGGTGCGAATCGCATCGGTTCGAGCGCGGGAGTATCCATCCTGAATGAGTCCCTGGGAGGTCCCCAATGACCGAAAAACCCCAGGATTCATACCAATGCACTGAATGCCAGGCCGGCGTGATGCACCTGCGGCACATCACCTACTTCACCTGGCTTGACGAAGAACTGGTTACTGTCCCCAATTTCCCGGCCTGGGTATGTGATGTATGTGGACGACGCGAGTACGACGCGCGGGCCATCTCTTGGCTGGTTGCCATCCTCAACCCGGAGACGGGCAAGGCCTCCGGCACGAAACGGAGAGTACGCCCGCTGTTGGAAAAACGTGAAGGAACACGTCTCATCCGGGACTGACCCCGACAGGAGAGTGGAAAGATGCCTGAATCCAATGTGACCCATCGTTTACTTTCAGCTGACTTTCTCACCCTAAGTTATCGGGTGGTGGGCAAGGTGATGGTGCCCAACGCCGGCATGATAGGCATGATGAACGACTCGACCACTTCTTTCATGGAAGTGGTGGACGCCAAATTAGCGCGCATCCACATGCCTACCAAACTGGCGGGCGAGTACGAGATCATCGACGTGGTTAAAACCAACCTTTTCGCGGTCTGTCTGACCCGACGGGAGGATGTAGGCCCGCACGCGCTGGCACGCGGCGGCTATCAGAAACTGGTTAAATATCACATCCGGGTCACTACCCAGGTCTACGAACTGGAAGGGACTCTGGAGTGGACCGGGCGTTTTGATTTTGCCACCGTCATTGTGGAGGGCATCCGCGACTTCGTGCCACTTTACGATGCCACACTGACGGCCATTCTTATCCCGCAACTGCGGATTGAAAGTCCAGCCATCCTTTTCAACCGCCGTCAGGTGGATTTACTGGCGGTTATTACAGATAAAAAACAGGTTTGATCATTTGCTTGACCAGCGCGGGAGGGGATGGTAAAATCCTGCCGCTCTGCCCTTCGAACAAGCCCCCATCGTCTAGTGGACCAGGACGTGGCCCTTTCAAGGCTAAAACTGGGGTTCGAATCCCCACGGGGGCACAAACAATAACCGCTGCGAGGCGGTTTTTTGTTTAAAACCAGGGCCCCCATTGGGGGACGATGTTCGAATCCCCACGGGGGCACAAACAATAACCGCTGCGAGGCGATTTTTTGTTTAATACTGGAGCCCCCATTGGGGGATGATATTCGAATTCCCACGGGGGCACATAAAAAAAACCACCCGTTTGGGTAGTAATTTATATTGCAACCGGTGCTCCCAGTGGAGGTTTTTGCAGAATCTTCATAAGGGGGCGTTTCTTATTTTTTTCCCGTTTTCCCAAGCCAGTGAATTGGGATCAATAACAGGAACCCGATCGTGATCAGCACCTCGCCGATCTGCACCCCGGTTGCCTGCCAGGGGCCAAAAACAGGAACCTGCGGCGGCACCTGCGTGCCAAAGCCGAACACGTCCGCCATACCAGAGAACACTGCCACTACGTAGCCGGTCGCGACCAGCCGTGAGCCAATGTCGGCGGCAATGGTGCGATCACCGTTTTTCCAGAGGGACATCAAGCCGATATACCCGCCGATGCAGATAATTGCCAGTCCCACCAGAAAGACCGAGATCTGCACAAATCCGACCACCGGACTGCGGTCCAGGCCAAAGAAGGCCGGGCGGGCGCCAACCAGAAAAACGAGCAGACCAAATAATGTCACCAGCAGCCCAACGCGCAGGCGCATGCGTGAGGGGATACCTTCAGGACGAATATTGGGTGAAATGGAGGGTTTGCGGGTAGTTGTCATGGCAAAAATGTCTGGAGATGGCGCAGCCAGTTCTTCCCCAGAACTGCCGCGACTTGTTCGTCATTATACCCTTTCGATGCCAGGACCGGGCCGAGTTTTTGCAGGTCGGCAATTGTATCCACCCCGGCAGGCGCGGCAGACAAGCCGAAGCCGCCATCGAAGTCGGTGCCCAGGCCCACATGCCGGGCATCTCCGGCCATCTGGCAGATACGGTCCACATGGGCGGCCAGGGTTTCAAGGGTAATGCCGTCGCGCGGGTCGCCAGATTTCCATTCAAAGTTCAGAAACCTGCAGAATGGCACCACCCCAATGATCCCGTCCCGCCCGAGAATGCCCTGGATGACATCATCGCGCAGCAGACGGTTCCCATCGTAGCCGGGAACCAGCTCAGCCGCGTTGGCATGGCTGGCAATTATGGGTCCGGGATACAAGTCGAGGGATTGCCGCGCCGACAGTATGTCCATGTGACTCAAGTCGAGCGTGAACCCGATGTCTGCCATTGCCTTGAGCAGGAGACGGCCTTCATCGGTGAGCGGACCCGGGTCCCGCGAGCCGCCGCAGTAACGGGTGCCAGCCCAAGCCGGGCCGATAACTCTTAAACCCCACTCCCACCACTCGTCCAGTTCGGACGGGGTGCGCACGCCCTCGGCTCCTTCCATCAAAGGAACGAGACCGACGGGATGACTTTCGACCTTGGAATCGGCCCAATGGGTCAGGACGGTATCCAGGTCTGCACGTGAAAGTATGAGTCGGAATTGATCGGGGTGGTCGTCCGCAAGTTTATGATATGCATCCAGTTGAGTGCGATAAAGGTGGTGAGCCTGGTCGAAATCTGCATAGACCTGGTTTTCCCACTCGCCGATCTTGCGGCGGAAGGGCGTGACGAACAAAGTGCTAAAGACAACCGCCACGCGCCCGCGCTGGTAATCAGGCCAGCCGAGCAGCGTCTCACCGTTGTATTCGGGAGTAGCTGAACCGCTCTCGCGTTCGATACGGCGCGTTTCGAGGGCGGCACGGGTATAATCCCGCCCGAAGTTCAGGATGTTGTAGGCAATATCTTCGTGGGCGTCTACGATGAGGGGCAGCATGGTAATTCAAAAACCCGGTTTCTGGAAGAAACCGGGTTTCTATTTCCTACTCTTTGGGGGCTTCCTCGTCTTTGGAAGACTGATCGTCGGCCGGTTCCGGAGTAACGCTTTCCAAGTCAACTTGCTGCTGGTCGGATTCATTTTCCACCGGTTCCGGAGCGGCGCTTTCCACTTCAACCTGTGGCTGGGCAGATTCGTTGTCCACCGGTTCCGGAGCGGCGCTTTCCACTTCGACCTGCGGCTGGGCAGATTCCATGTCCTCCAACTCAGGGGCGGCACTTTCCAGATCAGCCTGTTGCAGGTCAGATTCATTGTCCACCAGTTCCAAGTTGACACCTTCGAGGTCGATCTGTTTCAAATCGAGGTCTTTGTAGGCACCCGAGTCAACCTTGCGCAGGCTTAAGCCGATACGGCGCTGTTCAGGGTCAATCCGGATAATTCGAAGGGTGACAACACTGCCGTCGTGCAAACCAGCTTCTTTGGGGTGTTCGATACGGTTCTCACTGATCTCGGAGATGTGGATCAAGCCTTCCAGATCACCTTCCAGGCGGGCAAAAGCACCAAATTTTGTCAGGCGGGTGATGATACCTTCGACCAGCTGGCCGACTTTGAATTTATCTACTTTGCTCTGCCAGGGGTCGTTCTGCAGGGCGCGAATGGAAAGGCCGATGCGCTTCTTTTCGCGGTCAATGTTGATGATCTTGACTTGCACTTCCTGGCCTACTTCAAGCACCTCGGAGGGGTGCTGGACTCGTTCCCAGGAGATCTCAGACAGGTGTACCAGGCCGTCGGCACCGTTGACATTGACGAAAGCCCCGAAATCAGCCAGGCTGGTGACTTTGCCGGCATAAATTTCGCCCTCTTTCAGCGATTCGATCACCCGCTCTTTGATGGACTGGCGAGTCTCGCTTGAGGCGGCGCGTTCAGAAAGAATCAGGCGGCGGCGTTTGCGGTCCACCTCGATGACGCGGACGGTGATCGCTTCGCCGATCATTTTGGCATAACGCGCGTCCGGGGTATCGCCGGTGACAGCCATGCGGCGGGAGATGCCCAACTGCGAGGCAGGCACGAATCCGCGCAGGCCAAACACTGGGACGATAATGCCGCCTTTATTGAAGCCGTCAACCTTGCCATCATAAGAGGCGCCTTCTTCAAGCATCTTCTCGACTTCTGTCCAGCCTTTTTGTTCCTGGGCGCGGGTATATGAAAGGACAACATTCCCACTGGAATCTTCGGCGGACAACACGAATACCAGGATCTCCTGGCCCAGCTGCAAAGCGGCGCGCTCTTCAGCCGGGATGGCTTCCAGCTCGCGGCCGGTAATTACCCCTTCAGATTTCGCGCCAACACTGACCAGTATTTGCGTCTGGCTAATGCTGGCCACCACCCCGGTACGGATTTCACCGGGTTGGGGAAAATCCAAGGACATGCCCTCCTGGTCAAGAAGGGTTTCCATGTTGGTTTGATTATTGCTGGGTTCTTCGGCGGGAAGATTGCTCTCGGGCGCCACCCCCTGCCCGAGAAGGGCGTCATTTTGTTCCATATTATGAGAAACTCCGGCGGATAAGATAGGGGGATTATACAGTCGAATGGACTAGTTGACAACCCTGACATTTACTATTTTAGCCCTGAGCAGGAAATGTGGGGTTGCGCAAAATGGGGAGGCTGACCTGGGCGAGTTGTGCTAATTGGGAGCGGATTTTTTGCTGGTCTTGAAGGTTTGGGCGCTTTGCAGGAGTTCATGGGCTGAACGGATCGTGCCCTCGGTCACCTCGCCGAGCATCTGGGCCAGTTCGAGGGTGCGCGGTTCGCCGGTCAGTTTGACTACCTTGGTCAGTGTGCGATTTTGCTCGATGACCTTCTGCACCTGGAAGTGCTGGTCGCCGAAGACGGCCAGTTGCGGCAGGTGGGTGATGACAAATACCTGGTGGGCGCGACCGAGATGCCAGAGTTTTTCGCCGACCGTCCCGCCGACGCGGCCTCCGATACCCTGGTCAATTTCGTCGAAGATGAGGGTGGGGACCTGGTCAGCGCGCGCCAGCACGTTTTTCAGAGCCAGCATCAGGCGGGAGGTTTCGCCGCCGGAGGCGATCTTGACCAGCGGTTTCAGACCCTCACCCGGGTTGGGTGCGACCAGGAACTCGACCCTGTCCAGACCATTTCCATCAAAAGCGACACGGGTGCCGTCTGGCAGAGGAATGCCATCTGCGGCGGGTTTCGTCTGGAAATCCACGCTGAAACGGGCGGCGGCCATGCGCAAATCATCCAGTTCGGCTTCGATTGCCTTGCTCATCTGCCCCGCGGATTCCTTGCGCTTTTGCGAGAGAACGAGCGCCTGATCGGAGAGTTTTGCCAGCGCGCTTGATTCGGCGGTTTCCAGTTCGTGGATGCGCCCGGTCGCGGTGGTGATGGTCTCGAGTTGTTTGCGGGCGTCGAGGGCGAAGGCGAGGGTGGACTCGAGGGTGCCGCCAAATTTGCGCTCCAGGCGGCGGATCAGGTCGAGGCGCTCTTCAACTTCTTCCAGCCTTTTGGGGTTGTATTCGATGGCCTCGAGGTAATTACGCAGGCCGCGTGCCAGGTCAGCCAGGGTTTCTTCCAGCGTGATGGATTGTTCGGCCAGAGCCTTCTGCGTCCCGTCAATCTGGGTCAATTTGGCCAGCGATTGGACCGCCTGTCCGACCAGGTCGGTGGAGGCAGGAGATTCCGGGGTGCCCTCGTCCAAGACGGTGAGGGCCTGTTGGGCCAGGTTGGCAAGCGACTCTGCATTTGCCAGCCGGTCGCGCTCTTTGCGCAGGTCTTCGTCCTCGCCATTCTTGAGTTTGGCGGCCTCGATCTCCCCAGCCTGGAAGGTGAGCATTTCGGTGCGGCGTTCAGCGTCACGCTGGACTGCAACCAACTGCTCCAGTTCACGGCGCAGGCCGAGCAAGTCCTGCCAGGTTTTGCGGTAGGCTGCCAGCAGAGACTCAACGTTGGCGTAACGGTCGAGCAGACCAAGGTGAGAGTGGAGATTGAGCAACGAGAGATGCTCAGACTGGCCGTGGATGTCGACCAGCACTTCGCCCAGTTCTTTCAACAGGGACAAGCTGATGGTGCGGCCATTAATGCGGGCCAGGCTGCGCCCCTCGCGGCGGACTTCGCGGGTTAGAGTGACGTAGTTCTGTTCGTCGAGCAAATCCTCGCGTTTAAGGATCCCGTGGGCGGCGACCCGTTCCGGGCCGGATAATTTGAAGGTGCCTTCCACACGCGCCAGGTCCGCATCGCTGCGGATGGCAGTGGCATCCGCGCGCCCTCCCAAGAGCATATCCAGGGATTCCATGATAATGGACTTGCCCGCGCCGGTCTCGCCGGTGAAGACGACCAGCCCTGGCCCAAACTCCAATTCGAGGTGGTCAATGATGGCAAAGTTTTGGATGCGGAGTTCGGTCAGCATGCTATCTCGTCAGTTGGATGCCAGACAGGCGGGTATAGATAACCGGGGTGGCAACGAACAGGAAAATGCCCTGGAAAATAAGACCAAAAAGACTGAAGGAAACCAGGTTATAAATGATCACAGGGAGGGCGCCTAGCACGACTGCCACTGCGACCGTGATGAAGAGCGGCCGGGAGCGATGTTTGCGGGTGACAAAACGCACTGCCTCGGCAATCAGCATTCCAACCGAAGGGGCGGCAAAAAAAATGATGATGAAGGCGAAAATACCAGCTATGCCGCTGATCACGCCAACCAGCAGGCTGGCCAGGAAAGAAAGAATCCCGGCGGTTAAAAAACCCAGGGTGTAATCGACCCATTGGGCAGTTTCGAAGATCTTCTGCTGGCCGCGCACGCATTCCCGGCAGCGGTAGCCGGTGGGTGTGCGGATGGCGCAGCGGGCGCAAATGGGTTTTCCACATTTATTACAACGCAAAGAGGTTTCCACGGTAGGGTGGTTGGCGCAATAAGTGGGAGCCGGGGCATCCATCATCGCGGCAACCCGATGGCAGGATTCTGGTTCATGTGACCGGTCAGGTTACGGTAGAAGTAGCCGGGATCTCCATAGCGCACGAAGCGGGCGGCGTAATCCCCGGCGCGGACTTCGACCTGATCGTTATCAGCCAGGCTGATCGGGACCTGACCATCCACGCTCAAGACGGCCTCGCTGCCATCCCGCAGGGTGATGCTGACGGAGGCTCCTTCAGAAAGAACGACAGCCCGGTCCACGGACAGGTGCGGGGCAATGGGGACTAGCAGGATGTTGCGCAGTTCCGGGGGCAGGATGGGGCCTCCGGCGGCCAGGGCGTAGGCAGTGGAACCGGTGGGCGTGGAGGCGATCAAACCATCAGCCACGTAGTTGGTCAGCAGCATGCCGTCTACACTGGCGGAGAGATGCACCGGATGAACCGAGGCACCACGGCTGACGACCACCTCGTTGAGTGCGTGCCAGTCTCCCAGGGAGGCAGCGGAGCGCTTGTGCTCGGCGCGGATCATCATGCGGTTCTCGATCCAGAATTCGCCTTTCAATAAATTGTCGCAAGCACCCAGCCAATCCTCGCGTCCGATCTGGATAAGGAACCCCAACCGCCCCAGGTTGACGCCCAGGATGGGAATGCCGAGCGGAGCGCACAGGTGGGCCGAGCGAAGCACCGTGCCATCCCCGCCTACCGCGATAAGCAGGTCGAAGTCGCCATTCTTGAGGCGCGTGCGCAGGGAAGCATCATCCAGCAAACCGTGGAAAGCGGTGAGGCCGCGGCCTTGCAGATATTCCGCAATAGCTGTGGCAGTCGCCACGGCACCGGGCATGGTGGGATGAGTGGCAATGGCGACACGACGGGGGATGGCAGGGGTGACGGACATGCGATAATTATACCTGTTGTTAACCCGGCCTTCTATAAGCCGTATTCCTCACCGGGAAGGGTTACATACGGGGATGGGTTATGTTAATTTTTGGTCGCACACTTTGCGAAAACCGCAGCCGCGGCAACGCTGTTGGTCTTCGTGGGAGCGTTTCACATCCGAGCGGTGTTCGTCGCGGCGGATATCGGCCAGCAGGCCGAGCAAAGCCGATTCGAGTTCAGGGGTATAGTCCACGGCAAAGTCGCGATTGGGGTAGTGGAGAATGCCATAAGGGGGACGTTTGCTGTAGGTCTTGTGGACCAGCAGGCAGTAGACCGCCAGTTGGAAAATGTGCGCGTAGTAGGGAGCCTGAGGCGTGCGCCCGGTCTTGACCTCGACCGGGATAAGTTTGCCGTTCTGTTCAACCAGGTAATCCGGCTTGCCAGTGAGACCCAGTTGCAGATCGAACAGAGGCTTCTCGAGCGTGCCCCAGGCGCGCGTGTCGGTATAGATCACCCGCCCGCCGGGGAGACCGGCGAGATGGCGCTGACGCCCCGAGATGAAAAGCAGGACGAGGGCGATCAACAGGAGGGCGAGACCGAGATAGAGAGAGGTCATGGAGAAGCAGAAATCAAATAACCTGCCGTGTGCAGAAAGCGACCAGCAGGATCAGCGCCACCAGCAGCATAATCAATGCCAGGAGGCGCGTCAGAGCGGAGGCGATGACCTGCCGTCCGTGGAGGCGGTGGAGGTCGGAGCCGGCGGTCATTTCAGCCTGGTTGGTGGATTCAATCCCTTTCCGGCCGTACCACCAGGCACGCGCACAATAGAGGTAGGAGCCTACTTCGGAGGCACGGATGGTTTTCATACAGTATGCTCAATAGCACATTTATTCTATCATGTTGGGGTGATTTTAACGTATAATTCTTCAGACGGAGGAGCCCATGTCCAACCTGCCTGAAATCAACACCCCGTTCCTGCTCGATTTCCTGACCAAACTGCTGAACACGCCCTCGCCAACTGGTTATGCCGAAGCGGCGATCGCGTTCACCGAAGAAAGCCTTAAAGCCTTTCCGGCGCTCATACTTGCCCGCACCCGCAAGGGAGCGCTGACCGTCACCTGGCGGGGCGAACAGGACGAGGGTCCGCGGGCGGTGACGGCGCACGTGGACACGCTGGGTGGAATGGTCAAGGAGATCAAATCCAACGGGCGGCTGAAGTTGTCCAGGATCGGCGGTTTCGCCTGGAATACCATTGAGGGTGAGAGCTGTACCGTCTTCACCCGTTCTGGGCGGCAGGTGCGCGCTTCCATCCTGCTCACAAAGGCCTCCAGCCACGTCTTCGGTGGAGAAGTGGGCGAAATGAAACGGAGCGATGACACACTGGAGGTACGGCTGGACGCCCGCACGATGTCTGCCTCGGAAACGCTCGACCTGGGGATTGGGGTGGGGGACTTTGTGGCCTTTGACCCGCGCGTGGAGGTCAACGCCGGGTTCGTGCGCTCACGCCACCTGGACGACAAGGCTTGCGTGGCGGCGCTGGTGGCGGCGGTTAAGGCTCTCAGCGACGCCAACCGCAAACCTGCCCGGACAACGACCCTGCTGATCAGCAATTACGAGGAAGTGGGTCACGGCGCGGCGGCGGGCATCCCGGCCGATGTGGAAGAACTGCTGGTGGTGGACATGGCTGCAGTGGGCGAGGGCCAGACCTCGGATGAGTTCCACGCCTCACTGTGCGTCAAGGACAGCGGCGGACCGTATCATCACGATATGTCGAACCGGCTGCGGGCGCTGGCCGAGAAGAACGAAATCCCTTACAAGGTGGATATTTACCCAAACTATCACTCGGATGGCGAGGTTTGGTGGAACGCGGGCGCGAACGCGGCGGTGGCACTGATCGGTCCGGGCGTGGACGCCTCGCACAACTATGAGCGCACCCACACCGAAGCCCTGGTGGCGACGGTCAAGTGGGTGATGGCGTATTTGCTGGAAAAATGATCCTACAAAGCGTTGGAACATGGGTTATGCGGAGCTAAAATGCAAATTTTGCATGTGGTAGGTGCCCGACCAAACTTCATTAAGACCGCGCCTGTGGTGGCGACCCTGACCGCGCAGGCTGTGATCCAAACCATCGTGCATACCGGGCAGCATTATGACGCCCGCATGTCCGACGTTTTTTTCAAGGAATTGGGGCTCCCGGAGCCGGACGTCAACCTGGAGGTCGGATCGGGGAGCCATGCCGTCCAGACCGCCCAGATCATGCAGCGCTTTGAGCCGGTGGTGCTGGAGCGCAAACCGGACCTAGTGTTGGTCTACGGGGATGTCAATTCCACCGTCGCGGCGGCGCTGGTATGTGCCAAGCTGCTGATCCCGGTGGCGCACGTCGAAGCCGGCCTGCGCTCAGGCGACCGCAGCATGCCGGAGGAGATCAATCGCCTGCTGACCGACCAGCTGGCTAGCCTGCTCTTCACGCCCTCCGCAGACGCAAACGACAACCTGCTCCATGAAGGTATCCCGCCGGAGAAGATCAAACTGGTGGGGAACGTGATGATTGACACACTGATCCGCCTGCTGCCTCAGGCCGAGAAGCGCTGGCTGGCGCTGGAGAAAGAATTCCCGCCCGGGTATTTCATCCTGGTGACGCTGCACCGCCCATCCAATGTGGACGACCCGGCGCAGTTATCCCGCCTGCTGTCGGCGCTCGGCCGGATCGGACAGGATATTAACGTGCTTTTCCCCGTCCATCCGCGCACCCGCCAGTCCATTAAAGAC
>Ga0209048_10003350_pt1 | contig 15569 bp, 30 predicted proteins | sample FrelakmetCRP12CR_FD_187146 | JGI IMG/M metagenome (GOLD analysis project Ga0209048, IMG submission 187146) | Freshwater lake sediment microbial communities from the University of Notre Dame, USA, for methane emissions studies - CRP12 CR (SPAdes)... | ecosystem: Environmental > Aquatic >... | reverse complement strand
GATTGCGCCGATTGCGATGGAAGAAGGCGTGCGGTTCGCGATTCGCGAAGGCGGCCGGACGGTCGGCGCCGGCGTCGTCGCCAAGATCATCGAGTGAAGTGAGCATGTCCAGCCAGCGTATTCGTATCCGCCTGAAGGCTTTCGATCACCGATTGATCGATCAATCGGCCCGGGAAATCGTCGAAACGGCCAAGCGCACCGGCGCCCAGGTGCGCGGACCTATTCCGCTGCCGACCAAGACCGAGCGCTTTACAGTGTTGATCTCTCCCCATGTCAACAAGGATGCCCGCGACCAGTACGAGATTCGTACCCATAAGCGCTTGATGGATATCGTCGATCCTACCGACAAAACGGTCGATGCCTTGATGAAGCTCGATCTGGCGGCCGGCGTCGATGTGCAGATCAAGCTGAACTGAGCGGGTTCTCCCACCGTCGCCCCCACGGGCGGTAACGGCGGGAAGGCGCGAACACTGACGGCGATGAGGGATAGCCATCCCTCCTCTCGCCTTGAATTTGTGCGTAGAGGCTGAAAAATGGCAATTGGATTAGTCGGACGTAAAGCCGGCATGACCCGGGTCTTTACCGAGGACGGCGGCTCCATTCCGGTGACCGTTATCGAGGTCGAGCCCAATCGCGTCACCCAGGTGAAGTCGGTGGCCGGCGATGGTTACCGCGCCTTACAGGTGACCACCGGCGCGCGGCGCGCCAGTCGTATCACCAAGCCCGAGGCCGGGCATTTTGCCAAGGCCGGGGTGGACGCGGGCCGCGGTCTATGGGAATTCCGTCTGGGTGATGGCGAAGGCGAGGATATCGCCGTGGGCGCCGAGCTGAAGGTGGAGACTCTATTTCAGCCGGGACAGTTGGTGGATGTCACCGGCACCACCATCGGCAAGGGCTTTGCCGGCACGATCAAGCGCCATCACTTTAAGGGTCAGCCCGCCACCCATGGTAACTCGCTGTCCCACCGCGCCCCCGGCTCTATCGGTCAGAATCAAAGCCCTGGCCGGGTATTCAAGGGCAGGCGCATGGCCGGCCAGATGGGCGCCACGCGCCGTAGTATCCAGAATCTGGAAGTTGTCCGCGTCGATGCCGAACGCAATCTGCTGCTGGTCAAAGGGGCGGTGCCCGGCGCCAAGGGCGGTGACCTGATCGTTCGTCCCGCCGTCAAGGCGCGGGGCTGAGGAGCGCACTGATGGAACTGCAAGTCAAGAATCTCGGCGGCCAAACCGAACAGACACTGACCGTGCCGGAGCAGGTGTTCAATCGGGAATTCAACGAGGCGCTGGTGCACCAGATCGTCATTGCCTATCTGGCGGGCGGTCGGGCCGGCACCCGCGCCCAGAAGAACCGGGCGGCGGTAAGCGGCGGCGGCGCCAAGCCCTGGCGCCAGAAAGGAACCGGCCGGGCCCGCGCCGGCACCATCCGCAGCCCGCTGTGGCGGGGGGGTGGGGTCACTTTTGCCGCCCGGCCGCAGGATCATTCGCAGAAAGTCAACAGGAAGATGTATCGCGCTGCGCTGCGCACCATCTTCTCCGAACTGCTGCGTCAAGGCCGGCTGCTGATCGTCGATGGACTGGCGGTGGCCGAGCCCCGAACCAAACTGATGATGGCCCTGCTGGCCAGGCTCGGCATTGTCGATAATGTCCTGCTGGTCACTGAAGCACTGGATGAAAATGTCTATCTGGCGGCGCGCAACCTGCCCAAAGTCGAGGTCTGCGAGGTCGCCGGTCTGGATCCGGTCAGCCTGATCCGGTTCGACAAAGTCGTCATCACGGCCGGGGCGGTTGCCCGGGTAGGGGAGTGGCTGGCATGAAGCAAGAACGGTTGATGAAAATTCTGCTGGCGCCGCATATTTCCGAGAAGACCATAGCGGCTGCCGATAATGTCGTGGTCTTCAAGGTGGCCCGCGACGCCAGCAAACCGGAAATCAAGAGTGCGGTGGAATTGATGTTTTCCGTCAAGGTGCAGGCGGTTAACGTGGTCAACGTCAAGGGCAAAGCCAAGCGTGTCGGCGCTACCCGTGGCCGGCGTTCCGATTGGAAAAAAGCCTATGTCACTCTGGAAGCCGGTCAGCAGATCGATTTCCTCGGCGCATAATGAACGCGCCTTATTCAGGAATTATTGAGGGTTAGCGAGCATGGCTGTTGTCAAGCAAAAACCGACTTCGCCGGGGCGCCGCTTCGTCGTCAAGGTGGTCACACCGGGACTGCACAAGGGCGCCCCCTACAAACCGCTGCTGGAAAAGAAAACCAGGAAAGGTGGTCGCAATAATATGGGGCGTATCACCACCCGCCATCAGGGCGGGGGGCATAAACAGCATTACCGGCTGATCGATTTCAAGCGCAACAAGGATAATATTCCGGCGCGCGTCGAGCGGCTGGAGTATGACCCCAACCGCAGCGCCCATATCGCCCTGTTGTTGTATACGGATGGCGAACGCCGCTATATCATCGCGCCGCGCGGCGTCGCCGCGGGTGCGACGCTGCTGTCCGGCGCCTCCGCCCCGATCAGGCCGGGCAATGCTTTGCCTCTGCGCAATATTCCCCTCGGCAGCCAGTTGCACTGTGTCGAGATGAAGCCGGGCAAGGGGGCGCAACTGGCCCGCAGCGCCGGCGCCTCCGCGCAATTGCTGGCGCGCGAGGGGCAGTACGCCACCTTACGGCTGCGCTCCGGGGAAGTGCGCAAGGTGCATGCAGATTGCAAGGCGACCATCGGCGAAGTGGGCAATGAAGAGCATTTCTTACGCTCCCTGGGCAAGGCCGGCGCCAAACGCTGGCGCGGTATCCGTCCCACGGTGCGGGGCGTGGCGATGAACCCGGTCGATCATCCCCATGGCGGGGGTGAAGGCCGTACCTCCGGCGGGCGCCATCCGGTCTCGCCCTGGGGCGTGCCCACCAAGGGGCATAAAACCCGCTCCAACAAGAGTACTGGAAAGATGATCATACGCCGGCGCAAAGCGGGTTAAGAGAGGGAATAAGCATGCCACGTTCCGTTAAAAAAGGGCCGTTTGTAGACCTCCACCTCGGCAGAAAAGTGGACCAGGCGGTGGCGACCAACAGCAAGAGGCCCATCAAAACCTGGTCGCGCCGATCGATGATCGTGCCGAACATGATCGGCCTGACCATCGCCGTCCATAATGGCCGCCAACATGTACCGATTCTGGTCACCGAGAATATGGTCGGTCATAAACTGGGTGAATTTGCCGCTACCCGTACCTTTAGAGGGCACGCGGCGGATAAGAAATCCAAGTAGGTCATCATGCAAGCATTTGCCAAATTGAAAGGCGCCCGAATCGCGGCGCAGAAAGCCCGGCTGGTGGCGGATCAGATACGCCAGTTGCCGGTGGATCGCGCCCTGCAAATACTGACTTTCAGTCCCAAGAAAGCCGCCCGGCTGATCAAGAAAGTGCTGGAATCGGCTATCGCCAATGCCGAGCATAATGAAGGGGCCGATATCGACGAATTGAAAGTCACCGCCATCTGGGTGGATGAAGGGCCGCGCTTGAAGCGGATGCACGCCCGCGCCAAGGGACGGGGCAACCGGATCATCAAGCGTACCAGCCATATTACCGTAACGGTAGCCGAGCACTAAGGGGAACAGCATGGGTCAGAAAGTCCACCCGGTCGGCATCCGGCTCGGCATCGCTTCCGACTGGAATTCGAAGTGGTTCGCCGATACCAAAAATTTTCCCGATTTCCTGGAAATGGACTTGAAGGTACGGGATTTTCTCAGGAAAAAACTGGCCAATGCCTCGGTCAGCCGGATTCAGATCGAGCGCCCCGCCCGCACGGCGTACATCACCATTCATACCGCCCGGCCAGGGGTGGTGATCGGCAAGAAGGGCGAGGATATCGAAGCCTTGCGCAAGGTGGTGTCCGAGATGATGGGCATCCCGGTGCATCTCAATATAGAAGAGATCCGCAAGCCGGAACTCGATGCGCAATTGGTGGCCGAAGGCGTATCCCAGCAATTGGAACGGCGCATCATGTTTCGCCGGGCGATGAAGCGGGCCGTAACAAATGCTATGCGTTTAGGTGCGCAAGGGATTAAAATACAAGTTTCCGGTCGCTTGAACGGTGCGGAAATCGCCCGTAGCGAATGGTACCGCGAAGGGCGGGTGCCCTTGCACACCTTGCGTGCCGACATCGACTACGGCCTGGCGGAAGCGAAGACCACCTACGGCGTGATCGGGATCAAGGTCTGGATCTTCAAGGGCGAGGTATTCGGTTTAGACAAACAGAGTGAGACCAAAGCCGAGAAAGCGTCCACTGGCTGACGCTCCCAAGGGTTTACTCCGGAACTCCGCGCTGCCCCGCGGAGTTCATTTTTTCAGTGACGGGGATACACGATGTTACAGCCGAAGAGAACGAAATTCCGCAAGCAGCGCAAGGGGCGCAACCGCGGTATGGCGACCAGCGGCGACAGGGTCAGTTTCGGCGAATACGGCTTGAAATGCACGACGCGGGGCCGGATCACGGCCCGTCAGATCGAGGCGGCACGGCGTGCGATCAATCGCTACATTAAACGCGGCGGCAAGATCTGGATTCGGATTTTCCCCGATGTGCCGGTGACCAAGAAGCCCCTGGAAGTACGCCAGGGCAAGGGTAAGGGTAATGTGGAGTACTGGGTGGCCAGAGTGCAGCCCGGGCGGGTGTTGTACGAGATGGAGGGGGTTTCGGAGCCGATCGCCCGCGAGGCGTTTCGCCTGGCGGCGGCCAAACTCCCGGTCAGGACGATATTCGTAAATCGGACATTGATATGATTAAAGCCAGCGAACTTCGCCAGAAGAATGTGGAAGAACTGCAACAAGAGCTTTATGCCCTGCTGCGGGAACAGTTCAACCTGCGCATGCAGCAGGCAACCAGTCAGTCCAGCAGACCTCATCTGTTCAAGCAGGCGAGGCGCAACATCGCCCGGGTGAAGATGGTTCTGAGTGAAAAGGCAAACACGGCATGACTACCGCAGAAAAATCGGCGCGCACGCTGACGGGGCGCGTCTCCAGCGACAAAATGGATAAGACCATCACCGTGGTCATCGAGCGGCTGGTACGCCATCCGCTGTATGGTAAATACATGCGTCGCTCCACCAAGCTGCATGCCCATGACGAGAGCAATGAATGCCGGGCCGGCGATCTGGTGATGATCGAACAGTGCCGGCCTCTCGCCAAAACCAAGGCCTGGCGGCTGGTCAAGGTGCTGGAACAGGCCGGGTAAGCCAGTGGGCGGCAAGACCGCCGGTAAGATGCTCAATAACTTGACAGGAACAGAACCATGATCCAGATGCAAACGGTGTTGGAGGTGGCTGACAACAGCGGTGCGCGCCGCCTGATGTGTATCAAGGTCCTGGGCGGCTCCCACGCACGGTACGCCAAGATCGGCGACGTTATCAAGGTCAGCGTCAAGGAAGCGGTCCCGCGCGGCAAGGTGAAGAAAGGCGAAGTTTACAACGCCGTCGTCGTCCGCACCCGCAAGGGGGTACGGCGCAACGATGGTTCGCTGATTCGTTTCGACGGTAATGCCGCCGTGCTGCTGAACAACAAACTGGAGCCTATCGGCACCCGGATCTTCGGACCGGTGACGCGCGAACTGCGGAGCGAGCGCTTTATGAAAATTATCTCTCTGGCGCCTGAAGTGCTGTAGACGGGAGCAAACCATGCGCAGGATTAAAAAAGGTGATGAAGTCGTCGTGATTGCCGGTAAAGACAAGGGCCGGCAGGGTCATGTGTTGCGGGTGCTCGAGAACGAGCGGGTGGTCGTGGAAGGCGTTAATATCATCAAGCGGCATACCAAGCCCAATCAGGGCCGCGGTGTCGATGGCAGCATCGTCGAGCGCGAGGCGGCCCTCCATATCTCCAACCTGATGCTGTACAACCCCACCACCCACAAAGGCGACCGGGTCGGCTTCCGCACCCTGGAGAATGGCCGCAAAGTGCGCTATTTCAAGTCCAACGATGAAGTGGTGGACGTCTAAGGGTTAACGACAATGGTAAGATTGCAACAATACTATCAGGATGAGGTGGCGCCCAGGCTGAAGGAACAATTCGGCTACGGCAATGTCATGGAGATTCCCCGCCTGGTCAAGATTACCTTGAATATGGGAGTGGGCGAAGCGCTGGGAGACAAGAAAGTGCTGGACCATGCGCAGCGGGACATGAGTTTGATTGCCGGCCAGAAACCGATCGTCACCCATGCCCGTAAATCGATCGCCGGTTTCAAAATCCGCCAGGGCTGGCCGATCGGCTGCAAAGTCACTTTGCGCCGGGCGCGGATGTATGAATTTCTGGATCGGCTGGTCAACATCGCCATCCCGCGCATTCGCGATTTCCGCGGCCTCAGTCCCCGGGCCTTCGACGGGCGGGGCAATTACAGCCTGGGGGTGCGCGAGCAGATCATCTTTCCGGAGATCGATTACGACCAGATCGATGCGCTGCGGGGCTTGGATATTACCATTACCACCACGGCCCGTACCGATGAGGAAGGGCGCGCCCTGCTGGCGGCATTTAATTTTCCATTCAGGGGTTAAGTCAATCCATGGCCAAAACATCGATTATCAATCGTGAAGCCCGGCGCCAGCGCACCGTGCAAAAATACGCCGTCAAGCGGGCCGAGTTGAAAGAACTGATTCGCAGTCCGAACAGCAGCAACGAGCAGCGGCGTACCGCCCAGATCCGGCTGCAAGAGTTGCCGCGTGACGCCAGCCCGGTGCGGCTGCGGCATCGCTGTCGTCTGACCGGGCGGCCGCACGGCTATTATCGGAAGTTCGGGCTGGGTCGCAACAAGATGCGGGAAGCCGCCATGCGCGGCGATATTCCCGGTTTACGCAAGGCGAGTTGGTAAATGTTTTTTTGTGGACAGCGCCGGTTTCGGCCATGGGAAAAAGCGTTGCCACCGATTATTACTGCGGAGTTCGAGCTATGAGCATGACGGACCCCATCGCGGATATGTTGACCCGTACCCGCAATGCCCAGGGGGCGGCCAAGACCAAAGTGAGCATGCCTTCTTCCAAGGTGAAGGTGGCGATCGCGGAGGTATTGAAACAGGAGGGCTATATCGCCGATTACGCGGTGAGCCAACAGGGCAGCCACACCGAGCTGAGCATCACCCTCCGCTATTTCGAGGGTAAACCGGTCATCGCCAGGGTGGATCGGGTCAGCCGGCCGGGGTTGCGGGTGTTCAGGGGCAAGGACGATCTACCCAAAGTGCTCGGTGGTCTGGGTATCGCCATCGTCTCCACCTCGAAAGGCGTGATGACCGACCGAGCCGCGCGCGCCATCGGGCAGGGCGGCGAAGTCCTGTGTGTCGTCGCCTGAGGAGTCACCAACCATGTCACGCATTGCCAAACTGCCCATTGCTGTTCCCGCCGGGGTAGAGGTCACCATCCAGGAGCAACGAGTGATCGTCAAAGGTAAGAAAGGCGCGCTGGAGTTAGAGTTGCACCCGACCGTCAAGCTGGTGCGGGAGGGAGACAGCTTAAAGGTGATCCCGGCTTCCGCGGCGGCCAACCATCGGGCCCTGGCGGGCACTATGCGGGCCCTGGTCAGCAATCTGGTGGTGGGCGTCAGCGCCGGTTTCGAGCGCAAGTTGCAATTGGTCGGGGTCGGTTATCGCGCCCAGGCGCAGGGCAAGGTCCTGAATCTCAGCCTGGGTTTTTCCCATCCGGTCGAATTCAAGGTGCCGGATGATATTACCATCGAAACACCCAGCCAGACGGAAATCGCCGTCAGGGGAGTCGATAAGCAGAAAGTCGGCCAGGTGGCCGCCAAAATCCGTGCCTATCGACCGCCGGAGCCTTATAAGGGCAAGGGCGTGCGTTATACAGACGAGGTTGTGGTGATTAAAGAAGCGAAGAAGAAGTAAGCGTTATGGATAAGAAATCAGCGGACAAGAAAACAGCGCGGCTGCGCCGCGGGCGACACACCCGGATGAAGATTCGCGAACTGGGCGCCTATCGGCTGTGTATCCATCGCACTCCCCGCCATATCTATGCGCAGGTGATTGCGCCGAGCGGTTCCGAGGTGGTGGCGGCCGCGTCCACCCTGCAGGCGGCGGTGCGGGAAGGCTTGCGCGCCACCGGTAATATCGAAGCCGCCAAGGCCGTCGGCAAGGCGATCGCCGCCAAGGCCGTCGCCGCTGGCGTCACCCAGGTCGCCTTCGACCGCTCCGGGTTCAAATTCCATGGCCGGATCAAGGCCCTGGCCGACGCGGCGCGCGAGAATGGCTTGCAGTTTTAAAGGGTAAAGTTATGGCGACGAATGTCGAAAGTTCGCAGAGCACTGACGGCCTGAATGAGAAGCTGATCGCTGTCAACCGCGTTGCCAAGGTCGTCAAGGGTGGCCGGCAGTTCGGTTTTACCGCCCTGACGGTGGTCGGCGATGGCAAAGGTCGGGTCGGTTTCGGTTATGGCAAGGCCCGTGAGGTGCCGACCGCCATTCAAAAGGCGATGGATAAGGCGCGCCGCAATCTGTGCTCCGTCCCTCTCAGCGGCGTCACCCTGCAATATCCGGTGACGGCGCATCACGGCGCCGCCCATGTATTTATGCAGCCGGCTTCCGAGGGCACCGGGATTATCGCCGGCGGCGCCATGCGGGCGGTGTTCGAGGTGCTGGGGGTCAAAGATGTGCTGTCCAAATGCATCGGCTCCCGCAACCCGATCAATGTGGTGCGGGCGACGATCCGGGGGCTGACGGAAATGGCGTCGCCCGAGCGCATTGCCGCCAAGCGCGGCAAGTCCGTGCAAGACATCCTGGGGAACTGAGATGGCGGGCAAGGTTAAGGTGACGCTGGTGAAAAGCCTGAACGGTCGTCTGGCGGCGCACCAGGCGTGTGTGCACGGCCTGGGCCTGCGGCGTATCCGTCACAGCGTGGTGGTCGAGGATACCCCCGAGAACCGGGGCATGATCAATAAAGTCAGCTATATGCTGAAAGTCGAGGAGGCTTGAGCATGCGCTTGAATACGCTTAAACCCGCAGCCGGCAGCAAGCCGGCTCCCAAGCGCGTCGGCCGTGGGATCGGCTCGGGCCTGGGCAAGACCTGTGGCCGCGGCCATAAGGGACAGCGCGCCCGCGCCGGTGGGTATCACAAGATCGGCTTCGAAGGCGGCCAGATGCCGTTGCAACGGCGCCTGCCGAAACGGGGCTTTCGGTCCATGACGGTAAAAGATACGGCGGAGGTCAGGTTGCACCAGTTGGCGGCGATGCAAGCCGAGGTGATCGACCTGGCGGCGCTCAAGGCCGCCAATATCGTCCCGGCGGCGGCCAAACGCGCCAAGGTGATTCTGACGGGCAAGCTGGAGAAAGCCGTCACGCTGCGCGGCTTGGCGCTGACCAAGGGGGCGCGGGCGGCGGTGGAAGCACTGGGCGGAACGATCGAAGAGTAAATTCCTATGGCGGCATCCCTGCCGAACCTCGGCAAAATGACTGAACTGCGCCAGCGCCTGTTGTTTCTGCTGGGCGCCATGGTGGTGTTTCGGATCGGCACCCATATTCCGGTGCCGGGCATCGATCCCCAGGCCATGGCCCGCCTGTTCGAGCAGCAGCGTGGCACCATCCTGGATATGTTCAATATGTTCTCGGGCGGGGCGCTGCAGCGCCTGAGCATCTTCGCGCTGGGTGTCATGCCCTATATTTCGGCCTCCATCATTCTGCAACTGATGTCGGTCGTTATCCCGACCCTGGAACAACTGCGCAAAGAGGGCAACGTCGGCCGGCGGAAGATCACCCAATATACCCGCTATCTGACGGTTGGTCTGGCGACGTTCCAATCCATCGGGGTCAGCGTCGCCCTGCAAAATCAGACGGTTGCCGGAACGTCAGTGGTGCTGATCCCCGGCATCGCCTTTATCTTTATCGCCACGGTCACGCTGGTCACCGGCACCCTGTTCCTGATGTGGTTGGGGGAGCAGGTGACCGAGCGGGGAGTCGGCAATGGCATTTCGATGCTGATCTTTGCCGGTATTGTGGCCGGGCTGCCGCACGCGATCGGCGGCACCCTGGAATTGGCCCGCACTGGTGAATTGAACTGGATGCTGGTGCTGTTCCTGTTGGCGCTGGTGCTGGCGGTGACGGCGTTTGTCGTCTTCGTGGAGCGCGGGCAGCGGCGGATTACCGTGAACTATGCGCGCCGGCAGCAGGGGCGACGCCTCTATGCGGCGCAAAGCAGCCATCTGCCCTTCAAGTTGAATATGTCCGGAGTGATACCGCCGATTTTCGCTTCCAGTCTGATTCTGTTCCCGGCCACCCTGGGCAGATGGTTCGGCGATAACCCGACGATGAGCTGGCTGGCCGATATCAGCCGGGGACTGTCGCCGGGTCAGCCGCTGTATGTGGTCTGTTATGCCGGCCTGATCATCTTCTTCTGTTTTTTCTATACCGCCCTGGTCTTCAACTCGACCGAGACGGCGGACCAATTGAAAAAATCCGGCGCCTTTATCCCAGGCATCCGGCCGGGGGCGCAGACCGCGACCTATATCGACCGGGTGTTGACCCGCCTGACGCTGGTGGGGGCGTTCTACATCACCGTGGTCTGTCTGCTACCCGAGTTTTTAATTCTTTACTGGAATGTGCCGTTTTATTTCGGCGGCACTTCCCTGCTGATCATCGTGGTGGTGGTCATGGACTTCATGGCCCAGGTGCAGGCCCATCTGATGTCGCATCAGTACGAGGGCCTGATGAAGAAAGCGAGCTTCAAAGGCCAGGGGCGTCAGGGCGTGCTGCGTTGACTCCCGGCGCATGACGGGGAGGCGTGGGTGATACCCGCTTCCCTTTGCAAGAGGATGTAAGTGATGAAAGTGCGTGCTTCCGTGAAAAAGATCTGTCGTAATTGCAAAATCATCCGGCGGGAAGGCGTGGTGCGGGTGATTTGCAAGGACGCCCGGCATAAGCAGCGGCAGGGGTAGCTTTTTATTGCCCTATCGAGTGATTCCAGTTAAAATAATCAATTTGTTTAACTTTTCGCCTTGCAGCATCCATCCAGGAGTTCCACATGGCCCGTATTGCAGGCATAAACGTTCCGTTGAACAAGCATGCGGTTATCGCACTGCAGGCCATTTACGGCATTGGTACGACCCGCGCGCGGCAGATTTGCGAAGCGGCGGCGGTCGCTCCCGATAAAAAGGTCAAAGACCTGGATGATGCCCAGGTCGAGGCGCTGCGGGCGGAAGTTGCCAAATATTCTGTGGAAGGCGATTTGCGCCGCGAAGTTTCGATGAATATCAAGCGGTTGATGGATTTGGGCTGTTATCGCGGGTTGCGCCATCGGCGGGGATTGCCGCTGCGGGGGCAGCGGACCCGCACTAACGCCAGAACCCGTAAGGGTCCGCGGCGCGCGATTCGTAATAAATAGCCTTTCGCAGACGGCTGAGGTCACTACATGGCAAAACCGGTTACCAAGACGCGCAAGCGCGTCAAGAAGAACGTGGTCGATGGCGTCGCCCACGTCCACGCCTCCTTTAATAATACGATCATCACCATTACCGACCGTCAGGGCAATACGCTGGCCTGGAGCACCTCCGGTGGTTCCGGTTTTCGCGGCTCCCGCAAGAGCACGCCCTTTGCCGCGCAGGTGGCCGCCGAGAAAGTCGGTAACGCGGTGAAGGAATTCGGGGTCAAGAATCTGGAAGTGAATGTGAAGGGACCCGGTCCCGGCCGTGAATCGGCGGTGCGCGCCCTGAATGCCGGCGGCTTCAAGATCACCAGCATCATGGATGTCACTCCCATTCCTCATAATGGCTGTCGTCCGCCGAAGAGACGGCGCGTTTAGCTGGCAGGAGCATTAGTGTGGCGAGATATATCGGTCCGAAGTGCAAGCTGAGTCGGCGGGAAGGCGTGGATCTGGGGCTTAAATCCGCGGCTCGTCCACTGGAGTCCAAGTGCAATCTGGAAAGACCGCCCGGCCAGCATGGCGCCCGGCGTCAGCGGTTGTCGGATTATGGCTTGCAGTTGCGGGAGAAGCAGAAGCTGCGCCGGATTTACGGCGTGCTGGAGCGACAGTTTCTGAATTACTATAAAGAGGCGGCCCGCCGCAAAGGCTCCACCGGCGAAAATCTGCTGAAGCTGTTGGAGCGCCGGCTGGATAATGTCGTCTATCGGATGGGTTTCGGCGCCACCCGGGCGGAGGCGCGGCAACTGGTGTCGCATCGGGCGGTGCTGGTCAATGGCGAGCGCATCAATATCGCCTCTTACCAGGTCAATTCCGAAGATGTGGTCGCCGTTCGGGAAAAAAGCCGGACGCAGACCCGCATCCAGTATGCGCTCCAACTGGCCCAGAGCCGGGGCTTCGTCGATTGGGTTGATGTCGATGCCAATAAGATGAGCGGCGTTTTCAAACGGGTTCCGGACCGCGCCGACTTGCCGGCGGATATCAACGAATCCCTGGTGGTGGAACTTTATTCCAAGTAAGCCCTGGAGGTATGGCCGTAGATGTCGGGTTCTTTTGATTTACTCAAACCGCGCATCGTCGATGTCGCTGTCATCAACAATTTCAACGCCCGGATTACCCTGGAGCCGCTCGAGCGTGGCTTTGGTCATACGCTGGGCAATGCGCTGCGGCGCATTCTGCTGTCATCGATTCCAGGCGCCGCCGTTGTCGAATGCGAAATCGACGGGGTGTTGCATGAGTATTCGGCGATGGAAGGGATACAGGAAGATGTGATCGATATCCTGCTCAATCTGAAGGGTGTGGCGATTATCCTGCACGGCGTTGATGAGGCGACCGTAACCTTGACTAAAGCAGGACCCGGTTCCGTACTTGCCGGGGATATCGAGACCACTCACGCCGTCGAGATTGTCAATCCGAACTATGAGATCGCCAACCTGACCAGGGATGTCGAGTTGAAAATGAAGCTGAAGATCGAGAGAGGGCGCGGTTATCTGCCGGCTACCCAGCGGCTGACCGCCGATGAAAGCCGGCCCATCGGGCGGCTGCAACTGGACGCCTCCTTCAGCCCCGTCATCCGGGTCAGTTATAAGGTGGAAAGCGCCCGGGTCGAGCAACGCACCGATCTCGACAAGCTGATCATCAACCTGGAGACCAACGGCACGATCGATCCGCAGGAAGCGATTCGGACCGCCGCCCGGATTCTGCTGGATCAGTTGACGGTGTTCGTCGACCTCAAGGGTAAGGAAGAAGTACCGCCGCAACCGGAGCCGGTGGATATCGATCCGATCCTGCTGCGCCCGGTAGACGATCTGGAACTGACCGTGCGTTCCGCCAACTGCCTGAAAGCTGAGAATATCAATTACATCGGCGATCTGATTCAGCGCACCGAGGTGGAACTGTTGAAAACGCCGAATCTGGGTAAGAAGTCCCTGACCGAAATCAAGGATGTGCTGGCTTCCCACGGTTTATCGCTGGGGATGAAGCTGGAGAATTGGCCGCCTCCCGGCCTGAGCGGTGAAAAGAAGGAAGAGAAGGCAGAGAAAGCAGCCACGGTCTGAACGATCCCATCATCGGATGGATGCCCGCCGGCAGCGGCAACTCCCGGTGAATTTTGTTAACCAGAATTGATAGAACGCCAGGAATTATTGCCATGCGCCATCGTAAATCCGGTCGGGCCTTGAGCCGTACGAGCAGCCATCGCAAGGCCATGTTCAGCAACATGACCGTGTCGTTGTTTACTCACGAGTTGATCAAGACGACCCTACCCAAGGCCAAGGAATTGCGGCGGGTGGCCGAACCGTTGATCACCCTCGCCAAGGAGGACAGCGTGGCGCACCGGCGGCTGGCGTTTGCCCGGTTGCGGAGTCGTCCTATCGTCACCAAATTGTTCAACGAGCTGGGGCCTCGTTACCGTACCCGTCCGGGCGGTTATCTGCGCATTTTGAAATGTGGTTTCCGGGTGGGCGATAATGCGCCCATGGCCTATGTCGAATTGGTGGACCGGCCGGACAAGACGGCTCAATCTCAATAAGAAGAATGGTGTGGCCCTTGCCTGAAGCCGGGTTTTGCCCGGCTTTTTTCATTTCGCCAGGCTGTGTTTGTTGAATGGTAGGAGCGAGTTAGAGAGCATGAACATGGTGGTGCTGTTTACCGATTTCGGTTGGCAAGGACCTTATGTGGGCCTGCTGAAGCTGGCCATCGCCCGTTATGCACCAACGGTGCCGGTGCTCGATCTTTGTCACGATGCGCCGGCTTTCGAGGTGCAATGCTCGGCCTATCTGCTGGCGACCTATTCGCAGGAGTTTCCGCCCGGAGCGGTATTCGTCGCCGTGGTGGACCCAGGCGTGGGCGGTCTCCGTTCCCCCTTGATCCTGCGGGCGGATGAACACTGGTTCATCGGTCCGGATAACGGCCTGTTCGATCGGGTGGCGGCGCACGCCCGGCAGATCCAGTCCTGGCATATCACCTGGCAGCCGGAACGGCTGTCGGCCTCCTTCCATGGTCGTGATTTATTTGCGCCGGTGGCGGCCATGCTGGTGACCGGTGTGGTGACACCGCCGCAAGTGGGCACAGCCACGCCGTTTAAATTTCAAAACTGGCCTGACGATCTGGCGCGGATTATTTATAGCGACCGCTACGGCAATCTGATAACCGGTATCCGGGCCGCCTCTGTGGGTCCCGAGGCGGTGATTCAGGTGGCCGATCATACCTTGCGGCAGGCGCGCACCTTTTCCGATGTGCCGGTCGGACAGGGTTTCTGGTACGAGAATTCCAGCGGGCTGGTGGAATTGGCGGTCAATCAGGGCGACGCTTCCGCCCAGTTCGGTTTGACGGTAGGCGCCAGCGTGCAGGTGACCGGTGCATGCCTGTAGGCTTCACCCTGCTTTCCTTTTTAATCGGTCATTAGCTTTCAGGGGAATTGAATCATGCAGCAAGCGCTTGCCATTCGGCATCTGGCCTTTGAGGATGTCGGCAGTCTGGGACCGGTGCTGGATTCAGCCGGATTCAGCCTGCGTTATCTGGAAGCCGGTTATGACGATCTCGCCACGGTCGATGCCGTCGCGCCCGATCTCCTGATTGTTCTGGGCGGTCCCATCGGGGCTTATGAAGCGCATCTTTATCCGTTCCTGACCGATGAGCTTCGCATCCTGGAGCAACGGCTTAAAGCCGACCGTCCTATGCTGGGATTCTGTCTGGGCGCACAGCTTATTGCGAAAGCGCTCGGTTCCCGCGTCTATCCCGGCAGGCGCAAGGAAATCGGCTGGATTCCGCTGACCTTGACCACCGAAGGTCGATCCTCGCCGCTGGCGCAGCTGGCGCCCGACAAGACCTCGATGCTGCACTGGCACGGCGATACCTTCGATCTGCCGGCGGGATCGACCCTGTTGGCCTCCACCCCGGATTGTGACAATCAGGCGTTTTCGCTGGGCGGTAATGTGCTGGCTTTCCAATGCCATCCGGAAGCCACGGTGCGAGGCCTGGAGCGCTGGTTTATCGGCCATGCCTGTGAAATCGCGAACACTCCCGGCGTGGAGGTATCGCAACTGCGCGCCGATACCGCGTTGCATGGCCTTCGACTGGAACGCCAGGGCGGGTTGTGTTTACGCGAGTGGTTGGCGCAAACACGCTGAGGCACGGTGCGGCGCGCCGGCCAGCGTTTCCACGTCGCGCGTGGGAATGAGAAAACAGTAGTTG
>Ga0209048_10003349_pt1 | contig 15569 bp, 16 predicted proteins | sample FrelakmetCRP12CR_FD_187146 | JGI IMG/M metagenome (GOLD analysis project Ga0209048, IMG submission 187146) | Freshwater lake sediment microbial communities from the University of Notre Dame, USA, for methane emissions studies - CRP12 CR (SPAdes)... | ecosystem: Environmental > Aquatic >... | reverse complement strand
CCGCGGCGCGCTTGGCCGCTTGGTGCATCTGGTGCAGGCCTTCGGCCACGTCGCCCGGCGGGTCACGGCGCGATGAGGGAGAGCCGAGGGAAGTACGTCCTGTACCGGCGGGGGTCCCTGGTTAGGAGCTGGTGACCGGCGATGGCCGCGTGAGCGCCGATGAAGAAGTCGGGAAGCGGCGTCACGCGGCGCCCTCCACTCCTCCGATACGGGAGAAAGCTCTTCCCGGCGAGAAACGCCGCCTCGTACGGCAGCGGATCGCGGCGGTAGAGGTTGAGCGGTAGGGCTTCCTCCAGGTCCTCGACACGATCGAAGCCGACCGAGACCTCTGCGAAGACGATCGGGTTTATGACGAGCACCGACTCGTCCGCTGCACGGCCCAGCGCCTGCGAGGACCACTCGCCCCACGTGGGGTCGTTCGTAGCGACGTCGAGGATGACGTTGCTGTCGACGAGGACAGCCATCAGTCAGGGCGTGCGAGCGCCATGATCTCGTCGGTACTCATCTTGACGGTCGCCCTGCCACGCAAGCGGGCCACCGCAGCAGCGCCACGTCCGCCGCGTTGGGGAGCCTTGGCGCGGCGCATGCGCACCCCCTTGCCGTCGAACTCGAACTCCACCTCTGTGTCGGGCAGGAGCCCCGCTTTCTCGCGGATCTCTACAGGGATGGTCACCTGCCCCTTGCTCGTGATGCGCATGGCGTCTCCTCCTACTCTTACCTGTAAGAGCAATACGAACCGCACGTTGGGCCAACCAAGCCAGGAGGGTGGCATCGTGGGGGGGACAAGGTTGTCCGACAGCCTGGCCCTTTCCGCGGCCGCGCGTGCGAGCGGCTTCGAAGCCATCGGGACCAGGGCTCTTCGCTGGTGCTCGTACAGGCGAGCAGGCAGGAGCCCAGGGGCGGTCGGACTCCGTCCACTCGCGTCGAGTTGGTGCGTGTTCGCAACCTGCCGTGCTGCGACGCCTTCGCGGAGATTCGTGAGTACCATCGCCACGTTAGCGTTCACTAAACGTCACTGTTCGATCCCCGGCGCCTCCCCTCCTTATTTTTGTGGTTTTCAGTTAGCTAGCTAGTAGAATACAGAAGAACCCCGCCGCGAGGCGGGTTTCTCTTTTCCCCAGAGAACCGACCAGTCAGGAGAGGGATGAGCGAAAAGGAAGCCGGCATCGAGGTTCAGGGCCGAGTGGAAGAGTCGAGCGGCGGCATGTACCGCGTGAAGATCGATCAGGGTCCCACAGTGCTCGCCTATCCGTCGGGGAAGATGAAGCGGTTTCACATCCGCATCATCACCGGGGATCGGGTCAAGGTGGAACTATCGCCGTATGACCTGACCCGTGGCCGCATCACGTATCGGGACAAGTAGCGGCCGCGCGGCCGCCGGGGGGGCCCAGCGACCATGGCTCCCGGCGGCTTCGCTCTCTCAGGCGCGGTGCCTATACCCGCCGTCGAACGTGGTGCCCGCAAATGGGGGCGGCGGTCGTCCAGGCCGCCCTGCGGGCAATCGCCCTCGCCTCTCCATCGCCGACGATACCAAGTACGATGTCGGACCCAATGAGCAGCGTCCGGACCATCCTCCTCGCTCGCCACGGTGAGACCGACTGGAACGCCGCTGGACGGTGGCAAGGCCAGACCGACATTCCGCTCAACGAGAACGGTCAAGCACAGGCCCGCGCGCTCGCCGAGCGGCTGCGGAGCGAGGGGATCGCTGCGATCGCGTCGAGCGATCTCCTGCGAGCGTGCACCACCGCCGAGATCGTGGCGGAGGTGCTAGGTCTCGGGGTTAGCCACCGCGATCCCGCCCTTCGCGAGCAGGGCTTCGGCCGCTTCGAAGGGCTGACCCGAGATGAGTGTCAGACGCGATACCCAGAGTCCTGGGCTCGCTACGTAGCCGACTCAGGTAAGTGCCCACCGGAGGGCGAGTCGCGAGAGGCCCTCCTGGCGCGTGTGGTTCCGGCCGTCCATCGCATTGCCGAGCAGCTGGCGACACCCACGCTCCTGGTCATGCACGGCGGGGTGATGCGGGCGCTGCTCTGGGAGCGCATGGGCTCGATCCCCAGCCCAGCATCAGCTGACTGGAAGTTGCACGGCATCCCGAACGGCGGCGTCTTTCGCGTGCGAATTGCGGAAGGGCGGATCTCGGAGGCCGCGCGGCTAGACCCGCTGGCGGGTGTGCCCTGACGTCTTGCTGCGCCCGCCGTCCTGCGGGCCGCAGGCTCTCCCGCTTCAGGGCCACTTCGAGGCGAAGGAACCAGCGTCCCACCGAGTCTGAAGGTCCTCGATGAGGCTGACGCTGGCGGGGTCGCGCACCCCGCTACACCGGTGGCAGGCAGGACGTTCTGCTGAGAATTGCTTCCTTGAGCCCTCGCACCGGCCTGCTCGGGCGGGAGGAGAGGAAGGTCATCTCTGATGTGGGATCGAACTGGCGCGCCAATGCTTGCATGCGCGCGGTTTCGAGACCGCGTCCGTCTTCGAAGACGCGAAGCGGGTTGCAGTGATGGGCGGTTGGACGGGCTACTCGACGCAGGCTGCCAGGCCTGGGCGGCTACGACTGTCTGCCGCTTTGAGATCGATGCAAGTCCAGAGCGTCATCTGCGTGGCTCGTTCACTCCGCGCCATTGACGTCCTCGACGCCGTCAGGGATGGCTCCGGTGCCCGGCGGAACGCCGTCCCATTTAGGTTGGCCATCTTGGGGCTGCACGATCTGCGCGCAAGAACCACGCGCAGCACAACTGCACGAGATCAAGATGCCGCTCAGCCATTGGTGGAAAGCTGCTTGAGATTGATGCCGGCGCTTGCCATGCGCAATTTCACGCATCCATTCGCCTATCGAGGGGCCTTATGACGCATCGCGATTTGCGGTTGCCTCGGCTTTCGGCCTTGGCCTTCGTTGCTCTCGTATTCGCATCGTGCACTGGCTCGACCGGACCCACGGGCCCAGCCGGCACGCCGGCCGTCGACAAGGGCTCCATCGCCGGGAAAGTGGCGGACCCGACCGGAGCGCCCGTCGCAGGAGCCACAGTCTCGACGACTCCTGCCACCAGCACCGCGCAGACGGATGGCTCGGGCGCATTCACCTTGAGCAGCATTCCCATCGGCGCGTACACGCTCACGGCGTCGAAGAGCGGGTATTCCGACGGAACGCTCGCGGGAGTGGGCGTGGGCGCCGGGGCTACCGTGAACGTGAAGCTGGCGCTCGCCCCCGCAGCGACAGCGGTTGGAAAGCTTCATGGGAAGATCAGCGGACGAAGGGGCACCAGCGGCAAGTCCGTCCCGGTATCCGGCGCGACGGTATGCGTCGAGGGCACGTCCAACTGCGTCGCGAGCGCGAGCGATGGGACCTATACTCTAACGAGCGTCTCTCCGGGCGCGTTGTTTGTGTCCGCGACGACGACGGCCTTCCTCGCCGGAGAGATCCGGCAGGCGGTGTTCCTAGCGCCGGCGGGGTCGGTATCTGCCGTGGACATCACGCTCTCAGGGCAGCCCGGCAGCCAGGCCACCTACGTCGGCTCTGAGAAGTGCGCCACGTGCCACAGCAGCCTCACCGGCGGGCTCGTCTCGGCCTGGCAGGCCTCCGCGCACGCGACGGTTGTCGATCGGAGCACGGCCCACGTCGACGTCACGGGCTGGCCGGTCGCCGGCCCCAGCTGCTCTACGCCCAACTACAAGGACAGTCAGCTCATGGCCGTAGATCCGACCATCAGCCCGGCAACGAGCGCCCAGCGCGAGGTGTGGCTCCTTCGGTACGCCCCGACGTGCACGACGGCCTTCGCAATGGCCTTCGACTCGAACCAGGATGGGACGATTGACGCCGGCGACACGATCATCCCCGTGAATGGGACCATCGGCGGCGTCGCCACGGCCGCGGGACAGTGCAGCAACGGGGGCGTCATCCCGGCAAATACGCCCTGCCAGGTGAACTTCGTCACCAGCCCCGCGACGAGCCCCATCGGCTGGTGGGGGCAGGAGTACCTCGTGAACATCGGTGGCGCCAGCAAGCCCTCTTGGGTGACCTGGGACACGAGCGGGATGCCCACCGACGCTCTCGCCCTGCCGCTGGCGTGGAACCAGCGACAGCAGGCCTGGGTCCCTGGCCCTGACTACTTCGGGTCCGTCGGAGTGGCACCCCAGGCGGTCACGTTCTCCCAGGCATGCGCCGGCTGCCACGATACCACCTCGTCCATCAAGACCGACGCGAGCGGCAACGTGACGAGCTACACGAGCGCTTCGCCTGGCATTGGCTGCGAGCGCTGCCACGGACCTGGCTCGAGCCACGTGAACGCCGTCGGAGACGCCCAACTCATCATCAACCCGGCATACCTCACGGCCCAATCCTCCCTCGAGATGTGCGGTCAGTGCCATGTGAATGGAGGCGCGTCGACGAGCCCCGCCGGAGCGTTCGACTTCGCCTGGAACAACCAGGCCACGCTCGGAGGCGGCAACTTCATCCCCGGCGTCCACAAGCTCTCCGACTTCCAGAGCATCCCGGCCTACGGCGACCCCACCTTCTACTGGCCCAGCGGCTTCCCCAGCATCGACCACACGCCGTACATGGACATGCAGGGGAGCGTTCACGGGAACAACCCCTACGAGAAGCTGACCTGCACCAACTGCCACGACGCCCACGGCCTCATCGGCGGTCCGTACCAGTTCCAGCGGGCGGACGAGACGACCGGCGCCCAGTTCACGTTCGAGCAGAATGACCTGGCTCTCGCGAACGACGTCGTGTGCCTGGCGTGCCACGCATCCCACGGCCCGTTCGCGTCAGTCGCTCTCCAGGACGTGGCCAACTACCATCTCTCGACCGGAGGGGCGGCGCTGAAGAATGGCACGGCCTGGAACCCGTCTACGACCGACCAGGCCACCTCGGCGAGCCTCGTCGCGTCGAGCGTGAACGCGCACATGCTCGCGCAGGCGGGGATGTACGCGTACTTCGATCCGACTGCGGTGAGCGGGCTACCGGTGGGCCGGTGCTCGTCCTGTCACATGGCGAAGACCTCCTGGACCGGGACCTTCTTCTCGGTTACGGACGCGGGTGGGACGACTTACAACGTCATCGGCGACGTGAGCTCGCACGTGTTCAAGGTGGCGACGCCGCAGGACAGCCTTGCGACGTTCCAGGGCGCGGCGACGTGGGACGCGGTCATGCCGAATGCCTGCGGCTCCTGCCATCAGGTGTACCGCTTCGGGAAGTAGTCGGGTCGATTTCCGAAGGCAGCGGAGGAGCCCCAACAACCTGGCTCCTCCACTGCCGATGGAGGCCGCTTCGGCCCGTTCGCTTCGCTATCCCCTGTCGGAAAGCAGCGCCCGAAACGATGGCTGCGGGTTGCCGCTGCCTGACACCGCCAGACGTGAAGGTCGGCGACGCGATCGTCACCGGGCGCGCCGCGCCGAATCCCTTGGATGCTGGCACACGAACTCACGCACTGCGCCCTCTTCCAGGCGGTGGGGCGGGTCCGTCGTGGGATTCCTCCATGGTCGTCCCATCGAAAGCCGTTTGCACCACCTGGGGCGGAGTCTGTAGCTCGACCGCCCCGATCCGCGCCCAAGCGCGCAGGGTTCTCGAAGACTCGAAGCGAGCTGTGCTAAGCCTCGAGCCCATGGTCCGTTCCGCGCGACTCCCCGGACCAGGACAAGTCGCTGCAGGCAGGGGCAACGTTCCCGGCGACGCCCTTCCAGGCGATGATCCCCGTGAAGGGGCCCATGGTGGCGCTCGATCGTCTCGCCGGAGGCGGGTCGCGCGGTGGAAGACGGTGACCTGCGCCAGCCGCCGTCCGGGGCGGCCTTCCCCTAGTTCTTGGCAGGCTTTTCCAGCTTCATCGCAACGGCCTCGATGTAGGTGGCGAGAAGCCGGTCCCCGACCTTGAGCTTCTCGAGCTTGACGTCGGGGCCGGCCTTGACCTGGTAGAGATTCCCCCCGGGTCCCTGGAAGACGACCATGCGGTTGCCTGAATCGATGGCGGTGACCGTCACCGTGGCCTGAACGCCTGCGGCCGCCACGCCCTCCGGTGCCTGTCCCTGAGGAGCGCGCACGCCAACAGCTGCCGCGGTGAGCGGAACCGATGCGGTTCCGGCAGACTGGAGCTCGAGGACGAGTTCCTGCTCGACTTCGACCTCGACGGTATCCCCTACCGCCACCTCGCCGAGGCGCTCGACCTGGGGCCCCACGGCGATGGTCTGGGTCGCCCCCGCATGGTCCTGCAGCGTGAGCCTGCGGGACGCGGCATCGATCGCCTTCACTGTGGCCGTGACGCGCAGCTGGCGGGTAGCGGCGACCCTGCCAGGGACGCCAGTCGCCTTCATCTCCACGACCGCAGGGCTCTTGGCGCCCGTCTCTTGGGTATGCGCACACGCAACGGTGACAAGGGCGACGGACGACACGAGCAGTCTTCTCATCTGCAATCTCCGATCGGGGGTAGGGTCGTTGGCGTTCTCCCTGAACGTCGCGTGTTCGTCAATCAATTCGCTGATGGAAGGCCGACCCGCCCGGCCGCCCTGGGCGTGAGAGCGAAGTTCGTTGGCCTCCTGATGCGAATACGAACCGCCGGACGCGGATGGCCGGCTCGCCTCCCGCGTCCGCGATACAAGGCCCACCTGCCGGAAGGGCCCCCGCGCTGACGTCTTCCTTCGTCTGGACGCCGACCGCCGTGAGGCGGGCCAGGGGCACCGTCAGAGCCAGGTCGACATGATAAGGGTACGGAGTGCAGGTCCGGCTACGATTGTACGCGAGGCTCTTCTTCGCGGAGGCGCTTCGCGCCCTGGCTCGCCACAAAGGGCGGACGGCCCTGACCGCGCTCGGATCCATGATCGGCGTCAGCACCTTGATCTGGGTCGTCGCGGTCGGAGAGGCCGGCAAGGCTCACGCCGAGGAGGAGTTGCACAACCTCGGTGACAACTTCGTCTGGATCGAGGCCGGGTCCCGAAACGTCAACGGCGTCCAGACTGGAACGCATGGGATGACGACGCTCACCCCGGAGGACGCCGAGGCCATCCGGCGCGAGATGCCTCTCGTCAAGAGTGTCTCCGAGAACATCGACGGCACCGTCCAGGTCGTCGCCGGCAACCGAAACTGGAACACGCAGTACCGCGGCGTGGGGCCGGACTATCTCGGCATCAGGCGCTGGGAGATCGCGGAGGGTGCGTTCTTCTCCGACGACAACGTGCGACACATGGACAGCGTCGCGGTCCTGGGCGAGACGGTGCGCCGCCAGATCTTTGGCCCCACCGACCCCGTCGGCAAGCTTCTCCGCGTGAACAACATGGCCTTCCTGGTGGTCGGCGTGCTCAAGCCAAAGGGGCAGTCCGGCTCGGGCCGTGACCAAGACGATACGATCATGCTGCCATGGACGACGGCCCAGAGGAAGATCCGCGGGCGCAACTACGGGTACCTCGATGACATCGTCTGTTCGGCCGTGTCGATGGAAGCGGTCAACCCGGCGATCAGCGCGGTAGAGGCGCTGCTCCGCCAGCGCCACCACATCCGTGCAGGCGAGGAGGACGACTTCAACATTCGCCGGCCCGACGAGGTGATCAAGGCTTCCATCCAGGCGAGCACGACCCTGGAGGCCCTTCTCGTGGCTCTCGCAGCGATCTCGCTCCTCATCGGCGGCATTGGGATCACGAACGTGATGCTTGCTTCGGTGATGCAGCGGACGAACGAGGTCGGGCTGCGGATGGCGGTGGGCGCGACCCCGAGCGCCGTTCGGATCCAATTCCTGGGAGAGGCGGTGATTCTCAGCCTGATCGGCGGAGCCCTGGGCGTCCCCCTGAGCATGACCAGCTCATTCTTCATCGGACAGCTGCTCGGTTGGCCCATCTCCCTATCCTGGAAGGCCGCCGCGCTCGCGGTCGCCTGCTCCGGAGCCGTCGGTGTGGTCGCCGGGTCCTATCCGGCATGGAAGGCCTCGCGTCTCAACCCCATCACCGCGCTCCGCGTCGAATAGGCGACGAGCCGCGGCGATCGACGGGGCGAACGACCCGTGGCGTCGGGCGACGTACCCAGGCCCCCGGCGGTAGATTACCGAAGCACCGGTACGTCAAGGATGGGCTGGGCGGCTACGCCGCCGCGAACGCCCCGGACCAAGAAGGGTCAGGGCCTGGGGATCCGAGTTCAGCCGTCCATACGTCCAACAGCGGCGTTCGCGACACAGGCCTTCACGAACGCATGGATGAGCCTGGGGCGAGCGGCGCGGCGCCAGCCTGCGGACTACCCAGATGGCGAGCGGCTTGCGGTGACGGTGCGAGCCGCCTGAGCCTGCCTTTATAGCCAACTGAACGGCGGACCGGAGGAGTTCATGGGAGAGTCGGCCGTTGGCAGGGGGACGCTCTGGGCGGGCCGCGTCGCGAGCGCGGTCCCCGGGATCCATGATCGTCCTGAGTGGGCTCTTCAAACTGGCTGGAGGTTCGCAGATGGCGAAGGACTGGGCCGGGTTCGGTTACCCGCCGAGCGCGTCGGCTCCAATCGGATTCACGGAGATCTCATGGGCACTCCTCTACGCCATTCCGCGAACCTCAGTTCTGGGCGCCGCGCTGGTGATCGGCTACCTCGGCGGCGCCGTTGCCACCCATGTCCGATTTCCCAGGCGACCCGGTTCGCTCCGGCGCTGCTCGGTGCTGTGGCCGGGCAAAGCCCCTTCCTGCACGAACCGCGCCTCCGAGCGCTTCTGCCCTTCCCCACGACCCCTGAGCGCTGCCGGGCCCGGTCGAGCGAGGTCAGACAGCCGGACGGTCCTGGCATTCCTGGGTCCTCTACGGCAGCCGACCCCTGTGCCGCAGCTGGCACCCGGCCCCGGCGTGTGCATTCGCCTGGACGAGGGGCAATCGGAATCGGAACATACGACCGCAAGGTGGGTGTGCAATGCAACCGACGCGAGCCGGGAGGATGCGCGTGTGCCCGGGGAACGGGTGGCCCCTCATGGTGTATCTAGGAAGCGCGCAGGATGAGGTACTCCGTTGGCCGGAAGGGATGGGGTCGAGCCATGTCTAGTGACCACGCCAGCAGCGGCAACGCGAAGCAAAGGGTTCGGAACGAGTTGAAGGAGTTGCTCGTTGTGGCGACCTACCTGGCCCTCTTCTTCGTGTCGCTCACGACGTACCGGAAGCTCGTCCTCGCCGAGTATCACATCGGATACTTCGAGTACGGGTGGGCCCTGATGGAATCGGTCGTCCTCGCCAAGGTGATTCTCATCGGGGAGCTCATGCACGTTGGCGACCGCTTCCGCGATCGCCCCCTCATTGTCGCCACCTTGTGGAAGTCGCTCGCCTTCGGCCTGCTCGTTGCTGCGTTCGTAATCGTCGAACACAGCGTGAGCGCGCTGCTCCATCACCGGCCCGTCTCTGGCGAGTTCCAATTCGGGGGTGGGCGGGGCGACGAGATGCTCGCCCGCATACAGCTCATGCTGGTGGCGTTCATTCCCTTCTTTGCATTCCGGGAGGTCGACCGTGTGCTCGGAGAGGGCAAGCTCTTCGAGCTCTTCTTTCGCCGCCGCGCGGCCGGCGGGACTGGAAGCTAGGGCCGGAGGTACCGGACGGGCTGGAGAAGCTGGTGGCGGACACCGCGAATCCTGGGCGGTGCTACTGAGCCACGGCCAAGCGGCACCGGTGCGATGGCTGCGGGAACGCATGAGAGCCGACACGAGAGCGGCTCGACCTAGAGTCGTTGGTGATTGCCGGACTGGCAGGCCAAAGCAGTCGACAATGAGCGGCAGAAGGACCGTCCTGATCGTCATTCCACTGTTACTGTCCGCGAACGCCACTCTCGGACAGCCCTCGGCCGGGGGGCAACTCGGCACTGAACGACCGCGTGGCTGCTATCAAGCAGTCGCTCGCGCTGAGCCAGAAGAACCTGAGAGCCTACCAGTGGGTCGAGACGACCACGGTGAGCTACAAGGGAGAGCAGAAGTCGTTCAAGCAGGAGAGCTGCTACTACGGCGCCGATGGGGCGCTCCAGAAGCTGCCCATCGCCTCGTCGCCTCCTCCGAAGAAGAAGGGCGGGCTGCGGGGGAAGATTGCCGAATCGAAGCAGGAGCTCACCGACACCATGAGGCAGGCCGTCGCCCTGGTGAAGAGCTACATCCCGCCCGACCCGGCGCTGATCCAGCGAGCGGCCGATACTGGAAAGGCGTCGGTGGAGGTCCTTGAGCCCAACAGGATCGTCTTCCGGGACTATCGCCTCCCTGGCGACGCGCTCGGCATCGCCTTGGACCTCGCGAACAATCGCCTCACCGGACTCAACGTCGCGACCTACCTCGGTCGGCCCTCCAACGCCGTCGACATGAGCGCGACAATGGGATCGCTCGCCGACGGGACGACCTATACCGCCACCACCCAGCTCGCCGTCAAGAACGCCCAAGTCGTCGTGACCGTGGCCGACTCGGGCTACCGAAGAATGGGAGGAACGTAGTCCCGCGAGGAAGGCCAGATGTGTCGGTTTGCTTCGTCGCCATCTCGCGGTGGCACACCTGGCACCAGCTCACTTGCAACGCCCCCCGTGCCGCCACTGCGGGCTCGGCTTCACCAACGCTGCACCTCGATGTGGCGCGCTTGGATTGGACCTCGGTCAGGGGCAGGTCAGGTGAGCTGGGCCAGCCGCCTCCCGTCGCCTTCTCGATGATTATGTTTTAAGTATGGGGAGATTCTGCCTACTGGCCCTCGCGATGGCGCTCGGTGCGGAGCCAGGAACCCTTCCGGGACTCGACTTCTACCTCCTGCAGACCCCATGCCTGCTCGACGAGGCGCTGGAACTCCGTGGTGGCTTCCATCTTGGGCAGGCCCCGTCCTTGCTCGACCGAGAGCTGCACCTCCCCGCGGGCATTCCCTCCCACCTTGCCCTGAAGCAGGTCCCGGGCCTGCTCCATGAGGCACTCCAGTTCCCCGGGGGTATCCGTCCCGCTGAGGTACACCGCGGGGTTGAGCGGTTCGCCGCCGAGACGGAATGGGTCACGGTGAATCGACAGGAACTGGTGGTTGCTCCATTTCTCATGCAGCACGTCCTCGGCCTCAATCGGGGTGAGTACCTCCAGTTGCGCGCGACCCGCGATTCGGTGCGGTTGGAGCTTCGGATGTCCTGGCGATGACGACGTCCCGAAGCCGTTCCCCTCGCTCTTGCTGTCGCGGTCATCAGAAACCCAGGGCCTCCGCCCGGAGAGAGCGCCTTCGCGCGAACTCTGGCTGACGGGCCCTCTTCCTCCGCCTACGGGGGCTCTGAAGGTCCTCGCGTGAGCCGAAGGAATAGCGCCCGTCGAACACACCCCGCAGCCAGACGAACCAGGCCGGTCCGGTCGAGAAGGGCGTGCCCACCGGGTAGAGGACTTCTGTGGACGCCGGCAAGGCCACCGAGAACGCGAGCTGGACCTGGGCGGCGAAGGTCAGTTGCGTCGCGAGGGTCCGGAACGGCGTCCATTCCCGGGGACTCGAGCTGCACGCTCTTGTACTGGACTACGGCGTACTGGCTCGAGCCGTCCGGGAGCGTGCCGCTCGGGACAACGCCCGCGACGTCCGACAGGAACCCGAAGAGGATGACCCGGGCCTCGCGCCCCCGCGTTGAGCTTCTCGTCGCGCGTCCCGGACGAGGCGAGGGCAGCCTTCGTCTCGGCGCTGACCCGGGCGACGTCAAGGATCCATCTGCTCGAGAGGACCTTCTCCATGACGTCCTTCGGGCTGCAGGAATGGTCGCCCGAGAGGGCCGGGAAGGCGGCGAAGTCGATTCAGGTGGGCTTCACTCCCTGGTCCCCGGCAGAGAGCGGCTCGCAGGTCGTGGGCGGAAGGACCGGGCGGGCCTTCTTCCAGAGAGTCTCCAGGGCCGCTCGGGCGGCAGGCGAGAGCCGGGCGCTGGCCTCGGTCGCGATGTCCCTGTGATCGGGCTAGATCCAGGCGCGTGCAGGGGACGGGGATAGCAGCGCGGCGGAGACAAGCATGCAGATGGCAGCCGGGGCTGACGGCTCGACGAAGGTTCCGTCTCATCCGTCAACCCTCGATTCGTTTTGAGCGGGGCGGTCGAGGTCGCCGACCCAGGACGCAAGCAGCGTCCACGTGACGGCCAGCAGCACCGGACCGATGAACAGACCGACGACGCCAAAAGCGAGAACCCCGCCGATGACCCCCGACATGATGAGCAGCAGGGGGAGATCGGCGCCCTTCTTGATGAGCACGGGGCGCAGCACGTTGTCGAGCGTTACCGCCACGAGTGAGAACACGAGCAGGACCGTGCCGCGCCCGGCCGCCCCGGACGAATAGAGCCAGATCGTCGCCGGAGCCACGACGAGGATCGGTCCGAGTTGTGCGATGCAGAGGACGAAGACGACCGCCGCGAGGAGGCCCGCGTGGCTCACGCCTGCGAGCGCCAGACCGGCCCCCGCGATCAGCGTCTGGGCCGCCGCGGTGACGACGATTCCAAGAGCCACGGCGCGCACCGCCTTCGCGGCCAGGCGTCCGGCATTCTCGCCGCGCCCGCCCGCAAGGCGCCGAAGAAAGCGGAGGACACCGCCCGCCGCCTTCTCGCCCGATGCGTAGAGGATTCCCGAGATCAGCACCGTGAGTGCGAACTGGATGACGGTGGCGCCGAGCCCTCCCAGCTTCGAGGCGACCCAGGTTGCGCCTTCCTTCAAATGGGGCTGGATCCGGGCGACCAACGATTCGGGGTTCTGGGCCAGCCCACGCCAGCTTCCGGCCAGCCGCTCGCCGACAAACGGCACGCGTTCGAGCCATCCGGGCGGCGGCGGGAGTCCCTCTGTGGCGAGGGAGCGAACGAACTGCCCAACGCGGTCTGCGTTGTCCACAATCGCCGAGACGCCGAGCCACGTCGGGACGACGAGCAGCGCAAGCAGGGCGACGACCATCACGGCCACAGCCGGACCGCGGCGCCCCCCGAGGCGAGCCTGGACGGCGAGCAGGATGGGCCAGGTGGCGATGACGGTCATCGCCGCCCAGATCACCGCGACAATGAACGGAAGCATCACCCAGGTGCTTGCCGCGATGATGACCCCGAGGGCCAGGACCTGCAGCGTGATGCGGGGAAGGTCGACTGTCGGCGGTCGGTCGTTCATGGCGAAGTCTCTGGTGACGCCGGGTGGTCTCGTCGACGCCAAGGATGCCCCATTCCGGCGGGAGTCGGTGATGGCGGCTTGGACTCGCTTCAGGCTCTTTCGGGGCGCTCCGCGTGAACCGACTTGGCCCGTCGGCGGTCCCTGTCGGGCGGACCGTGATACCTACGGGCGACGAAGCGGTAAGCTGATGGGCGTCATGACGACGGCATGGCTTGCCGGAGGGAGCGGGCTGGTGGGAGGAGCTCTTCTGCGAGCGCTTCTCTGGGACGAGTACTTCGGGAGGGTGGTTTCCGTAGGCCGCCGTACCTTGCGGCTCCAGGACGGGAAGCTCACGCAGGTGGTCGCCGACTTCTCCTCGCCATCCGCCTTCGAGCCGCTGGATTCCCCGGACTTCGCGTTCTCCTGTCTCGGCACCACCATCAAGAAGGCGGGGTCGCGCGAGGCGTTCAGGAAGGTGGACCACCACGCCGTGCTGGCCTTCGCGCAGGCCGCCAGGAGCAAGGGAGCGCGCGTCTTCGTCCACGTGTCCGCGCTGGGCGCAGACAAGAGATCGCGTGTCTTCTACAGCGCAGTGAAGGGAGAGGTTGAAGGCGACGTGGAAAGACTCGGGTTCCCCAGCGTGTACGCGCTGCGCCCCTCAATCCTGGACGGAGAGCGCGAGGAGAGTCGCCCCTCCGAACGCCTGGGCCTCATCGTGACCCGCGCGTTGGGCCCCTTGCTCGGGAAGTACCGGCCAACCCCAGTCCCGTCCGTGGTGAGGGTGATGATCGCCTCGGCGAAGGCAGCGGTACCGGGCGCCCACGTGGTCGAAGCCTCCGAAATCTTCCAGGGTTGAGAAGGGATTCAGAGGGTCGGGCCACTTCACCCGCGCCCCGGGGTGGTCCACCCGACGATCCTCGCGGCCTACTTGTTCATGGCTGTCGTTTCCTGAGTCCGCCCGTCACCCCGAAGTCCGTGCCGAGCCTGCGGCAGTGCTGCTCTCCAGAGCTCCGGCCCCTCCCCCCCGCGAGGGACACCCAAGAGGCCGGCGGCCGGGCGCGGGCGGCTGCCCGGACCGAAAGTCCACGCCGAGCCCTTGACCTGCGGCGAACTCCCAGGCGGTCGCGCACGCCGAGGTTGAACGACCCCGTGGGGGACCTTGTGTCGCGGTATAGCGTGCCCTTCTGGTGCTCTGATACGCACCAGCGCTGATTGGCGAAGAGCGAAATTCCACTCATGAATTCGGGGCCTGCGCGTCGCCTCCACGGCGTCGCGGGTTTCGTCGGCGGTCCGGCTGTCACGCCCTTGATGGGCCGCATCGCGAGGCTGACCACCCTTCTCGGTGCCGCGCTCGTCGCAGCCTGTGGCGGCGGCGGGGGACCTACCGACGGAGGCTCGGGTTCCGCGCCCGTGGCGATGGTCACGGTCTTCGTCTCCACCACCGCCCTGACCGTGGCGGAGACGGCGCGGGCTCTCGCAACGGTGCGCGACGCAAGCGGCAACGTCCTCACCGGCAGGACCGTCACCTGGGCGTCGAGCGACGCATCCGTCGCCTCCGTCGACGCCGAGGGGACGGTCACCGCCGTGACCGTTGGGTCCGCTTCCGTCACGGCCTCTAGCGAAGGCAAGAGCGGATCGTTGCAGATCACGGTTTCGCCTGCGCCCGTCGCCACCATCACGGTTTCTCTCAGCTCGAGCGCCATCGTCGTAGGACAGACTGCCGAGGCGACGGCGGTCGTCCGGGACGCGACCGGGGGCCTGCTCTCGGACAGGGTGATCACGTGGGCCACGAGCGACGCGGCGGTTGCTACCGTCGACGCGTCCGGGAGGATCGTGGCGCTTGGAGCGGGCTCTGCAGCGATCACGGCCACGGCCGACGGGATCCCAGGCTCCGCGACACTCTCCGTCTCTAGTCCTCCCCCGACGGTCGCTGCCGTCGACGTCACACTCGCCGCCGCCACCATCGCGGCCGGCGGCACGACCCGGGCCACGGCCACGCTTCGAGACGCGACCGGAAACGTGCTCCAGGGGCGGCCCGTCACGTGGACCTCGAGCAACCCTTCGGTCGCCTCCGTCGACTCGACCGGGACGGTCAGTGGGCTCGCCGCCGGTGCGACGACGATCGCCGCAGCGGCCGAGGGGCACAGCGGCGCGGCGAGCCTTTCCGTGTTCTCGCCTCCGCCCGCCCCGGTCGCGACGGTTTCGGTGAGCCTCTCCACTCCGAACATCCACGTCGGCGAGACTGAGCAGGCCATGGCCGTCCTGCGAGACTCGAACGGAGTTGTGCTCACGGGCCGGTCCGTGACGTGGAGCTCGAGCAACGCGACGGTCGCCACCGTGGACGGGAACGGTCTCCTGAACGCAGTCGGGGCCGGAGCGGCATCCATTACCGCTGCGAGCGAAGGCCAGAACGGCTACGCGAACCTCACGGTGTCGCCGGCACCTGTCGCCACCGTGACCGTCGCGCTCGCGCCGAGCAGCGTGGTCGTTGGGCAGACCGCCCAGGCGACTGCCATCCTGCGGGACGCCAGCGGAAACATCCTCACGGGT
>Ga0209048_10003348_pt1 | contig 15574 bp, 13 predicted proteins | sample FrelakmetCRP12CR_FD_187146 | JGI IMG/M metagenome (GOLD analysis project Ga0209048, IMG submission 187146) | Freshwater lake sediment microbial communities from the University of Notre Dame, USA, for methane emissions studies - CRP12 CR (SPAdes)... | ecosystem: Environmental > Aquatic >... | reverse complement strand
GTGGCAGGCGCAGCTCGCCGCCGCCCGCTGGGTCGGCATCACGTGGCCGACCGAATATGGGGGACGCGGTGCGTCGATCCCGGAGCAGATCGTCTACACCGAGGAAATGGCACGCGCCGAGGCTCCCGAGGTCGTCGGCAGCCTGGGAATCGGCATCGCCGGGCCACCGCTCATCGCCTACGGCAGCGAGGAGCAGAAGCAGCGCTTCGCGCGCCGCATCCTCAATGCCGACGATCTGTGGTGTTTCGGGTTCTCAGAGCCGGGCGCGGGATCGGACCTCGCCTCGCTGCGCACCACGGCGACCCTCGATGGCGATCATTTCGTCGTCAACGGCCAGAAGGTGTGGACGACGCTGGCGCAGCACGCCGATTGGTGCATGTTGTTGTGCCGGACCGATCCGGAGTCGAAGCGCCGGCAAGGCATCTCGTGCTTGCTGGTCGATATGAAGAGCCCCGGCATTACTGTTCACCCGCTGCGGCAGATGGGCGGGCAGGCAGAGTTCAATGAGGTGTTTTTCGAGGACGTGCGCGTGCCGCGGGAGAACTTGTTGGGCGAGTTGCACAACGGCTGGCAGATCGCTACCGCCGCGCTGCAGAACGAGCGCGGCATCCTCTACGTCGTCGAGATGCAGATCCTGCTCACCCGGGCGCGCGATGCCCTCGTCCGCTTGGCGCGCGAGCGTGGCGCCACGCACAGTCCGGTCACGCGCCAGGCGCTGGCCGCCGTGTACCTCGGCGTGGAGACCTTCCGGCACACCTGCCAGCGCACGCTGGACAAGCTCCTCCGTATGGGAATGCCGGGCCCGGAGGCGTCGATCATCAAGCTGCATTGGACCGAGCTGACGCAAGCGATGCCGCGCATCGGGATGTCCATCCTCGGTGTGCAAGGCTTGCGGTACGACACGCCCGAGCCCGGAACGGACAGCGGCAACCCGGAACAGTGGGTGCAGCGCGGGTATCTGCTGGCGCCAGCAGCCAGCATTGCCTCGGGCACCTCGGAGATCATGCGTGGCATCATCGCCACGCAAGTGCTCGGGCTGCCCCGCGGAAGCTAGGGCCTGCGGCCAGCGTCCGTTCCGTGACCGGCTCCCCGATAGGTTGCTCCGGGCTGCAAGTCTGACGGCTGCTAGTTCTGCCTGGCTCTTCGATGCAAACGGCGCCGGTGGGCCGCCTGCAAGCCTTCGTTGAGTACTGCGATCACCGCGGCGGTCTTGGTGACTCCGAGCTTGTCCGCCAGCTGGTGCACACGCTGGAGTGTATCGGCTGGGACCTTGAGGTTCACCAGCCTGCGGTCCGCCGCGCTGGTCGGTGCACGCAGCAAGTCCGATAAGCGCAGTTGAGTCAAGGGTATGTCCGGTGCTTTGCGTGCTCGCTTCATGCTTGTGAGTCCCTTTCGTGGGGCGGCGTCGACGCGCTACCGCCCCTCTGCCACCAGGGTTCCGCCCGAGTATGGTCCCGCGTGGCGCACGCTGACTCGACTTGGAAGCGCCGAGTCATGAAGTCATTGGTGACAGAAGCCTTTCTGTTGACATGCGCTAACTACACTGAACGGTGACGCCGCGCAACCATTTGACTCGTGGGGTTCCGAAGGTTGCCGGCGCTGTCGGGGACCCATCTTCCCGCCCGCTGGACGGTAGGGTATCGTGCGCCAGCGATCCGAACGGAGCGAACGCGTGATGACTCCTTTACGAAACGGCCATCGCTTGGACATGCCTCTTGATCCGTGCGCCGTGGTGATCTTTGGCGCATCGGGTGATCTGGCGAAACGCAAGCTGATGCCCGCACTCTTCAATCTGGCGCGCGGCCATCACTTGCCTGCCGGGTTCGCTGTCGTCGGCGTGTCACGTTCGCGCATGGACGACGAGTCGTTCCGTGAGCACATGCGGCAGGCGGTCGCGGAATTCGGCGGCGACGAGGTGCCGGACGCGCTGTGGGACAGCTTCGCGCGGAACCTGTTCTACGTCGCCGAGGACTTCGCCGACGCGCGCTGCAACTCGGCGCTACCCGGGCGACTGGCAGCGATCGATGCGCAATGCGGCACCCGCGGCAACCGCATCTTCTACCTGGCGATGCCGCCGAGCGTGTACCCGGAGATCGTCCGGCTCCTCGGTGAGCGCGGCGTCGCGGGGCCGACGGGACCCGCTGAGGGATGGAAACGCATCATCATTGAGAAGCCGTTCGGGCGCGACCTGGCGTCGGCACGCGCGCTGAATGAGACCGCGCTGCGCGTCTTCGCGGAAGACGAGATCTTCCGCATCGACCACTACCTGGGCAAAGAGACCGTGCAGAACCTGTTGGTCCTGCGGTTCGGGAACGGGATATTCGAACCGATCTGGAACCGCCGCTACATCGACCACGTGCAGATCACCGCTGCCGAACGCTTAGGCGTCGAGGATCGCGGCGCGTACTACGAAGAGGCGGGGGTGGTGCGCGACATGATCCAGAACCACATCATGCAGCTGCTCTGTTTGGTCGCCATGGAGCCACCAGTTGCCTTCGACGCGGAGGCGGTGCGCAACGAGAAGGTGAAAGTGCTGCGTGCCCTCCGTCCCATCGGTGCCAACGACGTCGAGCACTTCGCGGCGCGCGGCCAGTACGGAGCAGGGTTGGTGGCCGGCACGCCGGTGCCGGCGTATCGCGGCGAGCCGGGTGTGGCGCCGCAGTCGATCACTGAAACCTTCGCCGCAGTGAAGTTTCTCATCGACAACTGGCGGTGGGCGGACATCCCGTTCTACGTGCGCTCCGGCAAGTGCCTCCCGAAGCAGGCCACGGAGATCAGCATCGAGTTCCGCCGCGCACCGCACCTGCTGTTCGGCGGCACGCCGGCGGATCGGCTCGAGGCGAATGTGCTCGCCTTGCGCATTCAGCCCGACGAGGGCATCTCGTTGAAGATCATCGCCAAACGGCCGGGGCCGGGACTACGGGTGCGGCCGGTTACCTTGGACTTCGGTTACGAAAGCGCCTTCGGGGCGCACACGCCCTCGGCCTACGAAACGCTGTTGCTCGAATGCATCCGCGGCGATGCCACCCTGTTTGCCCGCGGCGAGTGGGTGGAGCAGGCCTGGGGCCATGTAATGCCGATCATCGACACGTGGCAGAGCGTTGAGCCGGGCAATTTCCCGAACTACGAAGCAGGCAGCTGGGGGCCGCAGGAGGCGGACGTCTTGCTCGCCCGTGACGGACGCGTCTGGCGCCGGCTCTGACGTCCCCGGACCGCAGTAGTCACGGTCCATCGCTTGTCGCTCACGCTAGGTGTAGCGCTTGAGTGCCTGCCACACCTCCGCCAGTGGCCGTTTCAAGCGGCGGCAGACATACACCGGCAGGGTGGTCTCGTATGCCATTGCGTACTCGGATTGGACGGTAGCGGCCTGTGTCACGTCTTCGAAGAGTGGATCGAGCTGCGCGCGCGGCGCACCAACGACGATCACCACCTCGCCCGTGGTGCCACCCGGACCCCAGAGCCAGTAGTTGTTGTGGCCGCTGATGGCGTGCGGTAGACCGTGGCGGCGTCCGAAGAAGTCGATGGCGCCTGCCTCGCCGTAGTTGCCGCCGAAGATAGCGGCTCGGGCGCGATCCTCCGGCGGCAAGGCCTGGTAGACGCGTGCGACGGTCGCCACCATGTTCTCCCAACCGAAGCGGTCGGCGAAGTGCTGTGCCAGCACGACCCGCTGCTGGCGTTCCTCTTGCGGTGCTTGGATACCGATCGCGGTTGCATAGCGGACGACCAATTCCGGTGGCAAGATCGGCACGGCTATCGGCAGAACGACGAGGCCGACCACCGTGACGAGGCCCATCAGAACCGGTTGCAGCCAACGCCAGCCGTGCCGGCCGCTCAGCCGTTCGTAGGCAACGCCGCCCGCCGCGAAAAGCATCGGGTAGGCGGGCGCCAGGTAGTAGGCCTTCCCGTGTTGTACGACAAGCAGCGCGAGGATGGCGAGATAAGCGATGCCAAGCGCACGGTAGGCGCCGGCCGCGCGTGCAAACAGCAGGTAGGTAAGGCCGCCGAGCCAAATGGGAACCGCCGCCGGGCTGGTGTACAAGACCTGGGCGCCAAGGTACGCGCCCACGGACATAGCTTGGATCTTCAGCGCGCTTGCGTTGCGCATGAACTCGAGCGTCGGGAATCCGTTGGCGAGCTGCCAAATGACATGAGGTAGGAACAGGAGCCCGGCGATCATTCCGCCGAGCCAGAACCAAGCGCTCAGCAGCAGGTGGCGCTGCTTGGTAAGTGCGAGACCGACCAGCACACCGAATACGAGAAAGCCGACGCTGATCTTGTTCATCATCCCGACACCGACGATGACGCCGAACGCAACCCAGAACCTCGCGTCCCCGGTGTTGATGACGCGCACCAGCACGTACACGGCGCCCAACCAGAAGAGCAGGTCGAGTGCGTTCATCGAGTAGAACGTCGCCATGCCGAGCGCGACCGGCATGAACACGAACGTGAGCGCCGCCAGGACTTGCGCGAAGCGGCCGCCACCGAGTTCCCGCGCCAGCCAGCCGGTCAACACAACCGTCAGCGCTCCTGCCAGCACCGCCGGTAGGCGGATGGCGAGCAGCGAATCGCCGAACAGGGATCGTGTAACGGCGAGCACGGCGATGGAAAACGGCGGGTGGTCGACGTAGCCCCAGGCCAGGTGGTCGGCACAGGCGAGATAGTAGAGCTCGTCGCGGAAGTAGCCGTAGTTGGCGTTGGTCGCGAAGTGCAGTGTGGTTTTGGCGAAGGCAAGCAGCAGCAACAGCCCGGTCGCATCAGGGACCGAACCGGGCCGGGTTGCGTGTCCGCTCACAGCGTTCCGCACCGCATCTGCTGCTTATCCGTTGTCTCCCGGCGGCGCTGCTCGATCAGCACACTCAATTCCCAATGTTCGACTTGGCGGCGGCAGTGGCGATTTCCGCCCCATCGACCTTGAGAATGAAGCCGGCTTTCACGGCGGCGTTCTTCGCCTTCTTGACGGCCGATACATATTTTGAGTGCTTGGGATACAGCGAGGCCAGTGTGGCGCTGTCGAACGGTGTCGTCGTGCCGAACAGGGAGCAGAAGGACGTGCCGCTCTGTCCGCCGCCCGAGAGCGTCGCGATCGGGACATCCACTTGCGGCGTACGGATGCCGCCCACGGCGTTGCCATGCGCGTCGCGCGTGACCGTCGGCGGCGTGCCGGCGACCACATCGAGAGGGTCGCCTGTCGGTGGCGGCGTCCCCTTCTGCACCCAGCGGTTCAGCGCCCACATGGCGGCGCTCTCCACGTAGTGCTGCGGCCCCGCGTTGATCGGCAGGTCGCAGATGATGAACCCGCCCCCGATCGACTGGACCGGCGGCGAGTAGGTCGTGTCCACAGCCGCCTTGCCCGCGTCTGTGACTCCGATCGCCAAGCTGTATGCGTCGCTATGAGAGGTCCCGGCGACTTCCCAGACTCGGATCAGCTTACTGTCGGCCTGGCGAGCAGAGAAGTAGTTGAGCCTGACGAGGTCGGTCTCCGTCTCGAAGATCAGCACTGGAACGTCGAGGTCGTTGCGGATCGGCGCGGTATCGAAGACGCCGATCGCGGGCTGTGGTGCCTGCGACAGGGCCGCTCCAAATCCCCCCCCGCGGCTGTGGACGAGGAAGCCGTCATAGACGGCGGCCGACTGGTGGATGGCATTGATGTACGTGACCAGGCGAAAGGCCGATTGCGAGTCCCCAACCGCGAGTACCGTCTTCAGCTTCACAGCACCGAGCGGGCTCACGCCTGTCGGGTGACGAATTGCCTCGCCGGCCTGCGAGAAGATGTCGTACGAGAAGCTGTCGCCGGGGTGAGAGAGCGACCCGTACCGCACCGGGTCGACTATCTTGAGGGGTGCGACGCTCGGGTTACCGAAGACCGTCGTGCCGCCTTCGACCCCGACCGCCTGGGCCGATACGCCCACCCAGGCGAAGCCGTCGCGGATCAGCTCCGTATGCGTCAAAGCCCAATCAGGCCCGGCGTCGAGACCGGCGGTGACGTTGAGCCATTCAACGACGACGGTGCCTTTGAACTTCTTAGGGTTCGTCGGCATGTACACCAGGATGCGCGTCTTGTAGGGCGCACGGCTGGCCGGTGCGGCCGTCCACTTACCGTCAGAGGCGAACGTGTCGGTACTCGTGTAGGCGCTCGCCGTACCGGAAATGAAGTACTCCTGCTGCGTGTAGCCCACCTGTGCGAGATCGAAACTGGTAGCGACGATGAATGGGGATCCACTGCCGCCGGTGATCGGCCCCTCGACAGTCGGGCTGGGTACGACAGCCACCGCGATGCGCCCTGACGCTGCGACCACGAGCAATGACACGAGGCTGAAGGCTGCAAGATGGACACGGATGCACTCGCGCCGTGGTCCAACATGAAATGATCTGTCTGACATCTATCGTGTCTCCTCTGCAGCATTTCCTGAAAATGACAGGTGACTCGGATCTCGGACAGACCGTACCTGCCTTGCAGAGTTGTGTCCACCAGTTGTTTAGGCTGTCTCGGTATCGCGACGCGCAGGCGTCAAGCGGTGCTCTGAGTCATCGCCCGCCATCCGACCCGGCAGGCCGCGCGCGGCGGCGATGGCGAGACCCGCAGCCAACATCGTGGCGACATTCACGAGCGCGATGCCAGCGTGTGGTGGGCGCCCCGACGTCGTAGCGAGCGCGACGGCGGCGCCACCAAGACCAGTCCCGAGTGCGGCGCCCAGCACGCCAACCAGCTGCATTGCCGCCGAGGCCGCGCCCTCGTCTCCGGCGGGCGCTGCCTCGAGAACGACGAGTGTGAGGGTCGTGTAAGCGATCCCGATTCCGAGCCCTGCGACACCCCACGTCGGGATGGCAATCAGTGCTGGGATCGCCGGTGCGACCAGACTGGTGATGCCGGCAATGCCGCAAACGGTGCAGACCAGACCGACGCTGACGACTGCACGGCGACTGCGCGTGTGGATGAGGCGCGCCTGGACCCATGCACCGGCCGTCCAACTCAAGGTCGCTGCCGTGAGAACGATGCCCGCCATCGTCGTGGATTGGCCGTGCAGTGACGTCAACGTGAGGGGCAGGAACGCTTCCGCTCCGAAGAAGGCGAAGTTGAGCAAGCCCAAGGTCGCGATGGCGGCTGGCAGTCCGGGCCGCGCCCGCAGCGTGCCGGCCGGGACCAGATTCCCGAGCGCCGGTAGGGCCAGCGCGATGCCTATAGCGACCAGCGCGGCGGCAATGGGAATCGACATGAGCGTCACACCGAACAGAGCTGCGCCGGTGCCCAGCGCCAAGCGCAGCGCAGAAAGCGTCGGATCCTTCTTGTCAGCAGCCGGTGCGGTGTGCGCCAGGCGACGGAGCGCGGGAACGGCCAGGCTCGCCGCCGCTGCCGTGTATGGGGCCAGGCCGAGAAACACCCAGCGCCAGCCCAGATGATCGGCGACGGAGCCGGCGAGTGCGGGACCGATGAGCCCAGGCACAACCCACGCGCTCGACAGCAGTGCCAGCATGCGTGGCCGCGCGGCAGGGCCATATGCGCGCGCCACCGCGACGTAGGCCACGGAAGAAATCGCGCCCGCACCGAATCCCTGCGCCAGCCGGCTGACGACGACCATCGGCATCGAGCCGGCGAAGCCAGCACCGAGAAGCCCAACGATGAACAACACACTACCCACAACGTACGGGCGTGCCACTCCCTGCCGATCGGCAGCCGATCCGCCGACACTGATCCCGACGAGGTTGGCCAACATGAAGCCACTGAAGACCCAACCGTAGAGCGCCAGCCCGCCGATGTCGGCGACGGTGGCGGGGAGAACAGTGGCCACTGCGAGCGCCTCGAAGGCACCCATCGAAACCGTGAGGATGAGCCCAATCGTCAGGCTACGACGGCCACGATCCCACACACCGTCGTTCCCGGACGCATCGTCGTCGTCCACCATTGTGTTCTGATACCACGGTTAGCTGGGGCAGGGGCACGGCCTGGGCAGGGCTTTCGCATCGCTTGACATCGCCATGGCGTTGCGTCAGTCAGACGATGGAAGTTTCAAAAGGAGGCTACACATGCGAGCAACAATTATTGTCCTCGGTGCACTCATCGCCGGGCTTCTCATCGCCAGCCACAGCAGCGTCGGCGCGGACACGTGTTCCGATGCGTGCCAGAAGACCTACGCTGCGTGCAGCAAGAGCTGCAAGCAGTCCGACACGGACTGCTTCACCAAATGCATCAACGAGAAAGAGAGCTGCCTCGCCGTCTGTAAATAGACCGAGCGCGCGACCCGGTACGTGACCGGCCCGTGAGCAGCGCGCACGCGGATCGTGGTGACCCGCCGCGCTGGTTGACCGATGCGGGCTCGTGCCGAAGCGGGGTCGGCGCTGCTTCAGCACGAGCCCACGAGTAGCTGCTACTTCGTTGCGGGCTCGACCGCGATCGCCAGCGATTCGGTATAGGTAATCTCGACGAGGTCGCCGATCTTCACCTTCTCGAGATTGGCCGGGTTGCGCGCCTTCACGGTGTTCGGCTCGCCGTCGGGACCCGTCAACGTCACCGTGCCGTTCGTCTTGTCGATGCCGGTGATCGTCGTAGTGATGGTGGTCACGCGCGCGACGCCGCCGCCCGGCTTCTCGCCGAGCTTGGCGCGCTGCGCGCCTTCGGCAACGGCGACGCCGGGCGTCGCGTCGCCAGGCTTCTTCACCTCGAAGGCGAGCGACTCATAGTACTTAACGATGACGTCGTCACCCGCCTTGAGCTGGGCCAGGTTCCGCACCTCGTCGCCGGCCGTCACTGTGACGAGCTTCCCGTCGGGACCCTCGAGGACCACGTGGCGGGTCTTCAGATCGACTTTCTTCACCTTTGCCGTCACCTTCACCGCTTGCTCGCCGACTGTCCCCGATACGACCGGCGCACCCGGCTTTGCGGCTGGTGGCGCTGGCGTCTCTGGCTTCGACTGCATGGTCGAGCACGACGACACCATCAACGCGCTCATGATGACGATCCCACGATTGATTCCCTTCATAACCATCCTCCTCTTCTAGGTTGCAGGTCCAAGGCGGCGCAGTCGAACTGTCCGCGGCGCCCTCTGCTGACACTACCCTTATGCATGGCTTCTGCCGCGAGTCCACCAGTCCACACGAAAACTTTCGCAAACCAGAGCGAGGGTTGGCCCGGGCGAAGCCCCTGCGTCTTGGTTATCCAGGACCGCTGGCGCATCAATTTCTTTGCAAACTCACCACTTCCATGGTGCACGTAGATTGATTTCGATACGATACGGATCGCGAGCTTCGATGTCGGCGCAGAAAGACGGGCACATCACCAGGTTGGTAGTCACCGGGCAGGTGGTGTTGAACGGCATGCTGCTGTTTGCCGGTGCCTGGTTGGCTTGGTCGGGCAGCCGGCGCGCTTTGTTTGTCGTGGCCCTCGTCCCGCTCGTCTTCGTTCCATTTTCCTACGCGCGCTTGCGGTTGCATCGCCTGCTCGCGGCGCACCTTGCCCCTTCCGCGATCCGGATCTGCGCGGTGGCAGGTCTGTGCTTCGACTTGATCATGGTCGCGCAGCTCCTTAGCGCGCGGCAGCCCTCGGAAGTGTCGCTCTTGCACGCTGCGGGCGTGACGTGGATGGGCGCGGTGTGGTTCAGCGCCCACGCGCTGCTGCTCCTCGGCTACGGGCTCACGGGTCTGGCCCGATTGGTGGGCAGGCCCCTCCGGGCCTGGCAATCGCGGCTCCGGTCGGCAGAGCCGGGTGCCGACGATGTGCTGATCGGGCGGCGCGCGCTGCTACAGAAGGCCGGCCTGTTCGGCGCGGCCGTGCCGTTCGGCATCTCGCTGTCGGGCGTTCCGTTGTCCTACGACTTCCGTGTCGAGCAGCGGGAGATCGTGCTGCCCTTCTGGCCGTCGGCGTTGGATGGGCTGCGTGTCGTGCATCTCTCCGACATCCACGTCGGCGGTTCGATGGATCGGCCGCGCTTGCTGCAGGTGGCGGAGCTGGCCAATGCGTGCCGGCCCGACCTGGTGCTGCACACCGGTGACTTCCTCACGCACCGCTCCGGCGACTTCGACGCGCCGCTGTACGAGGCGCTGGCGCGCATCCGCGCGCCGCACGGGCAGTGGGCCAGTTTTGGAAACCACGACTTCGACGCCCCGCAACGCCTTGAGCGGCTGCTGCGTGATTGCGGCGTGATCGTGCTGCGAGATCACGTCACCGTTCTCACGCCGCGGGGTCAGCTGCTCGAGGTCGCCGGGACCGACTTCCTGTTCGGGCGCTCCGAACGGGCGGCGACGTACGCGCGCATCATCGGCAGCTGGGGACCGCGCGGCGGCGCGCCGCGCATCCTGCTGAATCACGATCCCACCGCGTTCGGTGCGCTGCCGGCTGGTTGCGCGGACCTCGTTCTGTCGGGACACACCCACGGCGGGCACATCGGGGTCCAGCTCAACTCATCGTACGCCGTCACCCTCGTCGGCCTCGCCGGGTTTCCCGACCAAGGGCTGTTCGCGCGCGGCGACATGCGCCTCTTTGTGACCCGCTGCGTTGGCTTCTACGGCTATCCGATGCGCATCGGCATCCCGCCCGAGATCGCGTTGCTCATCCTGCGTTCACCGCAGGTGGTTGGACGGCAGCCGACGCATGCACGGTCCATCTGAGTTGAGGCATCATCGTGACCTTTTGCGTGTGCCCTCCGGTCATTGCATTGGAGGATGGCGGGAGGGACAATTGTGAAGCCTCGTACGAAAGCAACGGATCCGATGACGGACGATCCACTACAGCGGTTGAGGCAGATCTGTCTCGCGCTTCCGGAAGCCACCGAGAAGGAGGCGTGGAGAACCCCCACTTTCAGGGTGCGAGACAAGATGTTCGCCATGTTTACGGAGAACCACCACGGCGATGGTCGTGTGGCACTGTGGTGCAAGGCCCCATCGGGAATTCAGGACATCCTCGTCGGTGCCGCTCCAAAACGCTTCCTCAGGGCGCATGAGCCTGGCCCTTGCCTCCGAGGCAGCCCTTCGAGACGCCGCCAGAAGAAGGCGGCTCCTCAGGGCGAACGGCAAAGTGCTTGTGATTCTTGAATCGAATGACTCCTAGACCGTTCGCGCTGAGGCTCTCGAAGCGCGCTCTTTGCATGTCGTGGCAGACTCGTAGGGAGAAGTAGACCATGCCGGAAGCATTTCGCGCTCGCTACGGGCCGTGGGCACTGGTTGCGGGCGGCTCGATGGGTATGGGCGCCGCCTACTCGCGACAGCTGGCGCAAAAGGGACTCAACGTCGTCCTGGTTGCCGAGGCTGCGGAACCGCTCGAGACGCTCGCACGGTCACTCGCCAGCGAATATGGCGTCCAAACCCGCGCCGTACTCGCCGGCCTGAGCGACCCGGACGTGCTAGCGGTGCTGGATGCCGCGACGCGCGATCTCGAGATCGGGCTCTTGGTGTACAACGCCGCGCACTCGGTGGTCGGACGTTTCCTCGATGTCGCGTTGGAAGACAAGCTGCGCATGGTTGAGGTGAACTGCCGCGGGCCGTTGCTGCTGTGCCATCACTTCGGTACACGCATGGTTGCGCGCCGGCGCGGCGGCATCATCCTGGTCTCATCGCTGTCGGGCTTTCAGGGGCATGCGATGGTCGGGACCTACGCGGCGACCAAGGCATTCGATCTGGTGCTCGGCGAAGCCTTGTGGGAGGAGCTGCGCGGGCACGGTGTTGATGTGCTTGCCTTCTGCCCGGGTGCGACGCGCACGCCGGCATTCCTGGCCACGAACCCGCGGCCGACCGGACTTCTATCGGCGCCGCTCATGGATCCCGAGGACACGGTTGCCGAGGCGCTCGCGGCGCTCGGACGTCGGCCAACGCACATTGCCGGGCGTGCGAATCGACTCGCGGCCTTCGTCCTGCACCGCTTGTTGCCGCGGCGCGCGCTCATCGAGCTGATGAGCCGCACGACACGCGCCATGTACGATCGGCGCCCGTGAAGCAGAATGAGAGCGGGTGCCTGGGCGGCACTTCATGAGGCAATGAGATCCTATCTCAAGACCTGCCAGACAACAGAACACAGACAACAGATAAGACCGCTTGTCCGCGTCCAAGATTGGTCTGTTGTCTGTCCTCTGTTGTCTGTCGTCTGTCTCTCGTGGGCTCCGCGGACCGCACCTTCTACGCTATCGATCGCGACGGCAACCTGAAGTGGAAGTTTGTTACCGGTGAGATCATCGACTCCGCCGCGCTGCTGGACGATGAGGGGCGAGTCGTTTTCGGATCCGGAGACGGCCGCCTCTATGCGCTCGACCGTGCGACCGGTGCGGTGCTCTGGACCTTTCAGGCCGATGACCCAGGGGTGAACTCGGCGTTCATCAATTGGTTCGAGGGCAACGTGGCTGTCGGCGCGGACGGCACGCTGTACGCCCCCAACGACAACTTTTGCACCTACGCGCTGCGGCGCGAGAGCCTGGGCACCACGTGGGCTGCCACGAAACGTTTCTGCGGACGTATCAGTCGCAACGTTGCGCTGAAGATCTTCCGGACGTTGGGATAGGCCTTGAGGGTGAAGAGATGATCGATCTGAGCGGTAACGCTGATCGCTTCAGCGGGTTTGCCGATACCGACGATCAAGTCCGTTCCCCCCGCCGCCGGGGCTCCGCCGCCGCCTTTCTCTACGGGATCGAGACGCACCGCCTCGGGCGCTCAGCCGAACTGCATCTCGCGTACATCGCTGGCGACGCGCAGCGGCGCAGCCGTGGCGGCCTTCACGTCGTCGACGGTCAAACCCGGGGCGAGCTCGCGGAGGAGAAAACCGTCGGCATCGACGTCGATCCACGCGAGGTCAGTGACCACCGACTGCACGCAGGCAAGCGCGGTTGGTGGGTAGCTCAGCTGCTCGACCAGTTTTGAGCGCCCGTTCTTTTCACGGTGATAGCAGATTGCAATCACGCGCGCGCCGCCGGCGGCCAGATCCATCGCGCCGCCGATGCCACCGCTACCTTTCGGCGTGCTCCAATTCGCCAGGTCGCCATTCTGCGCCACCTCGAAGGCGCCGAGGATGATGGTGGTCACACGGCCGCTGCGTGCCATGGCGAAGGAAACGGTCGAGTCGAAGAATGCGGTGCCGGGAAGTTGGGTCACGAACTGCCCGCTGGCGTTGTAGAGGTCGATGTCTTCTTCACCTTCGGCCGGGAACGCCCCGTAGCTGAGGATGCCATTCTCGGCGTGCAGCGTGACGTCGCGGTCGGCGACGAAGTTCGAGACCATCGTCGGCAGCCCGAGGCCGAGGTTGACGTATTCCCCAGGGCGGAGCAGGGTTGCGACCTTCAAGCCCATCAGATCGGCCGGTAAGCCCGCGGGCCCGCCGTCTCGCACCGCACGGCCTTCCATGTCGGCGGTGCGACCGACCACCAGCAGGATCTGCCGCAGCACGGCAATGTCGAGATGCGTTGTCGCCTGCACGATGCGGTCGACGAAGATGCCGGGTGTGACGACGGCTTCCGGATCGATGGCGCCGAGCGGCACGATTTCCTTGACCTCGGCGATCGTCGTCTTCGCGCCCATCGCAAAGCCGGGGCCGAAGTTGCGCATGCCGCGCCGGTACGTGAGGTTGCCCACCGGATCAGCCTGATACGCCTGCAACAGCGCGAAGTCGGCAGTCAGGGCGTGTTCGAAGATGTAGCGCTTGCCGCCGAAGATGCGCTCTTCCTTGCCGGCGGCGATCGGCGTGCCCACGCCGGTCGGCGTGAAGAACCCTGCGAGCCCGGCGCCGCCGGCACGCACGCGCTCGATGAGCGTGCCTTGCGGCACCATTTCGAGCTCGATCTCTCCGGCCTTCACCATCTCGCTGATCGGGCTGGGCATCGCCGGCGCGCCGACGTAGCTACAGATCAACTTGCGGATCTGCCGCTTGTCGGCGAGGATGTTCAGCGACGTTGGCCCACCCGCCGGCGTGTTGCAGATGACCGTGAGGTCCTTCACGCCGCGCTCGGCGAGCGCCAGCAGGCAGTCCGTCGGCCACGCCTGCGGCGGGCCAAAGCTGTGAACGAGGATAGATGCGCCGTCGGGAATGTCGGCAACGGCGTCCAGTGCGGTTGCGCAGATCTGCTTCGTAGCCATGGCCGTTTCGCATTCCATGACAAAGGCAAATTGGCAAGGCTTTCGGGGAAGTCGAGAGTCGAGAGCCAGACGCCTGTGCGCGGCGCCTCTGGCTTGGATCTGTTGACCCTCAACTCTGCGCACCCTTTGTCACCAACGTCCCTCCGGCTCCGGACGATGCGGCGCGACGCTGGCAGAAGCGAAGGTAGGAACGGAACAGCCAACTCGTCGCGACTGCTCCCCAGCTCGATGCGTTGCAGGCGCGCGGTGCTCGCCGTGGAATGGAAGGATCGGGCCCACCGATGCGGGTCATGCAGCCTTTCGCTTCGCCAACGCGTGCAGGTCAATGGTGATGTCGATTTCATCGTACGGAACCACCGGTGCCCGAGCGTTCGCATGTGCGCGACCGACGGTAACCTCCACTAACCCGAGGCCATGCAGGAGTGCTAGGTCGTCACTGACGTTCTTCAGGTCCCGTCGTACGAGGTGGGCAAGCTCGGTTACGGAGCCGGGCCGGTGATGGAGAACTGCCACGAGCAGATCCAAGCGCCTGGCGGTCAGGACCTTCCGGAGATCTTCCAATGACTCGAAATAGAGCCCCGCTCTGCGCGCTCTCAGGTTGCCGCTCTCTGCCCGCCGCACGGCCTGAAGAGCCGCAGCGTATGAATCCTCGCGTGAACGAATGCCAATTCGCAGCCGACGTTTCATATCTCTCCTCCGATGATCGCTTGTACGTCTCGCCGGAAATCGGCGATGAGCGTGGGCGGGTCCTTGTACGCGTACTGCGTCTCCGTGCCGCGCAGGTGGCGGTGGTGGCCTTTACCTCAATGCACGTCATACAGAAGGATTACCTCATCTGTGGTCCGATCGACCAGGCACAGCGAGTAGCGCAGCCCCTCCGGATCATCTGCCGAAGAGGGAAACACCGATATGCGGATCTGCTGTAGGTACCGCGCTGCCGCTAGGACCTGACGATCCTCGTAGATGACCGGCATTCTATCTGCCCACAATTTCTTGGTATTGAGTACCAATCAAATTCGGTCGGCGCAAACACCTTTCCGCAAGTGGTAGCGCTCAAGGGCTGTTGCGCCGACCGCGCGGAGACCCTCCTCGGCCGAGGTTCGTTTCCCAGGAGCCGAAACGCGCGGCAATGAAGCTCAGCCGGCGGCTTTCGCTTCGCGCTTCTTGCCCAGGCAGGGGTGGGAGGAGCTGTACACCGACTGGAAGCGCACGGACGACGAGCGCCTGGCGGCGGCGCACGCCTTCTTCACCGCCAACCGCGCCGCCATGCTCGCCGGCACCGCGGTGCTATGGCCGGAAGGCGAGCCCTACCTCGAACTCATGCGCCAGCGCATCGACGACGGCCCGCTGGCGTTCCAATCCGAGAAGCAGAACGAGCCGCTCGACCCGTCGCAGTGCAAGTTCCCCGAGGCGTGGTTTCAGTGGTTCGACGAAGTCGAAGAGAACGGCGAGGTGTGGTTGGTGCCGGAGCACGGCGATCGCATCAAGCTCGCCGACTGCGACCTGTACGGCGCCTGCGATCCGTCGAAGG
>Ga0209048_10003347_pt1 | contig 15578 bp, 13 predicted proteins | sample FrelakmetCRP12CR_FD_187146 | JGI IMG/M metagenome (GOLD analysis project Ga0209048, IMG submission 187146) | Freshwater lake sediment microbial communities from the University of Notre Dame, USA, for methane emissions studies - CRP12 CR (SPAdes)... | ecosystem: Environmental > Aquatic >... | reverse complement strand
GGCCGGACAGTGGTTCCCCAAGGTCGGGGTGTGGTGGCAGGGCGGCTGGAATTGTCATCAGTTCCACGCTATGACCGAGTTCTTCGCCGACTTCGGAACCTACGACGTGAAGGTCACGCTGCCGAAGGACTACATCATAGGTGCGACCGGCGTGCAGACCAGCGACCGTGACAACGGCAACAGCACAAGAACCGTGGCGTTCCACGCGGAAGATGTTCATGACTTCGCCTGGACCGCCGATCCCAACTTCAAGGTTGTGGAGGGCCAGTTCGACGGCAGCGTCGGACCAGTCAAGATCCGCCTCCTGACCTACAACGACCACAAGAGCTCCTGGCAGCGTTATGTCAGCATCACCCGGGAAACCATGCAGCGTTTCGACCAGTGGTACGGCCCGTACCCCTACGCGCAGATCACGGTGGTGGACCCGCCGCATGGCGGGGGCGAGGCTGGAGGCATGGAGTATCCGACACTCATCACCGGAGACACCAGTTGGTTCGTACCTAAGGGCCTGCACGAGGCCCCCGAGATGGTAACCGAGCACGAGTTCGGCCACCAGTACTGGTACGGGATGGTAGCTACTAACGAGTTCGAGAATGCCTGGCTGGATGAAGGGATCAACAGCTACACCGAGGCGAAGGTTTTGGACAACCTTTACGGGCGCGATGCCAGCTTCTTGAACATGCTGGGTGCGCAGTTGGGCGAACCGGCATGGCAGCGGGGCGATTACCTGTCGCGGCCCGACTTTGACCCGCTTTCGCGACCCAGCCATACCGACATGAGCTTCGGCTCGTACGGCGCCGTCAGCTACGGCAAGACGGCAACCATGCTGCTGACGCTGGAAACCATCGTGGGCGAGCAAACGCTGAAGAACGCGCTGCACACCTACTTCATGAAGTACCGCTTCACCCACCCCACGCAGGAAGATTTTCTGCGGACCGTGAACCAGGTCGCCGGAAAGGACCTGAAGTGGTATTGGGACCAGGCGGTCTACGGCACGCAAATGCTGGACTACGAGGTACTGCGCGCCACGTCCACACCCATCAACTGGTATGAAGAGGACACCGGCAAGAAGGGCGATATCACCTACGAAACTCAGGTCATCCTCCACCGCAAGGGCGACTTCATCTTCCCGGTCGAGGCGGAAATCAAGTTCGATAACGGCGAGTCAACGCGCGAAAAATGGGACGGCAAAGACCGCTGGGTGCGCTATGTCTACCGCAAGAAGGCCCAAGTGCAATCGGTGGAGATTGATCCCGACCACCGCATCACGCTCGATTCCGATTATCTGAACAACAGTAAGGTCACCTCCGACCAGCACGGAGCGACCCACAAGATCGCGGCCTACTGGATGTTCCTGACGCAATTCCTGGGACAGATGCTCAGCTGGCTGGTATGACGGGAAACGAAATGCAAGACCAACGCAAAGGACGAGTCGCTGCCGGGGCCCGTCTGCTGTGGCGCCGCAAGAGCGTCCTGTGGTGGGTGTTTGGGGTGAACTTCGTGCTGGGCTGGCTGGGAACCATGCCGGCGCTGCATGCCCTCAAGGGCGCCCTGGGACACACCCTGGCCGGCGAGCAGATGCTCAAAGGGTTCGACTTTGGCATGTTCCGCGAACTGACCCGGCTGCCGGACGTGGACCTCATGCGCTTTACCGGCACATCGTATCTGTTCGCAGGGCTGTTCGCCCTGTTTATGCTGTTCGCCAGCGGCGGCATTCTGGAAGCCTACCGGCACGACCGCAAGCTGAGCACACAGGAATTCTTCTCGGCCTGCGGGACCTTCTTCTGGCGCTTCGTCCGGCTCATGCTGTTTTCGATTGTGCCCTTCGCGATCCTCGGCAACCTGTACCTGGCGGCGGAAAAACTTGCGGACTACGCCGGAGACAAGGCCGCCTCGGACCACGTGGCATTCCTGGCCAATGCCGGTGGCACGTTCATCATTTTTCTTCTCGTGCTGTTCGTCCGGCTGTGGTTCGATGTCGCCAAGGTGCGTGCCGTCGCGCAGAACGAGCGCCGCATGTGGCGCAACATGTGGAGGGCGCTGGGTATCACGGGGCGCGAGCTTTGGACGCTGCTCTGGATGTACTTCCGCATCAGCCTGGTGGCCTGGGTAACGCTGCTGATTGGCTTCCTGATTTGGACGAAGCTGCCGCCCACAGCGGTACCGGCAATCTTCATCCTGCTTGAACTGGTTCTGCTGGTGCAGGTAGCGGCGCGGCTATGGCAGATGGCGAGCGCGATGGAGTGGTACAAACATCACGCCGAGATGGTGCCCGCCGATGTTGTGGATTTCACCACGCCGCATCCGGTAGAAGTGATTGAAGCGACGCCGCAGATGACGTTGTATCCGGAGACGGAGCTGCCGTCCGCCGACGCGTAAGCTTGAAAAACGGGGCGCATCTCGCGCCCCGTCTAACTGATACCGCCGAACGACTACTCGTCTTCCTGCAGCCTGGCAATCACGCCCATGTCCTCCAAGGTGGTGACATCGCCCTTTACTTCGCCGCTGGAAGCCAGTTCCCGTAGCAGGCGCCGCATGATCTTGCCGGAGCGCGTCTTGGGCAGCTGATCGGTAAAGCGAATGTCGTCAGGCTTGGCCATCGCGCCAATTTCCTTCGCCACCCACAACCGCAACTCCTCCTTCAGCGCGTCGGACGGGTCATGCCCCATCTCGAGCGTTACGAACGCGGCTACCGCCTGGCCCTTCATGTCGTCAGGACGGCCGACCACAGCGGCTTCTGCGACCTTCTCGTGCGCCACCAGAGCCGACTCGATCTCCATCGTGCTCAGGCGGTGTCCTGAAACGTTCAGCACGTCGTCCACGCGGCCCATGATCCAGAAATAGCCGTCCTTGTCCTCGCGGGCACCGTCCCCGGTGAAGTACATGCCCGGAATGTCCGCCCAGTACTGCTGCACGTAGCGGTCAGGATCGCCGTAGATCGTCCGCAGCATCGAGGGCCATGGCTTCTTGATCACCAGGTATCCGCCGGAGCCCAAGGGGACGCGCTCGCCGGAGCGGGTCACAACCTCGGCTATGATGCCGGGGAACGGATGGGTCGCCGAACCGGGCTTGGTGGCCACCGCGCCGGGAACCGGCGTAATCATGATCATGCCGGTCTCGGTCTGCCACCAGGTGTCCACGATGGGGCAGCGATTGCCCCCAATCACCTCGCGGTACCACATCCAGGCTTCGGGGTTGATCGGCTCGCCAACCGTACCCAGCAGCCGCAGGCTGCTCAGGTCGTGCTTCTTGGGCCACTGATCGCCCCACTTGATAAAGGTGCGGATGGCCGTCGGCGCGGTGTACAGGGTGTTGACCTTGTGCTTTTCGATGATCGCCCAGAAGCGGTCGAACTCCGGCCAGTTGGGTGCGCCTTCGTACATCAGCACCGTTGCACCGTTCTGTAGCGGCCCGTAGACGATGTAGCTGTGGCCCGTAACCCAGCCGATATCGGCCGTGCACCAGAAGACATCTTCTTCCCGCAGATCGAAGACCCACTTGGCGGTGATGTACGTGCCGACGGAATAGCCGCCGGTAGTGTGCACAATCCCCTTCGGCTTGCCGGTCGTGCCCGAGGTGTAAAGAATGTAGAGCGGGTGCTCGGAGTCGAGATGCTCCGCCGGGCAGCTATCGCTGGCATCGGCCATGCGTTCGTGCCACCAGTGGTCGCGGCCTTCGCGCCAATCCACCTGGCAGCCGGAACGCTTGTAAACCACGACATGCTTCACTGTCGGGCAGCGGTGCAGCGCTTCATCCACCGTGGCTTTCAGCTTCACTTCGCCGCCGCGGCGATAGGAGCTGTCCTGCGTGATGACCGCAACGGCTTCCTGGTCGGTGATGCGGTCCACCAACGCGTTCGCCGAGAAGCCTCCGAAAATCACGGAGTGCACCGCTCCGATGCGCGCGCAGGCCAGCATGGCAATCGGCAGCTCGGGACACATGCCCATATAGACCGCGACGCGGTCGCCCGACTTCACGCCCAGGCCCTTCAGCACATTGGCAAACTTGCAGACTTCCAGCAGCAGCTGCTGATAGGTATAGGTGCGGACCTCGCCGGGCTCGCTTTCCCAGATGAGGGCGGCCTTGTTCCTGCGCCACGTCGCGACGTGACGGTCGAGGCAGTTGTACGAAAGATTGATCTTGCCCCCGAGGAACCATTTGGCCCACGGCACATTCCACTCCAGCACCTGGTTCCACGGCTCGAACCAGTGCAGCTCGCGCGCGATCTCGGCCCAGAAGGCTTCCGGATCGGCGGCCGCCCGCGCACAAATTTTGTCGTACTCCTCTTTGTTATGGATCTGCGCGCCTTTGAATTCCGGCGGCGGCGGGAAGCTCCGGGTTTCGGTGAGAATCGAATCAATATTCGGGCCGGATGAAGTTGGTGCTGACGACATTGAAAGCCTCCGATGAAAGCTGCTTAAGATTGCGCTACAACAGACTCAAAGTTGCTGTGCCCGGGTAGAGCAGGCCTTTAGGCCTGCGTTGCAGGGTTGCCTCGTTGCCCCCTTGGCTTCAGCCCGTGAACACGGGCTGAAGCCAAGGAAGTCATTCTGGATGCCCCTGGACGCGGCGCTAAAGCGCCGCTCCACCCAAAAAATTCCGCGCTCGAAAACAACACTTACACTTGCTAATCCTGTACTGCATGGTCCGGCCCGCTATGCCGAGCAGACCGGCACGAATCGCTCTTACTGCTCCAGGGTGGACAGGTCGCCGATCTCGGCGCCCGTTTCCTGCGCCTTCAATAGGCGACGCATGATCTTTCCAGAGCGTGTTTTTGGCAGCGCTGCCACAAACTTGATGGCCGATGGCGTGGCGATGGGACCCATTTCCCGCCGTACGTGCTCGATCAGGCTGGCCAGTAGCGTGTCGGACGCGACGTGTCCCGCGCGCAACTGCACGAAGGCCACAATGGCCTCTCCCTTCAGCGCATCGGGAATGCCGATGGCCGCGGCTTCCGCAATCGCCGGATGCGAGACCAGCGCGCTCTCGACCTCGGCGGTGCCGATGCGGTGACCGGCTACGTTCAGGACGTCATCCGCCCGGCCGATGACGGATATGTATCCGTCCGCATCTTTCATTGCCAGGTCGCCGGTAATGTAGCAGCCGGGAATTTCCAGCCAGTCCTTCTCGAAGCGCGCCGGATTGTTCCACACCGTGCGCATGAAGTGCGGGAACGGCCGCTTCAGAATCAGGCGTCCGGCCACACCCGGTGCAACCGGCTTGGCGTTGATGTCCACCACGTCGGCCTCGCAGCCGGGCAGCGCCAGTCCGGCCTTCCCGGGACGCATTGGCATGGTGACCGGAGTGCCGAGTGCGGGACCACCCAACTCGGTCTGCCACCAGTTGTCCACCACGTAGCCCCACTGTCCGTCACCGGCCAGGTAGGTCTGCGCCCAGCGCCAGGCCTCGGGGTTCAGCGGCTCGCCCGCACAGGCGATGACTCGCAATGTCGTCAGGTCATGCTTCTGCGGGTTCTTCTCGCCGTAGCGCATGAACATGCGCAGTGCGGTGGGCGCCGTAAACATCTTGGTCACACCGTACTTCTCGACGATCTGCCACGCGATGGACGGATCGGGATAATCGATTGCGCCTTCGCGGAACAGCGTGGTCACGCCGGCGCACAGAGGCGCATAGACAATGTAGGAGTGGCCGACGATCCAGCCCGTATCCGAGGTACACCAGAAAACATCGCGCGGGCCGACATCGAAGAAAGACGCCAGATGGTACGTGGTGCCCACCATGAATCCGCCATGCACGTGTACCACGCCCTTGGGCTTGCCGGTCGTACCCGAGGTGTACAGGATGAACAACGGATCTTCGGAATCCATGTCCTCCGCGGGACACTCCGGGGGCGACTTCATCAGCTCGCGGAAATCCACTTCCCGAGGGCTGGCAGGCTCGAAGCTTCCGGTGCGGGTGAAAACCACGACTTTCTCGACGAACTCCAGCCCGTCCAGCGCCTCGTCCACAATGCCCTTCAGTGGGACAGGCTTGCCGCGGCGGAATCCCGCGTCGCCAATAATGAGGACCTTGGCCTGCGCATCTTCCACGCGGTCGCGCACCGAAGTATGCCCCAGGCCGGCGTACACCACAGAGTGGATGGCGCCGATGCGCGCGCAAGCCAGCATGGAGATGACGCCTTCCAGCGTGAGCGGCATGTAGATAACGACACGGTCGCCCTTCTTGACCCCCAGCGACTTCAGGCCATTGGCGAAGCGGCACACGTCACGATAGAGCTGGCCGTAGGTAACGAACCGCTCTTTGCCGTCTTCGGACAACCAGATGAAAGCAACGCGATTGCAGTTTTCCGAATTCGCGTGACGGTCGAGCGCGTTGACCGTGATGTTGGTACGTGCACCGGTAAACCACTTGTGGTGGATTCCGTCCCACTCGAACACTTTGTCCCAGGGTTTTGTCCACACAAACTGGTTGGCAACTTCGGCCCAGAAGGCGTCCGGATCTTTGCGGAAGCGCGCCACCTCGGCGGCCCAGTCCTGCAACAGCGCCTGTTCCTTGACAATCGCCGGCGCCGGATATTCGTCCGCGGCTCCTTTTGGCACATCGGCAGTAGATGATTTGGTTGCGGTACTCATGAAAAGACTCCTTGCGAACCTGCGGCGCTATGAAAATGAATGATGACGGCACAACAGCTTGCTGATGTGCGAAAAAAACTGACCCGTAGATCAGAGAGGAGCGCGCGGAAGAAACACCCCCGACGGCTCTCCATAAGAATTGATTTTCGGGGCGCAGACGAAAACTTCAGTTTTGGTCCCGCCACGATGTGCTTACCTGTCAGCCATCGTGGCGGGCAATGCTTTATCCGGAACTTAGTGAGCGGCTACCGCTTTCTCCGCGCCCAGTCCAGTGTTGGAGCGAACCAGCAGCTCGTTGAACTTCGTCTCCGCCGATGGCTCGCGGCTCAGCAGCGTTCCGATAATGGCACCGAGGAATCCCAACGGAACACTGACGATGCCCGGGTTTTCCAGCGGGAACCAGGCCTTGGCCTGGATCATGTGCCGCGCCGCGCCGACGACCGTTGGCGGATCGATGGCCATGAAGCTGGGGCTGATGACAATCAGGAACAGCGATGCCACCAAGCCGACCCCGAGGCCCATGACTGCGCCCACCGTGTTGAAGCGTCTCCAGAAGATGGACAGCACGATGACCGGCAGGTTCGCCGATGCCGCCACTGCAAAGGCCAGCGCTACCAGGAAAGCCACATTAGCGGTCGGCCCCAGTTTGATAGCGATCGTCATTGCGATTGCGCCCACCACAAACGCCGCGATGCGCGCTACCCGGACTTCCTCGCCCGGCTTGCGCTCCACTCCCTTGTGAATCACGTTCGTCCAGAAGTCGTGGGCGAACGAGGTGGAAGCGCTGATGGTGAGACCCGCCACCACCGCCAGGATGGTGGCAAACGCGATGGCCGAGATGAAGGCGAAGAAGATGTTCCCTGCCAGCGCCTGGGCAAGCAGCGGCGCACTCATGTTGGTTCCGCCGTGGCCCTTGATAAAGTCAGGACCAACGATGGTCGCCGCGCCGAAGCCGAGGAAGGTGGTCATGATGTAGAAGCTGCCAATCAGCACCATCGCCCAGACCACGCTGTTGCGTGCCGTCTTGGCGTCCGGCACGGTGTAGAACCTGACCAGGATGTGGGGCAGACCGGCCGTTCCAAAGATCAGCGCGATGCCGAGCGAGATCAGGTCCAGCGCCCCATACGGAGGCTTGTAGCGCAGACCAGGAGTTAGAAAGTCCTTGGTAACCAGCACTCCCTTGGCATCGTGGTAACTGACGGCCCCGATGGCGTTGAAGAAGTTGGTGAAACTGAAGCCGAAGTGCGCCATCACCAGAATGCTGAGCAGGAACGTTCCTGCCATCAGCAGAATGGCCTTGATGATCTGCACCCAGGTCGTCGCCAGCATGCCACCGAAGACCACGTAGACGATCATCAGCACACCCACGCCGATCACCGCCGTCGGGAACTTGATGCCCGAGTCTTTGAGCAGCAGCGCGACCAGCGTGCCAGCGCCCACCATCTGGGCAATCATGTAGAAGGTGCTGACGGTTAGAGTGCTGAGCGAAGCCATCGCCCGCACCGGCCGCGGTTTCAAGCGATAGGCCAGCACGTCCGCCATGGTGTATTTACCGGCGTTGCGCAGCGGCTCGGCCACGACCAGCAATACGGTGAGATACGCCACCAGCCAGCCGACGGAATATAAGAAGCCGTCATAACCCTGAAACGCGATGATGCCGGCGATCCCCAGGAAGGACGCGGCACTCATGTAATCGCCGGCAACCGCCACTCCGTTTTGCCAGCCCTTGATCTGCCGTCCGGCGGCAAAATACGCACTGGAGCCGGTGGAACGCTTGGAAGCCCAGTAGGTGATGCCAAGCGTGATGGCAATGAAAACCAGGAACATCACTAGGGAAGTTGACATGGCTTACTTGCCTCCTTGGGCGATTTCGGCCTTCGAGATGATGTCAGCCGCCAGCCGATCAAAGTCGTTGGCAGCCTTTACGTACAGCCCGGCAATCAGCCAGGCGACGAAAAACTGCGACAACGCAAACAGGTAGGCGATGTTGACCACCCCAATTACCTTGGTGGCCATGAAGGTCGGCGCATATCCGACCAGGACCGGCAGGGCGAAGTAGTACACGACGAAAAAAATGAACGCCGGTACGATAAAAATTTTCTTCGTCGCCATCAGATCCTTAAATTCCTTGGTGGCTGCGATACGGTCCCATTCTGATTGGGTCGTTTCGTAGCGCTTGACAGCTTCCGTGTCTGCCATGGGACTTCCCCTCTCGCGACTGGCGTTTGGATTGACTACCGTAATGCGTGAGACCATACCACTGCGACTCGAATTCGACAAAGAGATTTTGGCCTTTAGTGCAACGACTCTTCGAAACTGGGCCGGGAGGGTACCTGCCTCACCTGGGTATCCGCGGCCAGCAATCCAATCTAACCTCCAAGTTCAGGTTCGTGCTATGCAACTGTCCCGCCTGGTCTGGGCCAGACCAGCACGGGCGAAAACCATGGGCGAGAGGCGACATGGGGTAGAGGAGAGTGGTCAAGATGCCCGCATCCTGACGGTGCGTCGCCGCAGGCCGGAACTAGCATTCCGGCCTCCCGAGCGTAAACTTGAGTTCGCCGCTCAGGCCCGACAGGCTGAAGCTCTGAGACCTTCGCCTCTCGCCTTTTTGAGCCGTTGTGGGCGAGATTCTCCTTCGCGGTATGGCCCAGGGTCTGTGACTTGCGATACCCCTCCCTGTGACGTTGGTCACGTCACGATGGGTCGCCGATTTGCAGCTGAAAGTCCGCGCCAAAGTTGCGGGATTGCGCAACAACTGCTTATTCAGCGGCCTTTCCCGGCCCTATCAGCCCCTGAATTCGCGCCGGGGGCTCGTTTGGCGGGAACCGCCGCCCTGCATCCTTCGTGGTACAGGAATAGTTGGTTTCGGCGTGTCGCAAAGTGTTAACATTACTAGTACAACCACCGGAGGAGAACGTGGGGGCACCATACGGCTTTGAGCTGGTAGAGAACTGTGTCATCTGCAAACTACGCAGCGACAGCTTCTTCTGCTCGCTTCCCAAAGCGGCCCTCGAAGCCTTTGATCGGATTAAGTACACTGCCTCCTATCCCGCCGGTGCGGTGCTTTTCGTGGAAGGTCAGTCACCCCGCGGAATTTACATGCTCTGCAAAGGCCGGGTAAAACTCTCCACCACCTCGGCCGAGGGCAAGACCCTGATTCTGAAGATCGCCCAGCCGGGTGAGGTCCTCGGGATGCACGCCACGGTGTCCGGCACGCCGTATGAGATCACCGCCGAAACCGGCCAGCCCTGCCAGCTCAATTTCGTGAAGCGCGAGGATTTCCTGAACTTCCTCCAGAAGCACGGCGATGCGTGCTTGAAAGCAGCGCAGCACCTCAGCAAGGATTGCCAGACGGCGTATCAGCAGATACGCAGCCTGGGCTTGTCGCATTCCGCGCCCGAGCGTTTGGCGCGTTTGCTCCTGGAATGGACAGCCGCCAGCCCGGATCAGCGCGAGCCCAAGGTAAAACTGGCCCTCACGCATGAGGAAATCGCGCAGATCATCGGCACCTCCCGCGAGACCGTTACCCGCGTCCTAGCCGACTTCCGCAAGCGGCAGATCGCGGTGCTCAAGGGTTCCACGCTGACCATCCGCAACAAGCCAATCCTGGAGAAACTCGTCGGCGCCTAGCTGGTTTAGCTCGCGACTAATGCCGGCCGCCCACGCCGGCGTGTTCTGCAACTTCTGCTTCGAACCTAATCTGCAGCACAGCCAACTCATTGCCCCCGCTGGTACGCAGCAACGCGTTGCAGAGCGAACAATACCGCGGAAGCACCTGCTGCATCCGCAAGGGCGCCTTCCCGCAGGACGGGCAAACCTGGTGCACCGGCCTCAGTTCAACTTCGATCGGGACTCCTTCGTCGATGCTGTCCTGCACCACGAAGTCCCAACCTGAACGAACCAACTCCGGGCTTGCCCCCAGCAATTCGCCCACTGCAACCTTCACACCGTCGAGGCGCACCGCCCCGTGCTCGTCGGCGTAAGCACGCGCAACCCGGTAGACCTCTTCTGCAATATTTATCGCGTTCGTACTAACCTCTCACTTCTTGTGCCGCCACGATGGCTCTTCACTGCTTCATTCACCTGCCGGACCATCTCCGGCAGGCGTTGCCGAACTTCGGGGGAAAGATAATTCCCCAGTTCAAAGGACCCACCCGTCATGCTGATAATCATCGCCGGCGGCGCATCTCCGTACAGTTGCGCGGCAGCCGACAGTAGCGCCGAAGGCGTGAGGGTGTGGCTGAACCCGCCCGGACCAGGTTCGGGAAAAACCGCGGCCTGTCGGATCGTCCCCGCAGGGCCTCCTTCGGCGGCGTCCAGGAACACCACAAATCCGCAACGCGCGACATCGTCCGCCATCTCCGGGGTGAGTTGCTGGGAGGCGACGACCTCCACCTCAGGATCACCACGGAAGGTCTCTTCCAGGGCATGCGCGGCATGGCAGCCGATGGCGTCATCTCCACGCAACAGGTTTCCGTAGCCAACAATCAGAATCTCAGACACTTTTTCCCCTTGGGCCCGTTTGCTTCCAACGTCCTTGGTTCGGCCAGAAACGGATTTTCTTCGACTTACCATGGATAGACCCTTACCCGTCCGTTTGGATGTGAGATACCTCACGTTGCAGCGTGATGGGGGGTAGGCTTCAAGGCACATCGCTTCAGCAAATCCGTGGCAACTGCTCCCCGCTCAGCATGTCCAGGATGCGCTCGGTGCCCAACCGGCTTTTCATCGTGACCAGCCCAGCCGGATGTTTCCGTACCTCGCCGATACAAACCGCGCCTCGGCTCACATCGAATCGCCGCAAAATTTCCAGTCCACGCTCGGCGTCGCGCTGGGGAACAAAGGCTACAAAACGCCCTTCGTTGGCGAGGTACATCGGTTCCAGTCCCAGGATCTCGCAAGCTCCCATAACTTCTTCGCGGACCGGCACCAGCGATTCTTCGATGGCGATGCGCAATCCGGCGGTTTCGGCAATCTCGATCAGGCCGCTGCTCAAACCGCCACGCGTCAGATCGCGCAGGCAATGAATCTCAACTCCCGCCGCCAGCAGCGCCGCCACCGGCTCCCACAGCGGCGCGCAGTCCGATTCGATGGCGCTCTCGAACGACAGGCCCTCGCGCGTGGCCATGATCGCGATGCCATGACGGCCGACGTCTCCGCTCAGCAGAACCGCGTCACCCGCGCGCACACTGCGGGGCGAAATCGTGAGCGCGTGCTCGACCACGCCAATTCCGGCGGTGTTGATGAAGATTTCATCGCCCTTGCCCCTGTCCACGACCTTGGTGTCGCCGGTAACGAGTTGGACTTTGGCAGCCTGGGCTGATACCCGCATCGATTCCACCACACGCCGCAGGGTCTCCATCGGCAGGCCTTCCTCCAGAATCAAGGCCGAACTCAGATACAGGGGCCGCGCGCCGCACATCGCCAAGTCGTTCACCGTGCCGTTGATGGCCAGCGTGCCAATGTCGCCGCCGGGAAAGAACAATGGCCTGACCACGTAAGAGTCGGTAGTGAAGGCCAGCTTCGCGCCCGCGATGCTGAGCGTGGCGCCGTCATGGCGCTCCAGCAGGATGTCGTTGCCGAAGCTGGGCAGCAGCAGGTTCTCCAGCAGCTCGTGCATGCGCCGTCCACCGCCGCCGTGCGCTAACTGCACACGCTCGTTGTCGTTCAGCGGCAGCGGGCACTCCAGGCGAAAATCTTTCACGTCAGCCACGGCTGGGGCCTCCAGCGGCGACCCGGTCGTCCGTTCGCAAGCGACGATAACGGTAATAGGCGGCGCACGCGCCTTCGGAGGACACCATCGGCGCGCCTAGCGGATGGTCGGGCGTGCAGCGCGTACCGTAGGCGGAACATTCTTCCGGCTTGCGAACCCCCTGCATGATCAGGCCACTGATGCACTCGGCGTCTTCCTCCGCGGTGTACTCCGACAAGCCAAAGCGTGTCTCCGCGTCGAATTCGGCATACTGCGGGGTCAATCCCAAGCCGCTTTGCGGAATGCCGCCCAGGCCGCGCCACTTGCGGTCGACCACGCAAAACACCTTCGCCACCAGCTGTTGCGCAGTCGTGTTCCCTTCCCGCCGGACCGAGCGCGCATACTGGTTCTCGACCTCCGCCCGCCCTTGCTCCAACTGCGACGCGCACATGTAGATGCCTTGCAGCAGATCCAGCGGCTCGAAGCCGGTGACTACGATGGGCACACGATACTTGGCCGCAATCGGGTAATACTCCACGTATCCCATCACGGCGCAGACGTGGCCGGCCGCCAGAAATCCCTGCACCTGGTTGGTGGGTGAGCTCAGAATCGCTTCCATCGCCGGCGGCACCAGCACGTGCGAGACCAGCACGGAGTAGTTGCTCAAGCCAAGCGCTTTCGCTTGGTACACCGACATGGCGTTCGCCGGAGCAGTCGTCTCGAACCCTACCGCAAAGAACACCACCTGCTTCGCCGGATTCTGCTTTGCAATCTCAACCGCATCCATGGGCGAATAAACGATGCGCACATCGCCGCCGCGGGCTTTCACGCTGAACAAATCGCCCGTCGTACCGGGCACGCGCAGCATGTCGCCGAACGAGCAGAAAATGACGTCGGGCAGCGCCGCAATCTGCAGCGCCTTGTCGATCAACTCCACGGGCGTGACGCACACCGGACATCCCGGCCCGTGCACCAGCGTGACCGCCTTGGGCAGCAGCTCGTCAATGCCGTACTTCACGATGGTGTGCGTCTGCCCGCCGCAAATTTCCATGATGGTCCAGGGGCGGGTCACCGTCCGCGCAATCGCTGCGGCATACTCCTGCGCCGCGGCGGCATCGCGATACTCGTCGACGTACTTCATGCTTCTCCGGCCGGCTTTTCCAGGTCGGCCAGCTCGCCCATCTGCTTGAGGATCTCGAATGTGCGCAACGCCTCGTCCTCATCCAGCAGACTGATGGCGAACCCAACGTGCACAATCACCCAATCGCTTTCCACCGCTTCGGGAACGTAGGCCAGACTGACTTCTTTGACAATCCCGCCAAAGCTGACCCGCGCCGTGCGCGCGAAATCTTCCCCTTGTATGCTCAGGATCTTTCCTGGAACTGCCAGGCACATGGGTCTGCCTCCTCAAGTTTCAGGGTAGGCTAGCACGTCACACGTGTCTGTGACGCGTGACCGCGTTTGATGTTCGCGTCGCCGCTGGGTCAGAAAACCCATCACGGTTCCCGCTTCTTTCCCGGCAGCGCTGCCGGGTTCTCATGCGTGCGCTCGCGGAAACGAGCTTTAATCCCGCTGGCCAGCGAAATCGCATTCTCGCCAAACCGTTCTCGCATACGATCGGCTGCCGACAGCGCCTGGTTCCACTTGTCGTGCGCGGTCGTGCCTTCCAGGCTGAGCTGTTCGCTCTCCTCGTCCCAATGCGCGGCATGGACGCCCAGCAGGCGCACCGCCTCGCCAGTCCAGTTCGCGCGGAACAGCTCGCGGATGGTGGCCAGCACCTCGGAGTCCACCGCGCTCGGATGCTCCAGCGTTTTCGCGCGGGTGATGGTACGAAAATCCGAATAGCGCAGCTTCAACTGCAGCGTGCGGGCATGGAGTTTCTGGTCGCGCAAGCGGCGGCACACCATCTCGGAGAGCCGAGCCAGCATGGACTCCAGCGCCTGGCGGTCATTGGTATCAACCGAGAACGTGTGTTCGTGGCTGATGGAACGTGGCCCTTCCTCTTCGCCGACCTCGCTGTCGAACCAGGCGCCCGCATCCAGCCCGCGCGACTTGCCTGACAGCGCCAGTCCCAGTGCACCAAAATTCTTCTCCAGCCAACGCTCGTCGCGGGCGGCCAGGTCGCCCACCTTGTGGATGCCTTGCTCCTGCAGCCGTTTCTCCATCACCTTGCCGACGCCGGGAATCTTTCGGACATCCAGCGGCGCCAGGAATTCCGCCTCCCCGCCCGGCACAATCCACAGGATGCCATTGGGCTTGGCCTGGTCAGAGCAAATCTTGGCAATCAGCCGCGACGTTCCAATACCGATGGAGCAGTTGAGGTTCGTCGCAGTTTTCATCGCGACATGTAGCGAGTCAGCGGCGCGCAGCGGCGGCCCGTGCAAACGTTCGGTGCCGGTCATGTCCACGTAAGCCTCGTCGATGGACACCATCTCCAGCTTGGGCGAGAAGCGGTTCAGCACCTGGTGCACTTTGCCGGAATATTCGCGATAACGGTCGGGATGCCCATCCACGAAGATGGCGTGGGGGCACATCTTGGCCGCCGTGCGCAACGGCATGGCGGAATGCACGCCGAACTTGCGCGCCTCGTACGACGCCGCCGACACCACGCCGCGCTCGTTGCGCTGCCCTCCGACGACCACCGCCTTGCCCTTCAGCGACGGATCGAACAGTTCCTCGACCGACACGAAGAAGGCGTCCATATCGACGTGAAAGATGGTGCGCTGCGCCGTCGGCATAGAGGCGATTCTATTCCAATGCCGGCACCGGAACATCGCTTTCAAGGGAGCTCTCCGCCGCAAAGCGGCACGCAAAAGCGACCAATTATTTTCTAGGTAACCAACACCTCCGATGGTTGCGGTCGGCAGAGTGCGAATGTATGGTCGTTCCCAGAATGACGAACTCTCCGGAACCCGGATTTGGAGGAACTTCTCCTTTGACGAAACGCATTGCTGGTTTTCTTCTCTCTGTTTTTGTAGCTGCTTCTGCGTTCGCCCAAACTCCGGCAGCTCCTCCCGATGCCTACAAGCCCGTCCTCGACCGCCTGCACTCCATCACGACAATTCCTCTGTCGAACTGGCAAGTTCATGCCGCCGACCTCGCGCACGGTGAAGATCCCAACCTGGCTACTTCCGACTGGCTTCCAGTGAAGGAATGGAAAGGTTCGCGCTGGTTGCGTCAAACTGTCGATGTACCGGCGCAGTTGAACGGCTACGACTTGCGCGGTTCACGCATCGCGCTCGACCTCCATGTCAGCAGCGACGACGCCATCCAGGTCAGCGTCTTCGCCAACG
>Ga0209048_10003346_pt1 | contig 15579 bp, 9 predicted proteins | sample FrelakmetCRP12CR_FD_187146 | JGI IMG/M metagenome (GOLD analysis project Ga0209048, IMG submission 187146) | Freshwater lake sediment microbial communities from the University of Notre Dame, USA, for methane emissions studies - CRP12 CR (SPAdes)... | ecosystem: Environmental > Aquatic >... | reverse complement strand
AGCGGGCCGAGGGCACCGTCCGCCTGCTGCGAACCGTGCTCGACCGACGCAACGAGTTCCAGACCGGCTTCGACGAGGCCGGCACCGAATGCCTCGACGGGCTGCTCGCCGCGCTGACCCACCTGACCGGCATCTACCCGGGCTTCGTCGGGGACGGGGCGATCGAACGCCTGGCCGACCCCGAGCGCGAGCTCCTGGCGGTGATACGCGACCGCGAGCGACCGGGCTCGTTGGCGTTCTCGGTGCACGCGCTCCTGGCCGCGGCGAACGCGGTGCGCGACCAGCTGTCGCAGGACACCTGGCTCGTCGTGAGTGACCTCGAGCGCGAGCTGGCCACGCTCGATCACCCGACCCACGACCAGCAGGCGGCGGTGCAGGCGGTCCTGGCCGGCATGGTGCAGGGGCTCCTCGCCTTGGCCGGCCTCGCGGTCGAGAACATGGAGCGCGACCCGGGCTGGGGCTTCATGGACGCCGGCCGACGCCTCGAGCGCTCGCAGCAACTGCTCTCGCTCCTTCGAGCGACGCTCGTGCCCGTCCGCGGCACGGCCGCGGAGAGCCTGATGCTCGAGTCGGTGCTGGTCGCCGCCGAGTCGATCATCACGTACCGCCGCCGCTACCGCTCCCAGGCCCAGACCGAGACCCTCCTCGACCTGTTGCTGCTCGACGAGGCCAACCCCCGATCGCTGGCCTACCAGTTGGCCCGGCTGTCGGAGGAGGTCGCTTCGCTCCCCCGGCCGCCCGGTCAGCGCCTCAGCGATGAGGAGCGCTTCGTGCTCGAGACCTCGACCGAGTTGCGCCTCGCCGACACCGTCGCGCTCGGGCGCTCGATCGTCGACGAGGGTGGTGGGCCGCGACGGGCCGATCTCGACCGGTTCCTGTCCACGCTCGCCGAGCACATCAGTCGGGCCGGAGGGGCCATCGAGCACGCGCACTTCACCCATCTGCAACAGCCACAGGTGCTCGTGGCGCTGCAACCCGAGTTGCCGGGCGACCTCCTGGGCGGGGTGATGGCATGAGGTTCAAGATCCTCCACCGAACGACCTACGCGTACGACTCCGAGGTGACCACCAGCCACAGCGAGGCCCATCTCGTGCCGAGGAGTCTCCCGGGGCAGTCGTGCCTGGCCAGCGACCTCGTGATCGACCCCGCGCCCACCGACTACCGGGAGCGCTTCGACTACTTCGGCAACCGCGCGTCCTACTTCTCGCTGCACCGGCCCCACCGGTCGCTGCGAGTGGCCGCCACCAGCATCGTCGAGGTGGCCGACTCCGCCCCCGACCCCACCGACACCCTGCCCGGCCTGGCCGACCCGGGGCCGAGTTGGGAGGAGGCCCGACGGCGCCTCTACAGCGAGCCCGACCCCGACGTCCTCACCGCCCGACAGTTCACGATCGACTCGCCGCTCGTCACCACGTCGGCCGCGTTGGCGGCGTACGCGCGGCCCTCGTTCCCACCCGGGCGCCCGCTGGTCGAGGCGATCCTCGACCTGTCGAGCCGCATCAACGACGACTACGCCTACGTGCCCGGCGCCACGACGATCGCCACCCGGCTCGACGAAGTGCTCGACCGCCGCAAGGGGGTCTGCCAGGACTTCGCCCACCTGGCCATCGGATGTGTCCGCTCCCTCGGGCTCCCCGCCCGCTACGTCAGCGGCTACCTCGAGACGGATCCACCGCCGGGGCGCGAGCGGCTGCTCGGCGCCGACGCCTCCCATGCCTGGCTGAGCGTGCACGTCCCCGAGCACGGTTGGCTCGACATCGACCCCACGAACGACCAGCGCCCGAGCGGGCGCCACATCACCACGGCGTGGGGGCGCGACTACAGCGACGTGACGCCACTGAAGGGCGTGGTCTTCTCCACCGGGGGCCACCACTCCCTCGAGGTCGCCGTCGACGTGGTGGCCATCAGCTGAGCCGATGGCTCACTCGTAGGCCGCGCCCATCGACTTGATCACCTCGAAGAGGTTGCCCGGCGAGTCCGGTGCGTCCTCGCCCGGTTCGTAGGTCACCGAGCGCAGGGCGCCCGAGAACGGGAACGGGCCGAAGCGCTCGTAGATCGACCAGTCGACCGGCGAGCGACGATCGATGCCCACGTCGATGCCCTCGAACGGGGCCATGCCGTACAGCATCGGCACACCCTCGAGGGCACCACGCTCCTCGCCGTCGACCCGCAAGGACACCGTCCAGGTGCCACCTCCCGGCGCGTGCAGGTCGGTCACGACCTCCTGCACGCCCTCGACGAGTACGCCGCCCGAGAGCCGGCGCATGCGCCCGCGACCGTCGTTGTGCACGAACCACAGCTCGTCGTCGAGCACGTAGAGCGCGTAGCCCGCGCCCTGGTCGCCGTGGGCGACGAGCATGCCCTGGTCCCCCCGCCGGAAGTCGAGGCGCACCGTGATCGTCACCGAGCGGAACCAGAGCAACTGGACGCTCCGCCAGCGCTCCAGGCTCGGCGTGCCGGGCAGGATCGTGACCGCGCGCCGGTAGACCTCGCTGCGCGGTGGGCGGATCAGGTACTTGATGCTGCTGCCCTCGTCGAGCGGGTACACCTGGTTGGCCCAGGCCGCCGCCTCCCACGCGGCCGCGAGCTCCTCGACCCGTTCGGGATGGGCGTCGGCCAGGTCGCGCTGCTCGGTCGGGTCGGAGGACAGGTCGTAGAGCTCCCACTCGTGGTCGCCGAAGGGCGTCAGGGGCTGATGGACCGTGACCACCTCCCACCCGTCGCGGTAGAAGCCGCGGTGCCCGATGCTCTCGTAGTGCTGATCGCCGTGGCTACTGGCCGCCGCGGGATCGCGCAGCGTGGGTACCAGGCTCGCGCCGACCAACGGCTTCAACGCGAGTCCGTCGCGCTCGGTGGGGGCGTCGATGCCGAGGAGGTCGAGCAGGGTCGGGAGCAGGTCGGTCACGTGGGCGTAGGAACGGCGGAACTCGCCGGCCGCGTCGAGCCCTGCCGGCCACGAGATGATGAACGGCACCGAGTGCCCCCCGGCGTGGGTGTTGATCTTGTAGAGGCGCCACGGCGTGCCCGATGCCATGGCCCACCCCCGCGGGTAGTGCGGCGTCGTCTGCGGCCCACCGATGAGGTCGAGCCGGGCGTGATCGGCCTCGACGTCGTCACCCTGCAGCAGGTGCACGTAGTACGAGGTCGTGCCCACCGACTCGCCCTCGCGAGAGGCGCCGTTGTCGGAGGTGAATACGAAGATGGTGTTGTCGAGCTCGCCGAGCTCCTCGAGCGTGGCCACCAGGCGCCCGACGTTCTGGTCGATGTTGTCGACCATCGCCGCGTACACCTCCATGTGCCGGGCGAACAGCTCCTGCTCCTGCGGGCCGAGCTCGTCCCACGCTCGCACGTCGTGGTTCTGCTCGGTGTTCCGCGGCGGCAGCTCGGTGTCGCCCGCCACGACCCCAAGCTCCTTCTGACGAGCGAGGCGGGTCTCGCGGAGGTGATCCCAACCGGCCGCGTACCGGCCGCGGTGGCGGTCGACGTCGACGGCCTTAGCGTGCAGCGGTGCGTGCACCGCCCCGTGGGCGAAGTACAAGAAGAAGGGCTGCTCTGGGTTGGATGCTTTGCGCTCCTTCACCATCGAGATGGCCCGATCGGTGATGTCGTCGGTGAAGTAGTAGCCGTCGGGGTAGCGGTCGACCTCCACCTGGTGGTTGTCCTCGGTGAGGCGGTGGGGCTGGTGGAGGTTCGTGAAAGCGTCGAGGAACCCGTAGAACCGGTCGAACCCCCGCTGGCAGGGCCACGAGTGCTGCGGGCCCGCGGCCGAGCAGTCGGAGTCTTTGGCCAGGTGCCACTTGCCGACCATCAGCGTGGCGTAGCCGTGGTCGCGCAGGATCTCGGGGATCGTGGCCGAGCGCTCGCTCAGCTCCATCGCGTACCCGGGGAACCCGGCGTCGGAGTGGGCCACGGTGCCGATGCCGGCGGCATGGGGGTTGAGACCGGTCAGCAGGGCGGCGCGGGTGGGCGAGCACATCGGGGCGGAGTGGAAGTTCGTGTGGCGGATGCCGCGCGCCGCCAGCCGGTCGAGGTTCGGCGTGGGGATCTCCGAGCCGTAGCAGCCCAGATCGGCGAACCCGAGGTCGTCGGCCAGCATCACGACGATGTTGGGCGCGCCCGCGGGCGGCGTCGCTCGGGGCGGCCACCAGCCTTCAGAGCCCGCGAACGTGCGGCCGACGCGCCCCTCGAAGCCCGCATAGCTGTCGATACCGGCGCGTTGTCGATCAGGCCCGTCGGCCATGTGCTCCCCCCTTGTCGGCGTGTGCGCAGGAGACTACGTCGACGCGACGGGCCCGATCATGGGCCCCCGGTGGGCTCGCTCCCCTGATGGCCGACGAGCATCGCGACGAGCCCCCTCCCGGGTCCGACTCCGACGGCAGCGAGCAGCCGACGGGCATCAAAGGCCGCATCGCCGGTGCACGCGCCGGGGCCGCCGAACGTTGGGAGCGCGTCAAGCCGCGGTGGTGGCCCTTCGAGCTCGCCGAGGAGTTCGTGCGGCGCTACATCCGGTTGAGCTGCGGGACCCTCGCCGGCGACCTTGCGTTCCGGGCCTTCGTGTGGCTGCTCCCGTTCGTGTTCGTCGCCGTAGCCCTGATCTCGCTCGTCGGCGAGGGCAACACCGAGCGCACGAAGGAGCTGCTCAGCTCCAGCGGCATCGCCGGCTCGGTCGGACAGAACATCGCCGAGCAGATCCACGAGGTGCACAAGAGCTGGTGGATCGTCGCCGCCATCGGCCTGTTCGGCCTCATCTCGAGCGGCCTGAGCCTGGTGCAGAGCCTGCGGCGGGCCCACTTCGTCGTGTGGGGCATGCACCCCGAGCCGACGAAGACCAAGGCCAAGCACCTCCTCGGCTTCATGGGCACGCTGATCGCCGCCTTCGCCATCGCCAATCTCGTCAGCCGTGTCGGCCAGGCCGGACCCCTGGTGGCGGCGCCGCTGTCGCTCGGCATGTTCGTCGGCTACATCGGGCTGTGGTTCCTCGCGTCGTGGGCCTTCCCCCACCGCGACGTGCCGCTCACCTCACTGCTGCCCGGTGCGGTGCTGTTCGGCGTCGCGTTCGAGATCCTGCACGCCATCAGCGCCTTCTACCTCCCTCACCGGGTGTCGACCGCCACCCAGATCTACGGGGTGCTGGGCATCTCGTTCGTCGTACTCGCCTGGCTGCTCGTCATCGGACACGTCACCGTGAGCGCGGCGCTGTTGAACGCCGTGTGGGCCGACCGCTTCCACCCCGTCGATCCGGAGGCTGTGCCGCAGCCGACCGACGAGCAGGGTACGCGGATCGAGTAGGTGACCGACCGGTCCGTCGACCCGTCGCCTTGCATCGACGCGCATCGACCGGCAGGGTTGGCCCATGTCGCATCCTCCGCACGACACCCGACGCCGGACCAGCCGTACCGCGCTTGCCGTCGCCGCCGCGCTGGTCACGGCCCTCGCCGGCGCCGCGTGCTCCAGCACCAAGAACGACACCGCCACCACCACGACGACGGCCGCCCACACCAGCGCCACCGGACTCACGCAGGACGAGTGCGTCAGCCGCACGCCCGGCGAGGTGATGACCGCCGACGAGGCCAAGGTGCTGTTCGACGCCACCCAGATCTGCCCGACCTTCGTCACCATCAACCCGGGCACGCAGGTCACGTTCGACAACCGTGATCCGCAGAGCCACACCGTGACGATCCTGGCCGGGGCCTCCCAGACCGGTCAGGTACTCGAGGAGCACACCCTCGAGCCGGGAACCACCTGGGTACGGGCCTTCCCCGACGCCGGGCAGTACACCTTCAAGGTCGACCACTTCCCGTCCATCGGCGTCGTGCAGGTCGAGCCGGTCAACAGCTCGGCCGCGAGCTCGTCGACGGCTGCGTAGCGTGGAGCCGACACCAGCACCAGGGGGGCCCGTGGCGGGCGACGACCATGAAGGCGAGACCGGGGCCGCTCCGACGAGGCGCGAGAGGCGCAAGGCCGTGCGGCGCTATCGCTCCGAAGAGGAGTTGAAGCCGTTCCAGGTCGAGCTGCTCAAGCTCCAACGCCACCTCGAAGAGCACCAGAAGCGCATGATCGTGCTCTTCGAAGGCCGTGACGCCGCCGGCAAGGGCGGCACCATCCGCCGCGTCACCCGCTACATGAACGAGAAGCACTACCGCGTGGTCGCTCTGGGCAAGCCCACCGAGGAGCAGCGCACGCAGTGGTACTTCCAGCGCTACGTGGCCCAGTTCCCGCGGGGCGGCGAGATGGTGCTGTTCGACCGCAGTTGGTACAACCGGGCCATGGTCGAGCCGGTCTTCGGCTTCTGCACCGACGAGGAGTACCGCAACTTCATGCTGGGCGTGACCGGGTTCGAGAAGGACCTCGTCCGCCAGGGCACCATCCTCGTGAAGCTCTACTTCAGCGTCACCAAGGAAGAGCAACAGCGGCGGTTCGACCGGCGCCGCACCGACCCTCTCCGGCAGTGGAAGCTGAGCGAGGTCGATGTCCAGGCCCAGGAGCACTGGGACGAGTTCACCGACATGAAGTACAAGATGCTCCGCCGCACCAGCACGGCCGACGCGCCGTGGATGGTGATCCGCTCCGAGGACAAGCACCTGGCCCGGCTCAACGCCTTCAAGGTGATCCTCGACGCCGTGCCCTACGACGGTCGCGCCGACGACCTCGACTTCGTCCCCGACCCCGCGATCGTCGTCTCGGGCCACCACGAGCTCGAGATCATGGAAGCCGATCGGATCAGGAGCGGGCGCTTCACCAGCTGAGCCATTCGATCAGAGGCGACTCAGACCCTTGAAGCCGAGGAAGACGGCGAAGCCGAGCGACACGACGATTGTGACCAGCCGGGTGTGGGTGGCGAGGAACCGGTTGACGGGCTGCAGAACGCGGTCGGCCGTGTGTGGGGCCATAACCGACAACAACAGCGGGAGCCACAACACCGTGGTGGTGATCACGAAAACCACCGCGGTCGCCGTCGCCTTGGAGTCGAACGGCGAGTCGGCGATGGCGATGTCGCGCATGGCCGGCATGAACAGCACGAGCGTCGTCACGTTCGTCAGCATGATGACGACCCCCAGGGCCGCGAACGTGGCCAGCCCTCCCTGACGGTGCGCCTTCGGCTTCTCGTCGCGGGCCGGCGGGTGCACGATCCACCGCACGGCCACGCCGAGGAGAACCGCGGCGAAGAACAGGTCGACCCAGGCCATCGCCGGGGTGTCGGGTTTGGCGCCGGCGCGCTGCAACACCGTCATCGTGAGCACGGCGGCCACCACCAGGACGGTGAAGCCACCGGCAACGAACGCGGCCGCCTTGGCGCGGGGCCGCTCGGGCTGCGACAACACGAGCAGCTCGGCCACGAGCACGGTCGGGCTGATCGCCGCGCCGAACGCGAACGGCAGCTCCTTGGCGACCAGTCCGTTCATCACCGCCTCCTACTCACGCAGAGTAGTGCGGCAACCGGCGACGTCGGCTCGACCTGCGAGTGTCGCTCGGAGGGCGGTCAGTCGATGGGGAGCCGACGCATCAGCTCGGCCTTTTCCTCTTCGAAGTCCTCGAAGCTGATCTTCTTGGCCTCGAACCGCTTGTGGAGGTCCTCGACCATGGCGAGCAGCTCGCCCGCGGACAGCTCGGTGTCGCCCTCGGCCGGGCGCAGGCTCTCGTCGGGGGTCTCGGTATCGGCACCGGCGTCCGGATCGCGGTCTTGGCGCTTCTCGCGCTTGGCCGCCGCCTTGGCCTTCTTGGCCCGGTCCCGCTGGAGTTTCTCGAAGCTCGTTCGGCTCGCACCCACGTGCGTCTCCTTCTCACTTGACCCAACAATCCTAGGGGCCGCGAGGCCGGTTGCCTCCATCGGGCCTGCCCGCCGGAGCGGAGAAGGCCCCGGCCCCGTCGATCTCCATCCACGGGCATTCTCCATCGACGGGGCACCGCCCGGCGACAATGAGGCCATGGGCACTCCCATACCCGAATCCGGCGTCGCCCCCGGCAGGGGGGACGGCGCTCCGCCCTGCCGCCTCGACGCCTACCTCGCCCGCTCACAACGACCCCTCGATCTTCTCTCCCTCGTCACCCTGTGGCTGGTGATCGTGCCCCCGTGGGCGATCAAGATCCCCGGCGTCCCCTTCGGCGTCGTCCTCGCGCTGCGCCTCTCGTTGTCGCTGGTCTACGCCATCGACATGGCGATCCGCTCGGTCCTCGCCCGCCGACACCTCCACTACCTGGTCACCCACCCGCTCGGTTGCCTGGTCGTGATCTTCCCGGCCATTCGCGTGCTGTTCAGCCTCCGCCTCCTGCGCTCGATCTTCGAGCGAGGCGAGCTGTTCCGATTCCTCCTCGCCGCCGCGCTGCTCCTGCTGAACGCCGTCGTGATCGTCTACTTCCTCGAACACACCGCCCCCGGCGCCAACATCACCACCATCGGCGAGGCACTGTGGTGGGGCATCGTCACCGTCACCACGGTCGGCTACGGCGACAACTACCCGGTCACCGCCGCGGGCCGGGTCGTCGCCTCGTTCGTGATGGCCATCGGCATCGTCGTGCTCGCCGTGGTCACCGCCCACATCTCCTCGATGTTCGTCGAGCAGTCGGCCCGCCGTCGCGACGCCGCCCAAGCCGAAGCCGGACCGACCCCCGACGAGCTCCGCCACCGTGAGATCGCCGACCGTCTCGACCACATCGAGTCGCTGCTCAACCCGCAGCAGGGTTCCGTCTGACCCGCACGCGCCGCCGGCCCGCGGGCTTCACACTCCGTTCACGCAATCTCCCCGCCCTTGGTCTTTTGACTGGTCTAGTCTCCGACTAACCCAGACGAAGGCTGGTCGTCAGGGGTGACCCGAGCGTCCTGCGACTTCGCCCTAGCCCTGTGGACGGCCGGCCAAGCGACGCACCAGGAGCGGCACTTCATGACCGTCGGCCTCGACCCCGACACCCTCGACATGACGATCAACGCGATCAGCGAGTTCGCGGCGAGGGAGTTACCCGAGTCGGTGCTCATCGAGCTCGACGAGGCCGACGAGTTCCCCGAGGACATCGTCCGCCGCATGTGCAGCGAGGACCTCGGCGTCCAGCTGCTGTTCATCCCCGAGGAGCTCAACGGGATGGGTGGGTCAGCTTTCGACATCTACCGCGTCTGCGAACACCTTGCCGGCATCGACGTGGGCGTGGCCACCGCAGTGCTGGCGACCTTCCTCGGAAGCGATCCGGTCACGGTCGGGGGCACACCTGAGCAGAAGAAGCGCTGGATCGGCCGCATCGCCGACGAGGGCCTGCTCATGGCCTACGGCGCCACCGAGCCCCAGGCGGGAAGCGACCTGGCTGCGCTCAAGACCACGGCCGTGCCCATCGAGCGCGACGGCGAGCTCGTCGGCTACACGATCACGGGCGCCAAGCAGTGGATCAGCAACGGCGGGGTGGCCGACCTGTACTCGATCCTCGCTCTGGCACCGGGTGGGCCCACCTGGTTCGTCCTCGAGCGCGACACCGAGGGGTTCAGCCATGGCAAGCACGAGGACAAGCACGGCATCCGGTTGAGCAACACCGCCGCCCTCTTCCTCGACGACGTCGAGGTCGACGTCGACCAACTCGTGGGTGGCGTGGAGGGCCAGGGGCTCGTTCAAGCCCAGCTGGTCTTCGGCTACACCCGCCTGATGGTGGCGGCGTTCGGCCTGGGGGCCGGTTGGGCGGCGCTCGACCGCGCCGTCCCCTACTCGGTCGAGCGCATCCAGGGCGGCGCGCCGCTCTCCGAGAAGCAGGGCTACACCCACAAGCTGATCGTCCCCCACGCCGTGCGCCTCGAGGCGGCACGGGCCTGCATCGAGGAGACGGCGACCTGCCTCGACGCCGAGGAGGGAGCGCTGACCACCGAGGGCGCCATCGCCAAATACCTCGCCACCGAGGCCGGAAACGACGCGGCCGACGCCGCCATCCAGGCGCTCGGGGGCTACGGCTACACCCACGAGTACCTCGTCGAGAAGATCAAGCGCGACGTGCGCATCACGACGATTTACGAGGGCACCTCCGAGATCATGGAGATGACCGTCAGCCGCGATCGCTGGCAGGAGCACCTGAAGACACGCGGCGAGTACTACCACGACGCCGCTCGGACCCTCGAGGCGCTGCACAGCGCCCGCCCCGGCATCGGCGCCGACACCGCGGCCCTGGCCAACCACGCCCTCGCCGCCGTGCTCGAGGCCTGTCGTGTGGGCCGGCTCACCCGCAACCAGCACGTGCTGCTGCGCCTCGGCTCGCTCATCGCCCAGGCCGAAGGCGCGGCCGCGTTGGCCCGTCGCGCCGACCGGGCGGCGGCCGGCGCGCTCCCCGCGAAGTCGAAGCAGCGCTTCGACGCCGCCGGTCTCGCCGCGGCCAGCCGGGCCAACGCGAAGGATGTCGCCCTCACCATCGCCACCGAGGGGCTCCGCCTGGTGATCGGCGCCGGCGACCCCGCCGTCACCGACCCAGCCGCGATCGCGACGTCCATCGGTCTCGCCGGGATCAGCGCGGCCCAGGCCGGCCTGATCGCGGACCTCGACGCCGTCGCCGACCATCTCTACGGACGGGCGTGATCGCCGACCGGTCCACCCGATGCCACCTGCCATCAACCACGCCGACGCACCGCCCCCGAGGACGCCTCCGATGACCGACCCCGCCAACTCCGCCATCGCCATCGTGGGCGTCGGGGCCATCCTGCCCGACGCACCCGACGTCGATGCCTTCTGGAAGATGGTGGCCGGCGGCCACTACGCCATCACCGACGTCGACCCGGCCCGCTGGGACCCCGAGCTGTACTACGACGCCGACCCGAAGGCGCCGGACAAGACCTACTCCAAGATCGGTGGCTGGGTGCGCGAGTGGGACTGGAACCCCCTGGCGTGGCGCCTGCCCATCCCCCCGACCGTGGCCGACGCCATGGACGACGCGCAGAAGTGGGCGGTCGCCTGCTCCCGCATGGCGCTCCTCGACTACGGGTGGCCCGACCGGACGCTCAACACCGAGCGCACCGCGGTCATCCTCGGCAACGCCATGTCGGGTGAGAAGCACTACCTCACGGCCCTGCGCATCACGTTCCCCGAGCTGGCACGCGAGCTCGAGGCGGCACCGTCGTTCGCCGCGCTGCCCCCCGAGCTCCGCTCCACGATCGACGCCGAGCTGCACGCCAACCTCGACGCCTGGCTGCCCCCCATCTCCGAGGACACGATGCCCGGCGAGCTGGGCAACTGCATGGCCGGCCGGGTGGCCAACCTCTTCGACTTCCACGGGCCCAACTTCGTCGTCGACGCGGCCTGCGCGTCGGCCATGGCCGCCATGGAGGCGTCGATCGACGGCCTGCTCGAGGGTGAGTTCGACGTCGCCATCACCGGTGGCATCGACCGCAACATGGGTGCGTCGACGTTCGTGAAGTTCTGCAAGATCGGCGCGCTCTCGGCCACGGGAACTCGCCCCTTCGCCGACGGGGCCGACGGATTCGTCATGGGTGAGGGCGCCAGCATCATGGTGCTCAAGCGCCTCGCCGATGCCGAGCGCGACGGCGATCGCGTCTACGCCGTCGTGCGGGCGATCGCGGGTGCCAGCGACGGGCGCGGCAAAGGCATCACCGCACCCAACCCGGTCGGCCAGCGCCTCGCCGTCGAGCGCGCCTGGCGGGTGGCCGGGCTCGACCCGAAGGTCTGCGGCATGATCGAGGGTCACGGCACGTCCACGCGAGTCGGCGACGTCGTCGAGGTGACCAGCCTGGCCGACGCGTTCGCCGGCGCCGACCTGGCCCCCGGGTCGATCGCCCTCGGCTCGGTGAAGTCCAACATCGGTCACCTCAAGGGCGGAGCCGGCGGCGCCGGACTGCTGAAGGCCGCGCTCTCGCTGCACCACAAGCAGCTCGCCCCGAGCCTCAACTTCGGCGCGCCCAACCCCAACATCGATTTCGCGACGATGCCCTTCGCAGTGAACACCGAGCTACGTGAATGGCCGGTTCGAAACGGCGACCCGCGAGTTGCGGGCGTGAGCGCTTTCGGTTTCGGGGGCACCAACTTCCACGCCGTGCTCGAGGAGCACGTGCCCGGACGCCTCACGGCGGGTGACTCACGCTCCTTCGCCGTGGGCGCCGACCTGACGGCCACCACCACCGCCCCCGCCGCCGCCGAGCCGAAAGCGCCCCTCCGGGGCGCCTTGGTGCTGGGAGCCGCCAGCGAGGCCGAACTGGTCGACCGGGTCCGGGTCGCGCTCGACGAGGCTCGGGCCGGTCGCACGCCCGCCCCTGCCGCACCCCTCGAGCACGACCTCCGCGCGCCCGAGCGCATCGCCATCGACTACGGCGACGCCGACGACCTTGTCGATCGCGCCGAGCGCGCGCTGAAGGCGTTCGAGGGCGGACAGCCCGCGGCGTGGCGCATGCTTCGTGGTCGCGGGATCTTCCGCGGCCACGGCGATCCCGCCGAGGTCGCTTTCCTCTACACGGGGCAGGGCTCGCAGTACGCCAATATGCTGGCCGACCTACGAGAGGTCGAGCCGATCGTCGCCGACACCTTCGACGAGGCCGACGTGGTCATGACCCCGCTGCTCGACGGGCGCCCTCTCACCGACGTGATCTTCGTCGACCCCGACGACGACGCCGCCGTGGCCCAGGCCGAGGAGGACCTGCGCCAGACCGAGATCACCCAGCCGGCCGTACTCACCGTCGACGCCGCGCTCACCCGGCTGCTCGCGGCCTACGGCATCGTGCCCGACATGGTGATGGGCCACAGCCTCGGCGAGTACGGAGCGCTCACCGCGGCGGGGGCGCTCGGGTTCGACGCCGCCCTCGAAGCCGTCAGCGCTCGTGGTCGCGAGATGGCGAGCCTCGAGGTCGACGATCCCGGCGCGCTCGCCGCCGTGGCCGCACCGCCGGAGGAGGTCGAAGCGCTCCTCGCCGAGGTCGATGGCTACGTCGTGCTGGCCAATGTGAACTCCACCAGCCAACTCGTCGTCGGTGGCGCCACCGCCGCGGTCGACGACGCCATCGAGCGATGCGAGGCCAAGGGCTTCCAAGCGCTGCGGCTACCGGTGAGCCACGCCTTCCACACCGAGATCGTCGCCCCGGCCAGCGCCCCCCTGCGGGCCACCCTCGAGCGCCTCCAGCTGCACCCCCCCGTGCTGCCCATCGTGGCCAACGTGCACGGCGGCTTCTACCCGATGGGTCCGGGCGTCGAGCAGGAGATGCTCGATCTGCTGGCCCGCCAGGTCGCCTCGCCGGTGCAGTTCGTCAAGGGACTGCACACGCTCTGGGACGCCGGGGCCCGCGTGTTCGTCGAGGTCGGCCCGAAGCGGGCACTGCAGGGCTTCGCCTCCGACGTCCTCGGCGACGACGACGCGCTCAACCTGTCGACCAACCACCCCAAGCTCGGTGGCGTGGTCGCGTTCAACCACGCGCTCTGCGGTCTCTACGCCGCCGGCCTGGGCGTCGGGCGCGTCGAGCAGCCCACCGCACCGGCCGCGCCGGTCACCGCCGCCACGGTCGCGCCCGCGACGGTGGGCGCTCCTGTCGCCTCGGCGGCGGGGCCGACCGGCGCACCGACTCCGGTGGGCCCCGCCGACGACCGTACCTACCTCGAGCTCGGCCGGTTGTTCGCCGGCTTCCTCGACCAAGCCCGAACGGTGTACGGCCGCGGTGGAGGTCCGGCCGGATCGACCGAACCGGTCGTCATCACCGGCGCCGCCCTGGGCCTTCCGGGCACGGAGCGCATCTTCGACGACGCCAATGTGGCCCGCATCCTCCATGGCGAGCAGCTCATCGACGTGATCCCGTCGAAGGTGCGCCAGGAGATCGCCGAGAAGCACATCACCCGCTTGGTCAAGGGTGACGACGGCACAGCCAACTTCGTCACCATCGACAGCCCCGCCGACGTGATCAAGTTGGCCGCGCGCGGCGGTGCCTTCGACCTCGGCGAGGAGTTCGGCGTCGATAGCGACCGACTGGCGGCACTCGGTCGCGACACCCAGCTCGCCATCGGTGCGGGGCTCGACGCGCTGCGCGACGCCGGCATCCCGCTCGCCCAGCACTACCGCACCACCACCCGCAACACGAGCCTGCCCGACAAGTGGGCCCTGCCGGCCCAACTGCGCGACGACACCGGCGTGATCTTCGCCTCCGCGTTCCCCGGCTACGACTCGTTCGCCGACGACCTGTCGCGGTTCTTCGAGGACCGCTCCCGCCGCGACGAGCTGGCCTCCCTCGAGAGCCTCCGGGCCCGTCTGGTCGATCTCGACGGCGAGGCCTCGACCTCGGTTGCCGAGCTCGACCGACGCATCCACGACCTGCGCCTCACGCTCGACGAGCAGCCGTACCAGTTCGACCGGCGATTCCTGTTTCGCATCCTGTCGATGGGTCACTCCCAGTTCGCCGAGCTCGTCGGGGCACGCGGGCCGAACACGCAGGTCAACGCGGCCTGCGCCAGCACGACGCAGGCCGTGTCCCTCGCCGAGGACTGGATCCGCGCCGGTCGGTGCCGGCGGGTGGTGGTAGTGGCCGCCGACGACGTGACGTCCGATCACCTGCTCGGGTGGCTCGGTGCCGGCTTCCTGGCGTCAGGTGCCGCGGCCACCGACGAGGTCGTCGAAGAGGCGGCCCTCCCGTTCGACCAGCGTCGCCACGGGATGATCCTGGGCATGGGCGCGGCCGCGCTCGTGGTCGAGGGTGCCGACGCGGCCCGCGAGCGGGGCATCCAGCCGATCTGCGAGGTGCTGGGAGCGATCACCGCCAACAGCGCCTTCCACGGCACCCGCCTCGACGTCGACCACATCGGCAGCCTCATGGAGTCGGTGGTGCGCCAGGCCGAGACCGCCGGCGACGTGTCCCGCCACGACATGGCGGCCGAGCTCGTCTTCGTGTCCCACGAGACCTACACCCCGGCACGCGGTGGCAGCGCATCGGCCGAGATCCACGCCTTGCGCCAGGTGTTCGGCACCGACGCCGACCGCATCGTGATCGCCAACACCAAGGGCCTCACCGGCCACCCGATGGGTGTCGGCATCGAAGATGTCGTGGCCGTCAAGGCCCTCGAGACCGGCCTCGTGCCCGCCGTGCCCAACTTCCGCGACGTCGACCCCGAGTTGGGTGCGCTCAACCTGTCCAAGGGCGGCGTCTACCCGATCCGCTATGCGCTGCGCCTCGCCGCCGGGTTCGGCTCGCAGATCAGCATGTCGCTCCTGCGCTGGACGCCGGTCGCCGACGGACAGCACCGCAACCCGGAAGAGCTCGGGTTCGCCTACCGCGTCGCGGACCCCGCCCGCTGGACGGCCTGGCTGCGTCGCCTCAACGGCAATCGTGACCCCGAGCTCGAGGTCGTCCAACGTCGACTCCGACTCGTCGACCGCGGCCCGACCTCGTCGACCACCGCCAAGCCGACCGCCGCCCCTGCGACGACCTCGACAACCCCGACACCCACACCCACACCTGCCGCGGCCCCGGCGCCGAGCCCCGTCGCGGTCCCCGCGGCCGAGGTGGCCCCGACACCCGCCGCACCCGCCGGCGATCCTGTCGAGGCCGCGGTGCTCGCCGTCGTCGCCGAACAGACCGGCTACCCCACCGACCTGCTCGACCTCGACCTCGACCTCGAAGCCGACCTCGGCATCGAC
>Ga0209048_10003345_pt1 | contig 15580 bp, 13 predicted proteins | sample FrelakmetCRP12CR_FD_187146 | JGI IMG/M metagenome (GOLD analysis project Ga0209048, IMG submission 187146) | Freshwater lake sediment microbial communities from the University of Notre Dame, USA, for methane emissions studies - CRP12 CR (SPAdes)... | ecosystem: Environmental > Aquatic >... | reverse complement strand
CGGGCCAGAGCGTCACGGCGACCGGCCACGCGGCGCTGACGGCGACCATCGTCGCGCCGGCCACCGCGAGTTGGCGGATCCGCTTCAGCGGCCGATGCGGTCCCGCGAGCAGATAGGCGGCGGCGAGCGCGGGGACGATCATCCAGCCCTGCAGCAGCTTGGTCATGAAGGCCAGCCCGACGACGGCGCCGCACCAGACGAGGTGCTTGGTCTTGCCGGATTCGATCGCCCGCTGGGTCAGGTAGGCCGCAGCGACGAGCAGCAGCACGAGCAGCGCGTCGGGGTTGTTGACCCGCCCGATCGCGACCGTCACCGGCGTGAGCGCCAGCACGGCGGCGGCGATCAGTCCGGCGGTGGCGCCGAACGAGCGCCGAACCGTCGCGTACAGGAGCCCCACGGCGGCCACGGTGCACAGCGCCTCGGGCAGCAGGATGCTCAAGCTGGAGAAGCCGAGTAGTCGCGCCGAGAGCCCCGACAGCCACAGCGACAAGGGCGGCTTGTCGACGGTGATGAAGCTCCCTGGATCGAGCGAGCCGAAGAACCAGGCCTTCCAGCTCTCGCTGCCGGCCTTGGCGGCGGCGGCGTAGTACTCGTTCGAGTAGCCGTTGCGCGTCAGGTGCCACAGACCCCGCCCTGGGCGGGGACTGTGGTCGACACGGTCAAACTCCTGTGTTCGCGGGATCGTGGGCCCGGTTCGCATGAGGCGAACCGACAGCACGAGCATCGCCGGGCTCGTCAAGCAGGCGCTATGAAATGCCTAAGACGGACGTCGGAAGGCACGACGGGCCGGGCCCGGGACCCGACCGTGGGGACGACTCAGGGCCCGACCGTCGTCGGCAGGTCGTCCATCGTCGTATGGAGGCTCCCGCCCGAGGCGATCAGCAGCTTGAGGTCGTGGGGCCGGGTCGCATGCGTCAGCGCATCCTCGAGCGCGAGCGTGCCGGCGGTCACGTGCTCACACAGCGATTGGTCGAAGCTGTGCATCCCGTAGTACTCGCCCTCGGCGATCACGTCGGCCAGCTCCGCGGTCTTGTCGGCGTCGATGATCCGGTCGTGGACGCGGCCGGTCATCACGAGGATCTCGGTGATCGCGGTGCGGCTCTTGCCGTCCGGGCAGCGCACCAGCCGCTGGGAGACGATTCCCTTGAGGGTTCCGGCCAGCAGTACGCGAGCCTGCTGCTGCTCGGAGCCCGGCAGCACATCGAGGATGCGGCTGATCGACTCGGCCGCGTCGGCGGTGTGCAGCGTGGCCAGGACCAGATGCCCGGTGTCGGCGGCGGAAAGAGCGACGCGCACGCTCTCCTCATCGCGCATCTCGCCGATGAAGATGACGTCCGGATCCTGGCGCATGACCTGCCGCAGCGCGGTCTGAAACGACGCCGTGTCGGTGCCGACCTCACGCTGGTCGACGGAGCTGGTCGCGTCCTGGTGGACGAACTCGATCGGATCCTCGATCGTCACGATGTGCTTGCGCATCGTGCGGTTGACGTGGGCGATCATCGCCGCCATCGTGGTCGACTTGCCCGAGCCGGTGGTGCCGGTGACGAGAACGATCCCGTGGTCCTCCTCGGCCATGCGGCGCACCACGTCGGGTAGGCCCAGCTCCTCGATCGTGCGGATCGAGCTCGGCACCACGCGCAAGACCAGGGCGATCGACCCACGCTGCCGGTAGGCGTTGACGCGGAAGCGGCCCAGGCCCGGCGCCGTGTAGGCGAAGTCGAGCTCGTTGCTGGCCTCGAACTCCTTGATCCTGCTCTCCGGCAGGAGCTGGTGCAGGATCTCCTCGGTGTGCCATGGCGACAACGGCTCGATCTGTGCGTCGAGCCAGTCGAGCCGGCCCTCGACCCGGACCAGCGGCCGGTTACCAGCCTTGAGGTGAAGGTCGGAGGCGCCGCGGTCGACGACCTGCGTGAGCGCGGCGGCGAGGTCGAATCCGAGACCTCGCGCGGCGCTCGGGCCGTGGCTTGTCGACGGGGCTTGCATGCGCTACCCACCTTCATCGGCACGCGCCTCGCCGGCGCACACGCGGCTTGTCCGCGCCCGAAATGTGGAAAACCAGGGTCTCGCGGCGCCACGCCCGTGCCGGGGCTGCGCCGGTGCGGTCAGCCGAGCTTGGCCGCACGGGCCCGTGCACGGGCTCGCACGACCGGCCGCGGCAGCCAGTCGGGCGGATCACGGAGCAGCGCGGTGAACGCCTCCGCCGACATCGGTCGGGCGAAGAAGAAGCCCTGGCCGACATCGCAGCCCAGGGCCTGCAGCCGGGTGGCCTGCCCGCGGGTCTCGATGCCCTCGCCGACGACCTCGAGGTCGAGCGCGTGGCCCATGTGGATGATCGCATCGGCCACCGCGGCATCGCGCGGGGCGTCGACGATGTTCATGGTCAGCGAGCGGTCGATCCTGACCCGATCGAGGCGCAGGGCGCGCAGGTAGCTGAGCGAGCTGTAGCCGGCTCCGAAGTCGTCGAGCGAGAGCTGGACGCAGAGCTCCATCAGCACATCGAGCGCGTGCTGAGCTGCCCCGAGCGCTTCCATCAGCAGGCTCTCGGTGATCTCGAGCGAGATGAATCCCGCCCCGATGCCCTCGGCGGCGGTCACCTGGCGCACGAGCGCGGTCAGCTCGTCCGGCTGGGCGAGCTGCCGGGTGGAGACGTTGACCGCGACGCCCGCGAAGTCCGGGAACTCCCGCCAGGCCGCGGATTCGTGGGCGGCTTGGCGCAGGACGCGGGCGCCGAGAGCGTGAATCAGGCCGGAGTCCTCGGCCACCGCGATGAACTCGCTCGGCGGGACGAGACCCCACTCGGGGTGTCGCCAGCGGGCGAGCGCCTCGGCGCCGACGACCCGAGCGCCTCGTCAGCCGAGAATCCGAACAGACACTCCGCTCCCCGGTTCCAGACCGCGATGGCACCGTCCAGGTCCTTGCCGACGATCGCGTCCTCGGAGCCTTCGACAAGCGCGGCCAGCCGCTCGGTGTCGTCGACGACGCGACGCCTGAGCGTCCGGACGATCAGCGTCGTGACGGTCAGGGCGCAGATGCCGACCAGCAGCGCGTGGACGCCCCGAGCCGAACCTGCAGAGGTGTCTCGTACGTCGGTCAGCGACAGGGCCAGGGCATACGCGGCGGCCATGAAGGCAGCTTGGGCGAGCGCCTGGTATGCCGGCAGGAACCATCCGGAGACCACGGCGAGCACGAGGTAGAAGAGACCGAACGGAATCCCCGCCCGCCCGCCGAAGTACACATAACCGGCGAGCAACAGGGTGCTGAGCAGTTCGATCGGCATCCACCAGCGTGCGTCGACGCGGCCGTGGATAGACAAGAGCGTCACTCCGAGCACGATCGCGAGCAGGGCGACGGCGACCATGCCGACGGCGTCGACGCTGCCGAGACCGGGCAACAGCACCAGAATCACCGCCAGGCCCGCACCCGCCAGCTGGATCAAGGCGATCACGTCGGTCAGCCCGGGCTCGCGGTTCGGCCGCGCGGCCGTGCCGGTGTCGAACGCGCGCCGACCCGCGTCGGTCAGGCGTCGTGGAAGGCTCGAGCTGAACATTGTGTTCCCTGACAGCGGTCCCGGAGCGCTACGTCCGTGGCGCGGTTGCGACTCCGACGTGCGCAAGCACGCGTCTCATGTGGAGTCTCGGCACAGCGGTGACTCACGAACATCCTGCAATCAGGGGATGCGGGGCGAAGTTCGCGGGGAGTTACCGATGAGCGTTCCGTAGAACGTCCTGATGGCCGGACCGGCGTGGTTGTCATAGCGCGATGCCCCGGGGTGTGAAGGCGTCGCGTTCGGGGAACTGAGGAGCCATGCGCGTCCGCCCATGTGTCCAGGTGCACGCGGGGTTCGTCGCTCAATCAACGACACCTCGCCGCTCGATCCCACAATCAAGATCAGTCCCACGACCGCGCGAACGGGCTGGAGTTCCTCGGCCACGGCAGGTTCCTGGCCGCGGGCGAGCCCGAGCGGCGCGGGGGCACCGCCGCGGGCGTGGTCAGCCCGCCCGCTGAGCGGTCTCAGGCTCGGGCGAGGGACAACAGCGCGGCGAACTCGTCCCGGAGCGCCGTCTCGAGCACGTCCAGATCCGGGGTCGCCGCCCGGTCGGCGTTGATCCCGAAGACGAGCTCGCCGTCGTAGGAGACGATCGCCATCCCGACCGCGTGGTCGGCGAACAGCGGCACGAGCGGGAGGATTCGCTGCAGGCGGGTGCCGAGTCCGTAGAGCGGGATCTGAGGGCCGGGGACGTTCGTGATCGTGATGTTGAACAGCCGTGCGGCGAACAGCGCCTTGGCGATCGACTCGTGCAGGAGCGGCGGCGCCGCGCCGGCCACCAGCACGATCGTCGAGCCTCCCAGTGCCGCTGTACCGGACTTCAACTGCGTGGCGGCGGCGCGCGTGCGCTCATAGCGATCGAGGACGTCGGCCTCGCCGATCGGCAAGTCCACGAACAGCGAGGTCACCTGGTTGCCGAGGTGATCGTGGTCCTCGCCCCGGAGGTTGACCGGGACCATCGCGCGCAGGGGATGCTCGAGCTCCTCACCGCGCTCGTCGAGCAGTCGCCTGAGCGCGCCGGTCGAGACCGCGAGCACGACGTCGTTGACCGTGCCCCCGAGCGACCCCTTGATCTCCTTGACCTCGGCCAGCGCGAACGGCACCGAGGCGAACCGTCGGCTGGTGCCGATCGGGACGTTGAGCGACGAGTGACGCGAGGCGATGACCTCGTCCTGCCACAGCACCTCGCTCATCGCCACCGCCGCCTCACCGGCGCGGATGAGGCGTCGCGGATGGAGAGCGGTGTCGATCGTCGCACGGGCGACACGGGCGGCAACACGGGGGGAGAACCAGCCGGGGAGGGGGTTGCCGCCGGCGGAGGCCGCCGGGTCGTCGGCGCCGTCGGCGCCGCTGCCGGTGGCGTCCGCATGCGTTGGCCGCGCGGCCGCGGCGGGGGCGGGAGCGGAGGGGGGTGGGCGGCGCTCGGCGTCGAGCAGGACGTGGCCGACGTCGACGGAGGCGACTCCATCCACGAGCGCGTGATGGGTCTTGGTCGCCAGCATCCAGCCGCCGTCCGCGAGGCCGTCGAGGAGCGTCATCTCCCACAGCGGTCGCGCGCGGTCGAGCCGGTGGGACCAGAAGTCGCCCAGCCAATCGTGCAGCTGCGCATCGCCACCGGGCGCGGGCAGCGTCGCGTGGCGCACGTGGGCGCGAATGTCGAAGCTCGGATCCTCGACCCAGGCCGGGCGCTGCAGACCGTGCACGCGCTTGTCGGACAGGCGGCAGTGGAACCGTGGCAGCATCGCCAGGCGCTCCTCGAGCAGCGCCGTCACGGCGTCGAGCGACGGTGTGGCGCCGGTGCCCGGCTCGGGCTCGAAGATGAGCGCCCCGCCGATGTGCATCATCGCGCCCTCGTCGGCCTGTTCGAGCTCCAGGAAGGTGCAGTCGAGAGGGGTCAGTCGCGTGTCGGATCCAGCCACGCGTGCACGCTAGGTCGCGGCTCGCGCGAGCGCGAGCGTGAAACGCCACGTCGCCGCCGGCGGCGACTACCGAACGGGATCGGGGAGGACTACGGGCGCGCTCTCCTCGCCCGCGCACTACGGTCGTGCGGTGGACGACCTGAGCGGGTGCAATGCGCTGCTGACCGGCGCGGCCGGTGGGCTCGGCCGGCACATCGCGCGGGCGCTCGCCGCCCGGGGCGTGCGGCTCGCACTCTCCGGCCGGCAGGCGGCTCCGCTCGATGAGCTGTGCGGCGAGCTGCGCAGCCGCGGAGCCCGCGCAGAGCCGGTGCTCGCGGATCTGTCGGATCTGGCGCAGGCCGCGTCGCTCGTCGAGCAGGCGGAGGCGGCGATCGGCCCGATCGACCTGCTGGTGAGCAACGCCGGCATCGAGGTCCCGGCCGCCTACCCGGCCTTCACCGACGACGAGCTGGCGGCGATCACCCGCGTCAACCTGGTCGCGCCGATGATGCTCGCCCGTCACGCCCTGCCGGGAATGCTCGCGCGCGAGCGCGGGCACATCGTCACCGTGTCATCGCTCGCGGGCCGGGGCGGCAACGCCTACAACGTGTTGTACGCGACGACCAAGGCCGGTCTGGTCGGGTTCACGCGTTCGCTGCGCGCCGAGCTCGACGGCAGCCCGGTCGGCGCCGGCGTCATCTGCCCCGGGTTCATCGCCAGGGACGGGATGTACGCCCGCATGCGGGAGCTCGGCGTCGACGCGCCGGCGGCGCTCCGCGCGGTGGCGCCCGAGACCGTCGCGAGCGCCGTCGTCGAGGCGATCGTCCACGATCGTGCCGACGTGCTCGTGACCGGCTGGCCGATGCGCCCGCTGCTGGCCGTCCAGGAGCTGGCGCCGTCGCTGGCCGCGCGGGTCACCAGCGCGACCGGCGCGAGCCGGTTCTTCGCCACGCTGGTCCAGCGCTCCGGCCGGGCCTCGGCCTGACGCGCGAGTCACTCGTGACGCGTGACGCGCGACCCCGCGTCGCGACCTCTGGTTTCGCGTTCGTCGAGGCGGAAATCATGTGAGGAAGCCCCTCTGGCGGCGTGTGTGACCGCCACCGAGTGCGCGCCCATCTCCGAGGAACGAGAGAACCGATGACCGATCCCAAGCGCAGCAGCGATTTCCAGCCGCCCGTGACCACCACCGATTCCGGCATCCCGGCCCCGGCGCGCGGGTGGCCGCCGGCCTCGGACACGGCAACGGCGCCGCGAACGGCCAGGCCTCGGAGCAAGCCGCCTCGCTGGTCGCGGGTCGCGCCAACCGGGCGTAACCAGAAGTTCGGTGCAGGGTGGAGGCCGGGGAGACCCGGGCTCCATCACGCGCCGCGACCCAGCAGCGCGCGCGCTTGGGCCGCCATCACCAGGTCCTCGCGGGCGGCGACCACGAGCGTGCGGACGCCGGCGCCGGCGGCGGAGATGTCCGCATCCGGTGTGGCGCTCGCATTGCGGGCCGTGTCCACCTCGACGCCCAGGAAGCCCAGGCCCGCGGCCGCGAGCGCACGCACCGGGGCCGAGTGCTCACCGACGCCGCCGGTGAACACGAGCGCGTCGATGCCGCCGAGCGCGGCGGCCATGGCGGCGACCCCGGCCCTCAGCCGGTGCACGTAGACGTCGAGTGCGAGTCGGGCTCCGGGATCGCCGGCGTCCGCCCGCTCGACGATCGTCCTCATGTCGGCACTGCCGCCCAGGCCCAGTAGCCCGGACTCGTGCTCGAGCGCGGCGGCCAGCTCCGCGGCTGACAGGCCCGCGGTGTCCTGCAGCCACAGCACGAGGCCCGGGTCCACGGACCCCGACCGGGTCGCCATCACGAGACCCTCGAGCGGCGTGAACCCCATCGTCGTCTCCACCGAGCGGCCGTCACGGATCGCGCACAACGAGGCCCCGGCACCGAGATGGGCGCTCACGACCCGCAGTGCCTCGCGCTCGCCCCCGAGCCACGCCGCGGCGCGCTGCGCCACCCAGGCGTGTGAGAGGCCGTGAAAGCCGTAGCGCCGGATCCCCCAGCGCTCGCGCCACACGGCCGGCACCGCGTAGGTGGACGCCGCCGGCGGCAGCGTGGCATGGAAGGCGGTGTCGAAGCAGGCGACAACGGGCACGCCCGGCGTTGCCCGGGCGACGTCGTCGAGCGCCGCCAGCGACTTGGGCTGGTGCAGGGGCGCGAGCTCGGTCAGTTCGCGCAGCGCCTGCTCGACGACCGGATCGATCACCACCGCGTCCCGGAAGCGCTCTCCGCCGTGGACGATCCGGTGCACGACGACGTCCGGTCCGGCGAAGTCTCCCTGCATGGCGGCGCTCAGCTCTGCGGGGTCGACCCGGGCCGCGGGCGCCGGCAGCTCCCGGTCGGCGAGGATCCCGTCCTCGCCGTCGAGCAGGCGCAGCTTGAGCGAGCTCGAGCCGGCGTTGACGATCAGCACGCGCACGGCTACGGACGCGGCGGGCGACGCCGGGGCCCGTCCACGCTCACGCTCTCGCCGGCCAGGTCCAGTCGCGCACCTCGGGCGGATCGTCGCCGACCTCGCGCGTGTAGGCGCGGTGGCGCAGCCGTGCGTCCACCATCTCCTGGCGCAGCCCGGCCGCGCGCTCGCCCAGGCCGGGGACGCGATCGATCACGTCCATCACCAGGTGGAAGCGGTCGAGATCGTTGAGCATCACCATGTCGAAGGGGGTCGTCGTGGTGCCCTCCTCCTTGTAGCCGCGCACGTGGATCTCGTGGTGGTTGGTGCGCCGGTAGGTGAGCCGGTGGATCATCCACGGATAGCCGTGGTAGGCGAAGATCACCGGCCGCGAGGTCGTGAACAGCGCGTCGAATTCGCGGTCGGAGAGCCCGTGCGGGTGCTCGGTGTCGGGCTGCAGGCGCATCAGGTCGACGACGTTGATCACGCGGACCTTGAGCTTGGGGAGGTGTTCGCGGATCAGCGCCGCCGCCGACAGCGTCTCCAGGGTCGGCACGTCGCCGGCGCACGCGAGCACGACGTCGGGCTCGGCGCCGTTGTCACTGGAGGCCCATTCCCAGACGCCGATTCCCCGGGTGCAGTGCGCGATCGCCTCGTCCATCGTCAGATAGTCCAGCGCCGGCTGCTTGCCGGCCACGATCACGTTCACATAGTGGCGCGAGCGCAGGCAGTGGTCGGCCACCGACAGCAGACAGTTCGCGTCCGGGGGCAGGTACACCCGCACGATCTCCGCCTTCTTGTTGGCGACGTGATCGATGAAGCCCGGATCCTGATGCGAGAACCCGTTGTGGTCCTGTCGCCAGACGTGCGAGGAGAGCAGGTAGGTCAGCGAGGCGATCGGCCGCCGCCACGGGATGTCGCGGGTGACCTTGAGCCACTTGGCGTGCTGGTTGAACATCGAGTCGATGATGTGGATGAACGCCTCGTAGCAGTTGAACAGCCCGTGGCGCCCGGTCAGCAGGTAGCCCTCGAGCCAGCCCTGGCACAGGTGCTCGGAGAGGACCTCCATCACGCGTCCGTCCCGCGCGAGATGGTCGTCGGTGTCCAGTCGCTCGGCCTCCCAGACGCGGTCGGTGGCCTCGAACACGGCCGACAGGCGGTTGGAGGCCGTCTCGTCGGGCCCCATGATCCGAAACCGGTCCCGGTTGGCGCTGACGACATCGCGCAGGAAGCCGCCGAGGACCCGGGTCGCCTCGCTGAAGGTGGTGGCTGGCGCCGGCACGGGCACGGCATAGTCACGGAAGTCGGGCAGCTCGAGCTCGCGCAGCAGCAGGCCGCCGTTGGCGTGCGGGTTGGCGCCCATCCGGCGCGCTCCGGTCGGCGCGAGCGCCGCGAGCTCCTCACGCAGGGCGCCGGCGGCGTCGAAGAGCTGCTCGGGCTCATACGAGCGCAGCCACTGCTCGAGCTGGGCGAGATGGGCGGGGTTTGTGCGCACCTCCGACAGCGGGACCTGATGGGAGCGGAACGAGCCCTCGGCCGGCAGGCCGTCGACCTCCTTGGGGCCGGTCCAGCCCTTCGGGGTGCGCAACACGATCATCGGCCAGTTCGGCCGGGCGGTCTCACCCTCGTCACGGGCGGCGCGCTGGATCGCCGCGATCTCCTCGACGACCTCGTCCAGCGTCGCGGCCATCAGCTGATGCATGGCGGCGGGATCCGAGCCCTCGACGAACCGCGGTGCGTAGCCGTAGCCCTCGAGCAGCGACCGCAGCTCCTCGGGCGGGATCCGGGCGAGCACCGTGGGATTGGCGATCTTGTATCCGTTCAGGTGCAGGATCGGCAGCACGGCGCCGTCGCTGACCGGGTTGAGGAACTTGTTGGAGTGCCAGCTCGCCGCCAGCGGACCGGTCTCGGCCTCGCCGTCCCCGATCACGCAGGCGACGAGCAGATCCGGGTTGTCGAACGCCGCCCCGTAGGCGTGCACGAGCGCGTAGCCGAGCTCGCCCCCCTCGTGGATCGAACCGGGCGTCTCGGGCGCGACGTGGCTGGGGATCCCGCCGGGGAAGGAGAACTGGCGAAACAGCCGCCGCAGCCCTTCCTCGTCGTGGCCAATGCGAGTGTAGACCTCGGTGTAGGTGCCCTCCAGGTACGTGTTGGCGACCAGCCCCGGGCCGCCGTGCCCGGGCCCGGTGACGAAGATCGCGTTCAGGTCACGGGCCCGGATCACGCGATTGAGGTGGGCGTAGAGAAAGTTCAGTCCCGGCGTCGTCCCCCAGTGTCCGAGCAGTCGTGGCTTGATGTGCTCGACCGCCAGCGGCTCTCGCAGCAGCGGGTTGGCGAGCAGGTAGATCTGACCGACGGACAAGTAGTTGGCCGCCCGCCAGTAGGCATCGATCAGCTCCGCCTCGGCGGCTGACAGCGGGTCGCCGGCGGGCGTGGTCTCCTGCGCGATTTCGGACATGACCAGGGTCTAGCAGATCGACCTGGGCCTGAATCGCCCATCGCGTGAACGCTGACCGCGGCGATGGCCGCCGTCGCCCCGGCCGGCCGGGCAGCGGTGCCCTCTACAGTGGGGAGATGGCTCGCTACACGGCAAGCGTCGAATCACCTCGCCTCCTCGAGGACGTGTTCGCCTACCTGAGCGACTTCTCGAGCACCGAGGAGTGGGACCCGGGCGTGGTGCGGGCCGAGCGGATAGGCGAGGACCCGATCGGTGTCGGAACCAGGTTCCACCTCGTGGCCTCGTTTCTGGGCCGCGAGAACGAACTGACCTACGAGGTCGTCGAGTACACGCCACCCCGCTCGGTCACGCTCCGGGGTGAGAACGCGACCGTTGTGTCGCTGGACCGGATCACATTCGAGCCCCTCGACGAGGGCACGCGGGTCACCTACGACGCCGAGCTCACGCTGAAGGGCCCGCTCCGGCTCGCCGATCCGCTGCTCGGGCTCGCGTTCGGACGGGTCGGCGGACGGGCACTCGCCGGCCTGCGGAGGACGATCGGCGTCCGGCCGCCGGCGCGGCTTCCGGCGCTGCTGGGACGCTCGCTGGACGGCAAGGAGTACGACCTTCCCGAGGACCTGGCCCACCCCTACAGCATCATCGTCGTGGCCTTCCGGCGCGAGCAGCAGGCGCTCGTCGACGAATGGCTGCCGTGGCTGCTCGAGCTCGAGGCGAGTCGCTCCGACCTCGCCTTCTACGAGCTCCCGGTGCTCTCGTCGGCCTACGGACCGGTGCGCTGGTTCATCGACGGCGGCATGGCGCGCGGCGTCGCCGAGGCGTCCGCCCAGGCTCGCACGATCACCGTCTACACCGATGTGGACCGCGTCGTCGGGGGTCTCGGCCTGACCGGGACCGACACGATCGCCGTGCTGCTGATCGAGCGCTCGGGCGGTGTCCTCGCCTCCGTGCTCGGGGGCTTCGACGAGCACAAGGCGCAGGCGCTCGCGACCGCACTCGAGCCCGAGCCCCGGCCCGACCGCGGGTAGGGCGGGCGCCCCTGCCGATCGGCCCGGGGGGTAGGGGAACGGCATCCCGGGTAGGGAAATGGCGATGTTCGTGACCTTCTCGCAGCGGGATGGGAGCCGATGAGCCGAGACCGCCGCGTTGTCGTCATTGGCGCGGGCTCCAACGGGCTCGTGTGCGCGATCGCTCTCGCACGGGCCGGTCTGGACGTGACCGTGCTCGAGCACGCGCCGCGGCCCGGAGGAGCGTCCTCGAGCGGTGAGCTGACGCTGCCGGGCTTCATCCACGACCACTGCGCCGGCTTCAACCCGATGACCGTCGCCTCGCCGGCGATCCGCGAGCTCGACCTCGAGGGCGAGGGCCTGCGGTGGGTCCACCCGGACGCGATCATGGCCCACCCGTTCGAGGACGGGACGGCGATCGCGCTGCACCATGGACTGGAGGCGACCGTGGCGTCTCTGGACAGCGTCGAGCCGGGCGCCGGAGCGCCGTGGCGGGAGCTGATCGAGCAGTACCGGCCGCTCGCCGGAAGGCTCGTCGAGTCGATCCTCGGTCCGCTGCCGCCTGTCGTACCGCCGCTCGCGCTCGTCGCCTCGCTCCGGCGTGACGCGCTCCTGCTCGCACGCCGCATGGCAGGCTCGGTCGAGGCCCTCGGTCTCGACGTGTTCGACGGCGCGATGCGGCCCACCGCGTGGCTGGCCGGCTCGGCGCAGCACTCGGGCCTTCCGCCCACGACGGCCGGCAGCGGGGCCTTCGGCTTCCTCCTGCAGCTCGTCGCCCACTCCCACGGCTGGCCCTTCCCCGAGGGCGGTCAGGGGAGGATCGCCGACGCGCTGATGGCGATCGCCACGCGCGAGGGCGTCGTGGTGCGCTGCGACGCGCACGCCGAGCGCGTGCTCGTGCGGGCCGGCCGCACGGCGGGGGTGGCGCTGCGTGGCGGCGAGGAGATCCCCGCCCGCGACGTCGTCAGCACGATCAGCGCGCGCCCACTGGCGGCCCTGCTGCCCGACGAGGCGCTGCCGCACCGGCTGCTGCGCCGGCTGCGCATCTGGCGCTATGCGACGGCGGCGTTCAAGCTCGACTACGCGCTCCGCGCCCCGGTCCCGTGGACGGCGCCCGAGGCGCGCCGGGCGGCCGTCGTGCACGTGGGCGGCGGACTGCAGGAGCTGGCGGCGGCCGCGCAGGCCGGCGCGCGCGGCGAAATGCCCGAGCACCCGGCGCTGGTCGTCGGCCAGCACACGCTCGAGGACCCGACCCGCGCCCCCGCTGGGCAGCACACGCTGTACTGCTACGCCCATGTCCCGACGCGCTACGAGTGCTCCGACGAGGAGGTCGCCGCCCGGGTCGAATCGCAGCTCGAGCGTTTCGCCCCCGGCTTCTCGGAGACGGTGCTGGCCCGCGCCATCCGCAACCCGCAGATGACCGAGGCCGAGAACCCGAGCCTCGTCGGCGGCGATCTCGCCGGCGGCTCCTACGAGCTCGATCAGCAGCTGCTGTTCCGCCCGGCGCCCGAGCTGTGCCGCTACCGCACGCCGCTGAAGGGCCTCTACGTCGCCGGCGCGTCGGTCCACCCCGGCGGGGCCGTGCACGGAATGGGCGGCCGCTCGGCCGCGCGCGCCCTGCTGGCCGACCGCCGGCTGCGCCCGTGGCGCGCGTGAGAGCCGGCAGGCCCGGGGCTGGTCAGGCCTTGACGACGCCGGTCTCCGCGATGCGTTTCAGGCGCCGCAGAGACTTGACGTTGCGGGCGTGCACGAGCGGGTCGGTGAGCCGGTTGATCGCCAGCCGCGAGAGCGGATCGCCGGCGGTCTCGGTCATCGTCACCGCGGTGCCGCCGTTCCGCGGCTCGAGCTCGAGGGTGACGATGGCCGTGCCGATGGGACGCGCGCGGGCGTGGAGCACGAGCCGCCGGGGCGGGTCGGCGTCGAGCACCTCGGTGTGATCGGAGACCTTCAGCGGCCCGGTGCCGACCCAGTGGTAGAAGCGCGAGCCGACCGCCGGCCAGTGGGGGTCGGCGTCGCGGATCGTGTCCGAGCCCACGACCCAATCGGCGTAGTTGCTCGGCTCCGCCAGCACGGCGAAGACCCGCTCGGGCGGAGTCGCGATGTGTTCGCGCGTCGTGGCCATGGCTTGGGGTTAACCCGCTCGCTCGTCGTCGGGTCGGCGTGAGGCCGCGGCCGCGTCCTTGAGGTCGGGCTCCGCGCTTGCGGGGAGATCGGGGCCACCGTCGGCCGTCGCGTCGGCACTGTCGCCGCCGTCCAGGTCGACGCCCTCGTCGGTCGCCGGCACGTCCGAACCCGTCGTCCGTCCGAGCACGGAGCTGCCGAGCTCCGGATCCTCGGACAGCATCTCGCGCGGGGCGTCGGAACCGCCGAGCTCAGCCGGCACGACACCTTCGCCGGCCTTGCCTGCCCACTGTCCCTTCTCACGCGCCTCGGCGTCGTCAGGCGTCGTGCCGCCGCGCTGCTCGCTCGCCTTCACCTCGTGCTCGCTGCCGGCCATGCGTCCTCCCTCGGGTCGCGGACTGCCTACTTCTGCCTTATGTACCCGCCAGGGTGGCGGCCAATCCCGGGGGCGGGCGGCTGGGGTGGGGTGGGCCGTGGGGCGGCGCGCGGTTCGGGCGGTGACGGCTTGCTTGGGAAAGGAGGCGGCTCGGTCTGGCCCGGAGAACAACCATTTCGTTGCCTCGCGCCGGTCCGGCCGGTCCGGCGGAAGGAGAGGCCACGAAAGCGTTGTCTGACAACCAGTTCGTTCCCTGACCGCCGGTCAGTCCGGGCGAGACACCACGAAATGGGCGCTGTGCAGCGAGAATCACCGGCTTTTCGTTACCTCTCGCTGCTCTGGCGCGGCGTTAGGCAACGTTGTGCCGGTAGTACCGGCCAAACGTTGCCCGGCGCGCTCTGAGACGGCCGAGGTACCACGAAATGCCGGTGACCACGGGATCCATCCAACCCCCTGTCCCACGCCAGCCGTCTGACGCCGACCACAGCACACGCACCCGCGGCCGAGGACGCGCCACCCCCTCACCCCGCCAGCGCCAACTCCAGCTCACGCGCGATCCGGCCGATGGCCGTGCTCAGCGCGCCGGCGGCCAGGAGCGCGTCGGTCGCCTGGGCCAGCAGGCGGCCGAACACCCCGCGCCCGGAGACGGCGACGCTGGCCTGGACCTCGCTGCCGTCATCGATTGGCGTGGCGAGGTACTCGACGTCGAGGCGGATCGGACCGACCGCGCTCAGCACCAGGCGACCGCCCTGCGCTTCGTCGACCTCGACCTCGAACGCGAACGATCGTCCCGCCAGCGAGCCCTGAACCTGAACGTGGTCACCGGCGATGAGGCGCTCGCCGCGGAAGTCGAGGACCTCGAAGTCGATCGGCGCCCAGCGAGCGATCGCCTCGGGCTCGGTGAGCAGCGCCAGCACCTGATCCGGGAGCCCCGGCACCGTCGTATGTGCTGTCCACGTTGCCACGTCGTTACTGTCCCGCACCGGCGCTCGTGTATTTGTGACATCGAGCACGTGTATGCGCAGGGAACACGGGACCGCCCGCGCCGGCCGCGCCGGCCGCCCCCGCCGCCGGCCCGCCGGCCCGCCGGCCGGCACCCGGCCCCGATCACCCCCCGTGCACCAGCGCCGCGCGCACGAGCGCGACGATATGCCGCTTGCGCCCGGCGATGAACGCCGGGTCGGTGGGATCGAATCCGAGCCCCGCGACGAGCGGCCCGTGCGTGAACGCCCACTCGCACAGGCCGAGACTCGAGATCATCAGCTGGCGGGGGTCGATGTGGTCGTGGCCGCCGCGGTCGAGCTGAGCCGCGACCTGCTCGATGGTGTCGCGCAGACTCTGCAGCTGGGCTTCGGAGTCATAGACCCGCGGCCGCCGCGACAGGCTCTCGCGATCGACCAGCAGCCGCGCGACGATGTCGGTTTCGACATGCTGCGCAGCCGCGTCACGACGGTCCGGGATCTGGCCCACGGGATGGGCGCCGAGGTGGTGGCGGAGTTCTGCAGCGACCAGGCCAACTACGACTGGCTGGCGGCGAACGGAATCGATCTCGTCCAGGGGTACCACCTGGGTCCCCCGGCGCTCATCCGGGCGGGGCTGCTCCCACGGGCGTGAACACGAACACGGGGATCTCGCGGCCGGCGGTCATCCGCTCGTACTGGCCGTAGTTCTGCGCCATCCCCTTGGCGAGCTCCCACAGCCGCTGCCGCTCCTCACCGGTCGTCTCCCGGCCGATGTAGCG
>Ga0209048_10003344_pt1 | contig 15581 bp, 11 predicted proteins | sample FrelakmetCRP12CR_FD_187146 | JGI IMG/M metagenome (GOLD analysis project Ga0209048, IMG submission 187146) | Freshwater lake sediment microbial communities from the University of Notre Dame, USA, for methane emissions studies - CRP12 CR (SPAdes)... | ecosystem: Environmental > Aquatic >... | reverse complement strand
ATTGCGCCGATCGCCATGGAAGAAGGTCTGCGCTTCGCCATCCGTGAAGGCGGTCGTACCGTCGGCGCCGGCGTCGTCGCCAAAATCATCGAGTAATCGATAGTTTCTCTGTAGTTAAGGCGCTTCGGGAAACCGAGGCGCTTTGATGTTTTTGCAGCAGGGGTGTAGCTCAATTGGTAGAGCAACGGTTTCCAAAACCGTAGGTCGGGGGTTCGATTCCCTCCGCCCCTGCCACTCTCTATAAAGATCGCGAACGTCATGGCTGACAAGATCAAGTTTGCGCTGGCGCTGGTTATTCTGGCGGCTGGCGTGGCTGGTTTCTACCTGCTCTCCGAGCAGGCAATGATTTTGCGCGTCCTCGCGGTACTTGCCGGGGTGGCGCTTGCTGCCGCCGTTGCCTGGAAAACCGAACCGGGGCAGCGTTTCTTCACCTTTGCGAACGAATCCGTTGTCGAGGCGAAGAAGGTTGTCTGGCCGACCCGCAAGGAAACCATGCAAACGACCGGGGCGGTGTTCGCCTTTGTTGTGGTCATGGCGCTGTTCCTCTATCTGACCGACAAGAGCCTCGAGTGGGTTCTCTACGACCTGGTGCTGGGCTGGAAGAAATCATGAGCAAACGCTGGTACATCGTCCATGCCTATTCCGGCTTCGAGAAAAGCGTGTTGCGCGCAATTCAGGAGCGGATCGATCGCCTGGGCATGCAGGACAAGTTCGGTGAAATTCTCGTTCCGGTGGAAGTGGTGCGCGAATTGAAGAATGGCCAACCGGTGAACTCGGAGCGCAAGTTGTTCCCGGGTTACGTTCTGGTCGAAATGGACATGGATGACGATTCCTGGCACTTGGTCAAGAACACGCCCAAGGTGACTGGATTCGTCGGCGGTACCGCAACAAAGCCGACGCCCATTTCCCAAAAGGAAGTGGACAAGATCATGCAGCAGGTGCGCGAAGGTGTTGATAAGCCGCGCCCCAAGGTGCTGTTCGAGGTCGGCGAAATGGTCCGTGTCAAGGAAGGTCCGTTCTCGGATTTCCATGGCGCGGTCGAAGATGTCAATTACGAAAAGAACCGCTTGCGCGTGGCGGTGACGATTTTCGGGCGGTCAACACCGGTTGAACTCGAATTCGCACAGGTCGAGAAGGCCTGAGTTGCAAAATTGGTTTCAGGGGTTGGCCGGCTGCCCTTAATCAGCATGGCAAGAGGAGCGTAAGTAGTCGCAAGCCGAAAGCGCGTTACAACTCATCAATTAGGAGTATTTATGGCCAAGAAGATTGTCGGCTACATCAAGCTGCAAGTCCCCGCAGGCAAGGCAAACCCGTCGCCCCCGATCGGCCCCGCGCTGGGTCAGCGCGGTCTGAACATCATGGAATTCTGCAAGGCGTTCAACGCCCAGACTCAAGGCGTCGAGCCGGGACTGCCGATTCCCGTGGTGATTACCGCTTTTGCGGACAAGTCTTTCACGTTCGTGATGAAGACCCCGCCGGCGACCATCCTGATCAAGAAGGCTGCGGGTATCAAGTCTGGTTCGGCCAAACCGCATACCGACAAGGTTGGCAAGATCACTCGCGCGCAAGCCGAAGAGATCGCCAAGACCAAGATGCCTGATCTCACGGCTGCCGATATGGATGCAGCGGTTCGTACTATCGCCGGCTCCGCCCGTTCGATGGGCATCACGGTGGAGGGTCTGTAATCATGGCTAAGCTCACGAAAAAGCAAAAGTCCCTGCAGGGCAAGATCGTTGATCAAAAACTCTACCCGGTTCAGGAAGCGCTTACGCTGGCCAAGGAAACCGCAACCGCCAAGTTCGACGAGTCCATCGACGTGGCAGTCAACCTCGGTGTTGACGCACGCAAGTCCGACCAGGTTGTCCGTGGTTCCGTCGTGCTGCCGGCAGGTACCGGCAAGTCCGTTCGTGTTGCCGTTTTTGCCCAAGGCGAGAAGGCTGAAGCTGCCAAGGCAGCTGGCGCGGAAGTTGTCGGTTTCGATGACCTGGCTGCCGAAGTCAAGGCCGGTAACCTGAACTTCGACGTTGTCATCGCGACGCCGGATGCCATGAAGGTGGTAGGCCAGCTCGGTCAGATCCTCGGTCCGCGTGGCCTGATGCCGAACCCGAAGGTTGGTACCGTGACCATGGACGTCACGACTGCCGTGAAGAACGCCAAGGCTGGTCAGGTTCAATACCGTACCGACAAGGGCGGCATCGTACATGCGACCATCGGCCGCGCCTCTTTCTCTGTCGAGAATCTGGAAAGGAACCTGAAGGCGTTGATTGAAGCGCTGAACAAGGCGAAGCCGGCTTCTGCCAAGGGTCAGTACCTGCGCAAGGTTGCGGTTGCAGCCACCATGGGCCCCGGCGTTCGCGTCGATCAGGCGACGTTGGTTGGCTAAAAAGTACTTTGGGCTGTCGGTCGTCGCTTGAAGGCGGCGGCCGACAGATCGTCAAAGACCGCAGGCGCCTCGTCAAGGGGCTTAATCGCGAAAGCAGCCTGCGCAGACGGTGTCCCAGAACAAGATTTTTTGCTGGCCGGAAACGGGCAGCATAGCTTCTGGTTCAGGTCGCCGTAGGTTCGGTGGGACTTTCCCGCCGTGTTATGACTTGAAAGGAGGAAGGACCTGTGGGTCTCAATCTGAACGAAAAAAAAGCTGTCGTAGCTGAAGTGTCGGCACAAGTAGCCAGCGCCCAGACTATCGCGATCGCCGAATATCATGGCATCGAGGTCGGTGACCTCACCGTGCTGCGAAGGAAGGCTCGTGAGTCTGGCGTTTATCTGCGTGTACTCAAAAACACTCTGGTACGTCGCGCTGTGGCTGGCACGCCGTTTGCCGGTCTGGCCGATCACATGGTCGGACCGCTGATTTACAGCGTATCTACCGATCCTGTGGCAGCTGCGAAAGTTCTCAATGACTTCGCCAAGACCAATGACAAGCTCGAACTGAAGGCCGGTAGCTATGCCGGCAACGTGCTCGACGCTTCTGGTTTGAAGGCTCTTGCCTCCATCCCGAGTCGCGACGAGTTGCTCGCCAAGCTGTTGGGCGTGATGCAGGCCCCGGTTTCCGGCTTTGCCGGTTGCCTGGCTGCACTGGCCAAACAGCGCGAAGCCGCCGCTGCTTGATCTCTACCGCTTAAGAACTGAATTAGGAGTTTTGTAAAATGGCAATTAGCAAAGATGACATCCTGGAAGCCGTTGGCTCAATGACGGTTATGGACCTGAACGACCTGGTCAAGGCGTTCGAAGAGAAGTTTGGCGTTTCCGCCGCCAGCATGGCTGTTGCTGGTCCTGGCGCCGCTGCTGCAGTTGTTGAAGAACAGACCGAATTTACTGTCATGCTCAATGCATGCGGTGACAAGAAGGTTGAAGTTATCAAGGTCGTGCGGGCAGTGACCGGTCTGGGTCTCAAGGAAGCCAAGGATCTGGTTGATGGCGCTCCGAAGGCGGTCAAGGAGGGCGTTTCCAAGGCTGACGCTGAAGCCCTCAAGAAGCAACTGGAAGACGCAGGCGCCAAGGTCGAAATCAAGTAATCGACTTTTGGTGGGCGGGCTGGCGGTTTTTCCGCCAGCCCTTTTGTGCTTTGTACGACAGGTTTCACGGATCCAGAAAACGAACTTGAATAACGCCGACCGGCAAACGCAAACGATGCTTTCCTCTTCCCGCCAAGGGAGGCGAGCGCGTTTGCGTTTGCCTGTTTCGACAGGTTCCATGTTTGATTTTATCCGCACGGAGTTACCATGACTTACTCCTTCACCGAGAAGAAACGCATCCGCAAGAGTTTCGCCAAGCGCGCCAGCGTGCTTGACGTGCCTTATCTGCTTGCGACCCAGCTACAGTCCTTCAAAGACTTCCTGCAAGACGAAGTGGCGCCGGAAAGGCGCAAGAACGAAGGGTTGCAGGCTGCGTTTACGTCGATCTTTCCGATTGTTTCGCACTCGGGTAACGCGCGCCTCGAATTTGTCAGCTACATGCTTGGCGAGCCGGCGTTTGATGTTACCGAATGCCAGCAGCGTGGCCTGACGTTTGCGTCCTCGCTGCGCGCCCGGGTACGTCTGGTGATCATGGATCGTGAAGCTCCCGATTCGGTGAAGGAAGTCAAGGAGCAGGAAGTCTATATGGGCGAAATTCCGCTCATGACAACCAACGGATCCTTCGTCATCAACGGTACCGAGCGTGTCATCGTCTCGCAGTTGCACCGTTCTCCCGGCGTATTCTTCGAGCATGATCGCGGCAAGACCCATAGTTCCGGCAAGCTCCTGTTCTCTGCTCGAATCATCCCTTACCGTGGTTCATGGCTCGATTTCGAGTTCGATCCCAAGGACGTGCTCTTTTTCCGTGTCGACCGCCGTCGCAAGATGCCGGTCACGACCTTGCTCAAGGCGATCGGCATGTCGTCCGAGGAAATCCTCGCCAGGTTCTTCGAATTCGATTCTTTTGCTTTCACCAAGGACAAGGTTGAATTCAAGCTGGTGCCCGAACGCCTGCGTGGCGAAGTGGCGCGCTTCGACTTTGTCGCGCCCGACGGCAAGGTGATCGTTGCCAAGGACAAGCGGATTACTGCCAAGCACATCCGCGACATAGCGACCGCCGAGATGAAGCAGATCGTTGTTCCGGAAGATTTTCTTCTCGGCCGTGTCGTCGCGACGAACGTGGTCGACAAGACAACCGGTGAGATTATCGCCGATGCCAACGATGAAATTACCGAAACGCTGCTCGCCAACTTGCGCGAGGCCGGTGTTACGACGCTGGAGACCCTGTACACGAACGAGCTCGACCGTGGCGCATTCATCTCCAACACGCTGCGCGCTGATGAAACCGCTACCCGACAGGCTGCCCGTATCGCTATATATCGCATGATGCGCCCGGGCGAGCCGCCGACCGAGGAGGCGGTCGAGATCCTGTTCAACGGCCTGTTCTATTCCGACGAACGTTACGATCTGTCCGGCGTTGGCCGCATGAAGTTCAATCGTCGTCTGACGCGTGCAGATGTCACCGAGTTCAAGGTGACAATCAAGAACCTGGCCTCAAAGGCCGAGGCGGCGCTGAAGAACCTCGCCGAAGGTTCGGGGTTCCCGCTGGCGGCCATTCAGGATCTGGTCAGCCTGTTGCCTTACGGCGCACGCGCCTTGTCCGAAAACATGACGCAGGCCAACGCTGATGCCTTGGTCGCCAAGATCAAGCCGCTGGGCGCTAATGCCGAGGTGCGCGAGCAACTGACCCTGTCGCCGCGTGACATCGTTGAAGTCATCAATGTCCTGGTCGAACTGCGTAACGGTCGTGGCGAAATTGACGACATCGATCACTTGGGTAACCGTCGTGTGCGCTCCGTTGGCGAACTTGCCGAAAACCAGTTCCGTGCCGGTCTGGTGCGCGTCGAACGTGCCGTCAAGGAACGTCTGTCGCAAGCCGAATCAGATAATCTGATGCCGCATGACCTGATCAATGCCAAGCCGATCAGCGCCGCGATCAAGGAATTCTTCGGTTCCAGTCAGTTGTCCCAATTCATGGACCAGACCAACCCGCTGTCGGAAATTACGCACAAGCGTCGCGTTTCCGCCCTCGGCCCTGGCGGCCTGACCCGCGAACGCGCCGGCTTCGAAGTCCGCGACGTGCATCCAACCCACTATGGTCGCGTCTGCCCGATCGAAACACCGGAAGGCCCGAACATCGGCCTGATCAATTCGCTGGCCTTGTTTGCCCGCGTCAATGACTACGGCTTCATCGAAACCGCCTATCGCAAGGTCACCGACTCCAAGGTTACCAACGAGATCGAATATCTGTCGGCGATCGAGGAAGGCAATTACGTCGTCGCGCAGGCCAATGCTTCGCTCGATGATAATGGCAGCCTCTCTGATGATCTCGTGACCTGCCGTGAAAAAGGCGAAACCATCCTAGCCGAGCCGGCCCGTGTTCAGTACATGGACGTTGCGCCGAGCCAGATCGTTTCGGTCGCCGCGTCGCTGATCCCCTTCCTTGAACATGACGATGCGAACCGTGCACTGATGGGGGCCAACATGCAGCGTCAGGCCGTTCCCTGCTTGCGTCCCGAAAAGGCGCTGGTCGGCACCGGCATCGAGCGCACCGTCGCGGTTGACTCCGGGACAGCCGTTGTTGCACGACGCGGTGGTCTGGTCGACTACGTGGATGCAGCCCGTGTCGTGGTGCGGGTCAATGACGACGAGACCGTCGCCGGTGAAGTCGGCGTCGATATCTATAACCTCGTCAAATACACTCGCTCGAACCAGAACACCAATATCAACCAGCGTCCGCTGGTTCGCGTTGGCGACTTGATCGCGCGCGGTGATGTGGTGGCCGATGGGGCTTCGACCGACAAGGGTGAACTCGCGCTTGGTCAGAATATGCTGATCGCCTTCATGCCGTGGAATGGCTACAACTTCGAAGACTCGATCCTGATCTCCGAACGCGTCGTTGCCGAGGATCGTTACACCTCGATCCACATCGAGGAACTGACGGTTGTCGCGCGCGATACCAAGCTTGGCCCCGAGGAAATCACCCGCGATATCGCCTCGCTTGGTGAAGCCCAGCTTTCCCGTCTGGATGACTCGGGTATCGTCTATATCGGCGCCGAGGTTCAGGCAGCTGACGTGCTGGTCGGCAAGGTGACACCGAAGGGTGAAACCCAACTGACGCCTGAGGAAAAGCTGCTACGTGCGATCTTCGGCGAGAAAGCCTCCGATGTGAAGGATACGTCGCTACGCGTCCCGTCAGGTATTGCCGGCACGGTCATCGACGTTCAGGTCTTCACCCGTGAAGGCATCGAGCGCGACAAGCGTGCCCAGTCGATTATCGACGAGCACCTGCGTCACTACAAACTGGATCTCGCGGATCAGATGCGTATCGTCGAGCGCGATGCGTTCGAGCGGGTCGGCCGTCTGATCGTTGGCAAGAAAGCCAACGGCGGTCCGAAAAAACTGGCAAAGGGTTCGGTCATTGAACAGTCCTACCTGGATGGCATGGACCCGCATCACTGGTTCGACATTCGTGTCGCCGAGGAAGAAATTGCGCAGCAGCTCGAGCAGGTCAAGGAAGGGCTTGAGCAGGCCCGCAAGAACTTCGATCTGGCATTTGAAGCCAAGCGCAAGAAACTGACGCAGGGCGATGAACTGCCGCCGGGTGTGCAGAAGATGGTCAAGGTCTATGTGGCGGTCAAGCGCCGCCTCCAGCCTGGCGACAAGATGGCCGGTCGCCACGGCAATAAGGGTGTGGTATCACGCATTCTGCCAGTTGAAGACATGCCCTACATGGAGGACGGCAATCCGGTCGACATCGTGCTGAACCCGCTCGGCGTGCCGTCGCGGATGAACGTTGGTCAGATTCTGGAAGTTCACCTCGGCCTCGCCGCCAAGGGCCTGGGTCACAAAATCGGTGCAATGCTGCGTGCCGAGGCAAATGCCAAGGAGGTTCGCGGCTTCCTGGACGAGATCTACAACTCCAATGGAAAGCCCGAGAAGCTCGAGGAGCTGACCGATGGCGAGGTCATGGAAATGGCCAAGAACCTCGAAGGCGGCGTGCCGTTTGCGACACCAGTGTTCGACGGTGCCAAGGATAGCGAAATCAAGGCCATGCTGGCGCTGGCCGGCATGCCGTCATCCGGCCAGATGACTCTGTTCGATGGCCGTACCGGCGAAGCATTCGAACGTCAGGTAACCGTCGGCTACATGCACTATCTGAAACTGCATCACTTGGTCGACGACAAGATGCACGCGCGCTCGACCGGCCCGTACTCGCTGGTCACGCAGCAGCCGCTGGGTGGCAAGGCGCAGTTCGGCGGACAGCGTTTCGGCGAAATGGAAGTCTGGGCGTTGGAAGCCTACGGCGCTGCTTACGTGCTGCAGGAGATGCTGACTGTGAAGTCCGATGACGTGAATGGCCGTACCAAAGTGTACGAGAACATCGTCAAGGGCGAGCACAGGATTGATGCCGGCATGCCGGAATCCTTCAATGTGCTGGTCAAGGAAATCCGTTCGCTGGCGATCGACATCGATCTGGAACGTTACTGATTTAGGGCTGGGAGTTAAACGATGAAAGCATTGCTCGATCTGTTCAAGCAGGTAACCGCCGAGGAAGAGTTTGACGCGATTACCATTGGTCTGGCCTCGCCCGACAAGATCCGTTCCTGGTCCTATGGCGAAGTCAAGAAGCCGGAAACCATCAACTACCGCACCTTCAAGCCGGAGCGCGATGGTCTGTTCTGCGCCAAGATATTCGGCCCGATCAAGGATTACGAGTGCTTGTGCGGCAAGTACAAGCGCCTCAAGCATCGTGGCGTGATCTGCGAGAAGTGCGGCGTCGAAGTGACGCTGGCGAAAGTTCGCCGCGATCGCATGGGTCACATCGAACTGGCTTCACCGACTGCCCATATCTGGTTCTTGAAGTCCCTGCCGTCACGTCTCGGCATGGTGCTCGACATGACGCTGCGCGATATCGAGCGCGTGCTGTACTTCGAGGCCTATGTCGTTACTGACCCGGGTATGGTCAGCAATCTCCAGCGCGCCCAGTTACTGACCGAAGATCAGTATCTGGAAATGATGGAAGAGCACGGCGACGAATTCGTGGCTTTCATGGGTGCCGAGGGCATTCGCGAACTGCTGCGCAATCTCGATCTGAATGGCGAGGTCGAATCCCTGCGCGCCGAACTCGACGTCACCAGCTCGGAAGCAAAGAACAAGAAACTCGCCAAGCGACTGAAAATTCTTGAGGGTTTCAAGAAATCCGGCATCAAGCCCGACTGGATGGTCCTCGAAGTTCTACCAGTGCTGCCGCCAGACCTGCGTCCGCTGGTGCCACTCGATGGCGGCCGTTTTGCGACCTCCGACCTGAACGACCTCTACCGTCGCGTCATTAACCGGAACAACCGTCTGAAGCGTCTGCTTGAGCTCAAGGCGCCGGAAATTATCGTCCGCAACGAAAAGCGCATGCTCCAGGAGTCCGTTGACTCCCTGCTCGACAACGGCCGTCGTGGCAAGGCGATGACCGGTGCCAACAAACGCCCGCTGAAGTCGCTGGCTGACATGATCAAGGGCAAGGGCGGTCGTTTCCGCCAGAATCTGCTGGGCAAACGCGTCGACTACTCCGGCCGTTCGGTCATCGTCGTTGGTCCGCAGCTCAAGTTGCACCAGTGCGGCCTGCCCAAGCTGATGGCGCTGGAGTTGTTCAAGCCCTTCATCTTCCACAAGCTGGAAGTGCTCGGTTATGCTACCACCATCAAGCAAGCCAAGAAGATGGTCGAAGGTCAGGAACCGGTGGTTTGGGACATCCTGGAAGATGTCATCCGCGAACACCCGGTCATGCTGAACCGCGCACCGACCCTGCACCGTCTGGGTATCCAGGCTTTCGAGCCGACCCTGATCGAAGGCAAGGCCATCCAGCTGCACCCGCTCGTTTGCGCGGCATTCAACGCCGACTTCGACGGTGACCAGATGGCTGTCCACGTGCCGCTGTCGCTCGAAGCGCAGATGGAAGCCCGCACCCTGATGCTGGCCTCCAACAACGTGTTGTCGCCCGCCAACGGCCAGCCGATCATCGTGCCGTCGCAGGATATCGTGCTCGGTCTGTACTACGCGACCCGCGAAAAGGTCAATGGCAAGGGTGAGGGCATGTATTTCGCCGACACCAACGAGATTGAGCGTGCAATGGCGGCCGGCCAACTTGATGTTCATTCCCGCATTTCAGTGCGTTTGAAGCAATACGAGTCGGCTGCGGTCGACGGTGAATGGAACGAGAAAATCGTCCGTGTCGAGACCACAGCCGGTCGCGCTCTGCTTTCCAAGATCCTGCCGAAGGGTCTGCCGTTCAAGGTCATTGATCGCGCGCTGAAGAAGAAGGAAATTTCCAAGCTGATCGACGAGTCATTCCGTCGCTGCGGCCTGAAGGAAACGGTCGTGTTTGCCGACAAGTTGATGCAGAACGGTTACGCGCTGGCGACCCGAGCCGGCATTTCCTTCTGTTCCGACGACATGCGCGTTCCGGCCAAGAAATACGAAATCATTTCCGCTGCCGAAGCGGAAGTGAAGGAAATCGAGACGCAATACACCAACGGTCTGGTGACCAATGGCGAACGTTACAACAAGGTCGTGGATATCTGGGGCCGGACCGGCGATCAAGTCGCCAAGGTCATGATGGACGAACTCGGCCACGAGGAAACCATCGACCGTCACGGCAAGCGCGTCAAGCAGGACTCGTTCAATTCCATCTTTATGATGGCCGATTCCGGCGCCCGCGGTTCCGCCGCCCAGATTCGCCAGTTGGCCGGCATGCGCGGCCTGATGGCGAAGCCGGATGGCTCGATTATCGAAACGCCGATTACCACAAACTTCCGTGAAGGCTTGAACGTTCTCCAGTACTTCATCTCGACCCACGGTGCGCGTAAGGGCCTGGCCGATACCGCGCTCAAAACAGCAAACTCCGGCTACCTGACGCGTCGTTTGGTCGATGTGACGCAGGATCTGGTCATTACCGAAGACGATTGCGGTACCGTGAACGGCTTTGCAGTGAAGGCCTTGGTCGAGGGCGGTGAGGTCATCGAACCATTGCGCGAACGGATTCTCGGTCGTGTGACCGGTGAGGATATCGTCGATCCGGAAACTCAGGAAACGGTCATCTTCTCCGGCACCATGCTCGATGAGGATCTGGTCGACCTTATCGACAGGCTCGGTGTCGACGAAGTCAAGGTACGTACGCCACTGACCTGCGAAACCCGTTACGGCTTGTGTGCCAAGTGCTACGGTCGCGATCTGGGTCGCGGCAGCATGGTCAATGCCGGTGAATCGGTGGGCGTGATTGCTGCCCAGTCGATCGGCGAGCCAGGCACTCAGCTCACCATGCGTACCTTCCACGTTGGTGGCGCGGCTTCACGGGCAGCAGTTGCTTCCCAGGTCGAGTCGAAATCTGCCGGAACTGTGCGGTTCACCGCAACAATGCGCTATGTGACCAGCGCCAAGGGCGAGAAGGTTGTCATTTCACGCTCCGGCGAGGTACTGATCGCCGATGATCACGGTCGTGAACGTGAGCGTCACAAGGTGCCATACGGCGGGATGCTTTCGGTCGATGATGGCAAGGTGGTCAAGGCTGGCACCAAGCTGGCAACCTGGGATCCGCATACCCGCCCGATCGTTGCCGAGTATGCCGGTACCGTTCGCTTTGAAAACGTCGAAGAGGGCACTACCGTTGCCAAGCAGGTTGACGACGTGACCGGCCTGTCCACGCTGGTCGTGATCGACCACAAGCGCGGTGGCAAGGCAGCGACCAAGGGTGTTCGCCCGGTGGTCAAGTTGCTCGACGAGAATGGCCAGGAAGTGAAGGTCCATGGTAGCGACCATCCGGTATCGATCGCCTTCCAGGTTGGATCGATTATTTCCGTGCTTGATGGCCAGCAGGTCGGGGTGGGCGATGTGCTGGCGCGGATGCCACAGGAATCGGCAAAGACGCGCGATATTACCGGTGGTCTGCCGCGTGTGGCCGAGTTGTTCGAAGCGCGCACGCCGAAGGATGCGTCTGTGCTGGCCGAAGTTACCGGTACGATTAGCTTCGGTAAGGACACCAAGGGCAAGCAGCGCCTGGTCATTACCGATCTCGAAGGCACCGCACACGAATTCCTGATTTCGAAGGACAAGCATGTCCTGGTACACGATGGTCAGGTGGTCAATATGGGCGAGAAAATCGTCGAAGGCTTGCCCGACCCGCATGACATTCTGCGTCTGCAGGGGGTCGAGGCTCTGGCTCGCTACATCACCGACGAAGTTCAGGACGTCTACCGTCTGCAGGGCGTGAAGATCAACGACAAGCACATCGAAGTGATCGTTCGCCAAATGCTGCGTCGCGTCGCCATCATCGAGCCGGGTGACACCAGATTCATCAAGTCGGAACAGGTGGAGCGCGCCGAACTGTTCCGTGAGAATGACCGGGTGATCGCGGAAGGCAAGTTGCCGGCAACCTTCGGCAACATGTTGCTGGGTATTACCAAGGCTTCCTTGTCGACCGACTCTTTCATCTCCGCGGCTTCCTTCCAGGAAACCACGCGCGTTCTGACCGAGGCCGCCATCATGGGCAAGCGCGACGAACTGCGTGGTCTCAAGGAAAACGTCATTGTCGGTCGTCTCATTCCCGCCGGTACCGGCCTTGCCTACCATCGTAGCCGCAAGGCTCAGGCGGCTGGCGAGGATATTGCTGTCGGTCGCGGAATCGAAGAGGCGGCAAACGAATCGGCTGTTCAGGAGGCCGATCAGGCACCCTGATACAGCACCTGACCCCCGTGTTACGTTGACACGGGGGTTGATCGACCCTAGAATATGCGGTTCTTGTCGGCGGAGGCTAATCATTGTCCCCGCTTTGGATAACAAAATTGCCGTCGTGCATCGTATTGCGAGTGCACGGCCGTTGAAGGAAGTTTGATATGCCGACCATCAACCAGCTCGTGCGCAAGCCGCGCGTTGCCGAGGTGACCAAGAGCAAGGTTCCTGCTCTCGAAAAGTGCCCGCAGAAGCGTGGCGTCTGCACCCGTGTTTACACCACTACCCCGAAGAAGCCGAACTCCGCTTTGCGTAAGGTTTGCAAGGTTCGCCTGACGAATGGCTTCGAAGTTATTTCTTACATTGGCGGTGAAGGCCACAACCTGCAGGAACACTCGGTGGTCCTGATCCGTGGTGGTCGTGTCAAGGATTTGCCCGGTGTGCGTTATCACACCGTGCGCGGCTCCCTGGATACCCAGGGTGTCAAGGATCGTAAGCAGTCCCGTTCCAAATACGGGGCAAAGCGTCCGAAGGCTGCCTGATTCGTTTAGTAGCCTGAGTAAGTGGTCATTCTTATGGGTGGCCGTGAGAGCCGGGTGGGTGTCAACCCCTTCCCGGCTTTTCAACTGAATCGTGTTCATTAGAGGTTAATATGCCCCGTCGTCGTGAAGTACCCAAGCGTGACATTCTCCCGGATCCCAAGTTCGGCAATGTTGAAGTTTCCAAGTTCGTGAATGCAATCATGCAGAGCGGCAAGAAATCGGTCGCCGAGCGCATCGTTTATGGCGCCTTCGAGATCATTTCCACCAAGGGTGGAAAGGATCCCCTCGAAGTTTTCAGCGCCGCCATGGGCAATGTTCGCCCGATGGTCGAAGTGAAGTCGCGTCGCGTCGGTGGTGCCAATTACCAGGTGCCTGTTGAAGTCCGCCCGGCACGCCGCGCCGCCTTGGCGATGCGCTGGTTGCGCGAGTCCGCGCGCAAACGTTCTGAAAAATCCATGGGTCAGCGTCTGGCTGCCGAGATGATGGAAGCTGCAGAGAACCGCGGCGGTGCTGTCAAGAAGCGTGATGAAGTGCATCGTATGGCCGAGGCCAACAAGGCCTTTGCTCACTTCCGCTTCTAATTCTCAAAGGTAACTACCGTGGCACGTAAAACCCCCATCGAGCGCTACCGCAATATCGGTATCAGCGCCCACATCGACGCCGGCAAGACGACGACGACTGAGCGCATTCTTTACTACACTGGTGTTAACCACAAGATCGGCGAGGTTCATGATGGCGCCGCCACCATGGACTGGATGGAGCAGGAGCAGGAGCGCGGCATCACCATTACCTCCGCTGCGACGACCTGTTTCTGGAGTGGCATGGACAAACAGTTCCAGCCGCACCACATCAATATCATCGACACCCCGGGACACGTTGACTTCACGATTGAAGTCGAGCGTTCGATGCGCGTGCTCGACGCAGCCTGCATGGTTTACTGTGCGGTGGGTGGTGTTCAGCCACAGTCGGAAACCGTCTGGCGTCAGGCCAACAAGTACGGCGTGCCGCGCCTGGCCTTCGTGAATAAGATGGACCGTTCGGGTGCCAACTTCTTCAAGGTCGTCGATCAACTGAAGCTGCGCCTGAAGGCTAACCCGATTCCGGTGGTGATTCCCATTGGTGCCGAGGATACCTTCGAGGGTGTTGTAGACCTTGTCCGCATGAAGGCGATCTACTGGGATGAGGCATCGCAGGGAATGAAGTACGATGCTCGCGAAATTCCGGCCAATCTCGTTGATGATGCCAACACGTGGCGTGAGCAGATGGTTGAGGCCGCTGCCGAGGCTTCCGAAGAGCTGATGAACAAGTATCTGGAAAATGGCGAGCTTTCAGAAGCTGACATCATTCTTGGTCTGCGTACCCGCACCATCGCCTGCGAAATTCAGCCGATGCTTTGCGGTACTGCGTTTAAGAACAAGGGCGTCCAGAAGATGCTTGATGCCGTTATCGAGTTGTTGCCTTCGCCACTAGATATTCCGCCAGTCAAGGGGATTCTTGAAAACGAGACTGAAGGCGAGCGCTCGCCTTCTGACGATGAGCCTTTCTCCGCTTTGGCTTTCAAGATCATGACCGACCCCTTTGTCGGTCAACTAATCTTTTTCCGCGTGTACTCTGGAGTCATTAATTCTGGCGATTCAGTATATAACCCGGTTAAGGGTCGCAAAGAACGTTTAGGGCGCATTCTGCAGATGCATGCCAACCAGCGCGAAGAAATCAAGGAAGTGCGCGCCGGTGATATCGCTGCGGCAGTTGGTCTGAAAGAGGCCACCACGGGCGACACACTTTGTGATCCAAGCAAGGTGATTACCCTTGAGCGAATGATTTTCCCGGAGCCGGTGATTCACGTCGCCGTTGAGCCAAAGACCAAGGCTGACCAGGAGAAAATGGGTTTGGCCTTGGGTCGTTTGGCCCAAGAGGATCCGTCTTTCCGTGTTCGCACCGACGAAGAGTCCGGTCAAACCATTATTTCGGGGATGGGTGAATTGCACCTGGAAATTCTGGTTGACCGTATGCGTCGCGAGTTTAACGTCGATGCTACTGTTGGTGCGCCTCAGGTTGCTTACCGTGAGTGCATCAAAAAGTCCGTCGAACAAGAAGGGAAGTTTGTCAAGCAATCCGGTGGTCGTGGTCAGTTTGGTCACGTATGGATCAAAATCGAGCCAAATGAAGCCGGCAAGGGCTATGAGTTCATTGATGCCATCAAGGGTGGCGTTGTTCCGCGCGAATTTATTCCCGCGGTCGATAAGGGCTTGCAGAACTGCATGAGTAGCGGTGTTCTAGCTGGGTTCCCGGTTGTCGATGTGAAGTTCACCTTGTTTGACGGTTCGTATCACGATGTTGACTCGAACGAAAACGCGTTCCGCATGGCGGCATCGATGGCGTTTAAAGAGGGGTTGAAAAAAGCTGCCCCGACGTTGCTTGAGCCCATGATGTCGGTCGAGGTCGAGACCCCGGAGGAGTACATGGGCAATGTGATGGGTGACCTGTCATCCCGTCGCGGCATTGTTCAAGGGATGGAAGATCAGATCGGCGGCATCAAGGTGATCAAGGCTGAGGTTCCTCTTTCGGAAATGTTTGGTTATTCGACTTCTGTGCGGTCGTTGTCGCAGGGCCGTGCAACCTACTCGATGGAATTCAAACACTACACTGAAGCGCCGAAAAATGTCGCTGAAGCAATCATTAACAAGAAGTAATCCGGAGAGCTGAAAATGGCTAAGGAAAAATTCGCGCGTACGAAGCCGCACGTCAATGTAGGGACGATTGGACACGTTGACCATGGCAAGACCACGCTGACTGCGGCGATCAC
>Ga0209048_10003343_pt1 | contig 15583 bp, 14 predicted proteins | sample FrelakmetCRP12CR_FD_187146 | JGI IMG/M metagenome (GOLD analysis project Ga0209048, IMG submission 187146) | Freshwater lake sediment microbial communities from the University of Notre Dame, USA, for methane emissions studies - CRP12 CR (SPAdes)... | ecosystem: Environmental > Aquatic >... | reverse complement strand
GTAAACGCTCTATGTGCATGTATATCATTATCCCAGCTTGCCGCCATGTTGAGGACAACCGGCCGCTTCTCATCCAACTGCGGTTTCCAAAAACTACCAAAGAGAGTTGCCTAAGAGATACTGAGTGCGGTAGGGCATCATGCCCTCATACTTAGCTTAGAAGTATTGGCGGGTTATGACAACTAATTATTAGTGACCCCGCCAGGTCCTGTCAGTTCGCAATGGTGCGGATAGGGTGGTGATGATGCAGAAACAGCTTCACTCCTCAACATTCACCCATCGCTGGAACCCTGCCTGAGCGCAGGCCTTGCCGGGGTCAACTGGACCCTGCGCTCGGCTTCGCGGTGGATCTGGCCTGCGCGGCAGCCAGGGTTTTGCGCAGTTCGGCCTCGCAGGACTGCAACTGAACGGCGGCTTCCTGGCGGCGATGGCGGCCTTCATCGGCGATCTGCAGACTTTCCTCGATGGTGGCGATGAGCGTGGCGTTGGCTTTTTTCACCGTCTCGATATCGAAAACCCCGCGCTCGATCTGCTTGCGCACCTCGGCATTGGCCTGTTTGAGGTTTTCGGCGTTGGCCGCCAGCAGCTCGTTGGTCAGATCGGTAGCGGCTTTGACGGTTTCAGCCGCCTGGCCCGAACGATAGATCGTGATGGCCTGGGCCAACTGCTGGCGCCAGAGGGGGATCGTGTTGACCATGGTCGAGTTGATCTTGTTGACCAGACCCTTATCGTTTTCTTGAACCAGGCGAATGCTGGGCAGGCTCTGCATGGTGACCTGGCGGGTCAGTCGCAGATCGTGCACGCGCCGTTCAAGATCGTCGCGGGCGCTGCGCAGGTCCCGCAGTTCCTGGGCCTTGATAACCGCTTGGGTGGTATTGGCGTCCTGCTGTAGAGCGGGAATGGTCGCCTGGTCAAGCTGGCGCAGCTTCTCCTGGCCAGCCGCGATATACAGTTCCAGCGCATGAAAGTAGTCCAGGTTGGCGTCATACAGGCGGTCCAGGGAGGCGACGTCGGTCAGCAGCCTGGTCTTGTGGCGCTCCAGCGCATTGCTGATGGTATCGATCTGATTGCGAACGGTTTCATATTGCTGGATTAATTTGGCGAGTGGTTTGGCCCGGTTAAACAACCTGCTGAAGAAGCCCTGTTGGTTGGGGTTCAGCTCGTCCACATTGAAGCCACGCAGGACGATGACCATCTCATTCAGAGCTTCACCGGCGGGTCCGGTATCCTTGGAACGTACCCCTTCCAGCATGCTGTCGGAGATGCTAGTGAGCTGTTCCTGCGCCTTGATGCCGAAAAAGAGGATGGAATTGCTGTCGGCCATATCGATTTCGGCCAGCAGCGCGGCGATACGTCGCTGGTCTTCCTCGGGTGCGGGCGCATGAGCGGCGAGATCCCGTTTTACGGCGGGAACCAGCTCCGCAAAAGCTGAATTCTCGATCACGTTGAGGGCGGTGGACGGTTCGGTAGTCTGGGACATGGTGCTCATCCTCCTGGCTGATCGGCGGTTCGAGTGGAACGGCAAGGGTTATTTCGGAACTGGTCAGACTACCCCTTCGCGTTTGAGTTGCGTGGCCAGCACCTCTATCTGTACGTCAAGATCCATTAAGTCGTGTTCCAGCAGTTTTTGGTGCTGCTCTTGGAAGACGTCTTCAATGGTGATGAGCACGCGGCGGAAATTATCTTCCAATTCCTGCGATTGGGCCCGCTGGTGGGTACGCGCATAGCCCGCGGTCACTTGCTGGGCGCCCTCCAGATACACGTTGAGGAATTTGCGCGCCCGCCGAAAATCCTGGGGATTTTCCTCGATGACCGAAGTAATCTGTTGGGCCAGTTCAATGATACGCTTGAGGCGGGCGCTCAGTTCCGGGTTGCGTATCTCCCGTTTGGCCTGGTCGATGGCGGCGATAGTCCGTTCCGCGCTGTCCAGGGCTTGCACGACCTGTACGGTGGTGTCCATGCCGTAGGCATCAGTGGCCTGTTTCTCGGCGCGGGGATCGAACCCGTAAACCAGGTAGCAGCCGAGCAGGGCACCCAGCCCGAAGCACGCCGCGATGGGAAGGCTGTAACCGGCGGCGAGGAAGGCTGTGCAACCCGTGGCTGCGGCAACCAGTCCCGCTCCCAGCGTCTTGAACGGGTAGGGTGCATGGGCTATCTTGCGCCGTTCGTAGTCCTGGGCGTTGCGCAGGCCGCGCCGGACCAGCAGCGCCCCGGCCAGATACAGGGCATAACCACCCGCGTTGGCGATAAAACCGAAAAAATTGCTCTTGCCCAGGGCCAACAGCGCGGCTATCAGCACCGGCAGCGGCAGCAGGAACAGCAGCAACCCCTTGGCGGAAGGCAGGTGGTCGGAGGGTCTCTTGAAGCTAATCGCCATGGCGTGAAGTAGCTATAATACCCGAGACTTGAGTAGGGCGTGTGGGCAAGCGGGCAGTGGTTGCACCAGCGCGGTTATGCGGCAATGAACGCCTGGCACGAGGCAACCCCCACGGTGGCTATAAGGATTATCAAGCCGATGAACTTACGTAAGAACGTTGGCATCACGGGTGAATTCCGCATGTAGTAAAGTTTGATGGCTATTGTAGCTGTTTTTTTATCGCACTAAAGGCGACGCTGTTTTCACAAGATGCAGATATAGTTGCTCCGATTAAAGTTGTCCACCTTGAATTCGAGTTCCCTATGTCAAAACACCTGAACCTGCTGGCTGCCAGTATTGCGCTGATTTTGCTGATCGTTGTGCCGGGTGGGACCATGGCCGCTGAGCGACCGCCGGGAATCCGGTTGGACGTCGGCGGCCACAAGCTGCATATTCACTGCCTCGGCAAAGGCCGTCCGACGGTGATTCTGGACGCCGGCTTAGGCGGTTCATCCAAGGACTGGAGCCGGGTGCAGGCCGCGCTTGCGCAAACCACGCAGACCTGCGTCTATGACCGTGCCGGTTACGGCTGGAGCGATTCCGGCCCCCTCCCGCGCACCAGCGGCCGCATCGCCGCCGAACTGCATACCCTGCTGGAGCGGGCCGCGATTCTCCCCCCCTATATTCTGGCCGGGCATTCCTTCGGGGGTTACAACATGCGCCTCTATGCCAGCCGTTACCCCCAGGAGGTGGCTGGGCTGGTGCTGGTGGATACCCCCAATGAGGGCCAGATGAACAGCATTTTCCGCGGGCAGATCATGCGGGAGATAGATCCGCAGGGTCTGCTGCAATCGCTGTGGCCCGAGCTATTGACCGACGTGGCGGTGGATCTGGAGCCGCTCGCCTACCTGCTCGGCTTACAGGGCAAGACCTTGCGCGCCATTCTCGGCGAGCTGGCAGCTTTTGAAAAAAGCGGGGCGGAGTTGCGCACCGCGCCGTCGCAGCCGGACCTGCCCTTGGTGGTGATCATGCACGGCAAGCGAGTACTGCCTGAAGGAACCTTCGGCGACCGTGTGGAGCAGCAATGGGTCGAGTTACAACGCGAACTGGCGGCACGCTACAGGAACAGCCGCTTCCTCATCGCCAAGGACAGCGCCCACATGATCCCGGTCGATCAGCCTGAACTGGTCGCCGGGGCAATCCGTCCGCTGGTTGAGGCGCGGCGACGGCAGGGATTCGGCGATTTCTCGGAATACACGCGCCGCTAGCGGAGCCGCTCCAATTTCTTTGAGCGGGTCATTGGGAGTATGAATTTAGGCGAGGATTGCCAAACCGCAAAGGGATTTCATGAGAGCTGGCGCTTGTCGGGGCTGGATATGATCCAACCGGTCTGGTTCTGTTGAGCGCGGCTTCAATCGCTGCGACTAAAGTAGCCGTGCCGCACCCCGCTGAGCAGTTTGCGGAAATCATCACCGTTAACCTGCGCCAGATGCTCGTGGTCGCCGGCTTCGAAGTACACCTTCGCCAAGGTGATGAGCGCCTCGTCCAACACCGTTTCCATATCGTAAGCCAGGCCCAGTGGCGGGATGGCGCCTGGCTGACAATCCTTGAACAGGTTGTCAACTTCCGTTTCCGATGCCAGCTCCAAAGTCCGGTCGAGTTCCTGTTGCAAGGCACGGAGTTTGATCCAGTTGCTCCCCGGTATCACCGCCATCATGAAACCTCTTTCATCCTTGAGAATCACCGCCTTGGCGATGTGGTCGTCGGGAATATGCGCAACTGCCGCCGTCTCTTTGCTGCAGTGGCTACGGGGATGCGCCACCAGTTGGTACTCCACCTCCTGAGAGTCCAGATACATCTTCACCGTCTCTGCCATTGCCATGAGAGATTCTCCTCCGGTTAGTCACTCGCCCTGGGTAGGTTAGGCTTATAGTATGGAAGCGCAATTATGTGCTGCTGACAAGCCGATTAGCTATTTCCGCACCTGGGCAGCCTGTATGGAGCGCTGTTGTTCAGCGAAAACAGCTTGGTCAGCATCTATTGGCTGGTGCGTTGATGGAGGCTGGGGCAGTGTTGATTTAATGATAACAACGTTGCCATTTTGATACGGTGCTAATGTTTAGCGCTGATAACTGGAGCGTATCGGATCGTATTGTGGTATATCGGCAACAGGCGTTACCAGTACGGGCCGACACTCAGCGGGAAATACCGTTCAGCCAGACCAGCAGATCCTCAGGCTTGTCAATCAATCCGTCGGCGCCCCATGCCTCGGGCTTGTCATCGGCCTGTAGATAGCCGAAGCGAGCCGCCAGGGTGACCATGCCGGCCCGTCTGCCCGCTTCGATGTCGCGCTCGGCGTCCCCTACATACAGGCACCGCGCGGGAGCGATGCCTACCAACTGGCTGGCGTACAGCAAGGGCTCCGGATCGGGCTTACGCTTGGCCAGGGTGTCTCCGCTGACCACGCAGGCGGCTCGTTCCCAGAGTCGCAATGCTCTGAGCAAGGGTTCGGTAAGCCAGCCCGGCTTATTGGTCACTACTCCCCAGGGAATGGTGCGGGACTCCAGTTGGCAGAGGGTTTCCTCCACCCCTGGAAACGGCGCTGTGTCGATGGCCAAGTCGCCCTGATACAAATCCAGAAAGCGCTGTCTCAGGCGGGCGAAATCCGGGTTCTCCAGGGTCATACCGAAACCCAGCCGGATCATGGCCGCGGCGCCGTGGGAGACCTCGGGACGAATCTGCTCAAAGGGCAGGGCAGGGATGCCCTCTTCCAGGCGCAGGCGGTTGAGAGCCAAGGCCATGTCCGGGGCGGTATCCAGCAAGGTTCCGTCCAGATCGAACAGCACGCAGGCCAGGGTGGCGCCGGTTAGCGCGCTCATGAGTCTGGTTGGCAGTAGGCCAGATAATTGACTTCCAAACCGGAGGCAAACCAATAGCGTTGGGTCAGCGGATTGTAATGCATGCCGGTCAGTTCGCGCAGCAGCAGTCCCGCCTGCCGGACCCAGGCGTCCAGCTCGGCAGGACGGATAAACTTGCGATAATCGTGGGTCCCCTTGGGTAGCAAGCGCAGCAGATACTCTGCCCCGAGGATGGCGAACGCGTAGGCTTTGGCGGTGCGGTTGAGCGTGGCGAAGAACACATGGCCATCGGCCTTGACCAGGTGGGCGCAGGCGTGAACCACCGAGGCCGGGTCGGGAACGTGCTCCAGCATCTCCATGCAGGTCACCACATCGAAGGAACCGGGTTCGGCGGCAGCCAGTTCTTCGACGGTGATGTGGCGGTAGTCCACCTCCAGGCCGGATTCCAACAGATGCAGGCGGGCAACGGCCAGCGGCGCTTCGGCCATATCGATACCGGTGACCAAGGCCCCGCGCGCGGCCATGCTTTCCGCCAGAATGCCGCCGCCGCAGCCTACGTCCAACACTCGCTTACCGGCGAGTCGCGCCCGCTGGTCGATATAATCCAGCCGCAAGGGGTTGATATCATGCAGGGGTTTAAACTCGCTTTCCGGGTCCCACCAGCGGCTGGCGAGTTCATCGAATTTGGCGATTTCCCAGTGATCGACATTACGGTTAGGTTCCGTCATTGCTGTGGCTGACACGCTATTCCGAATAACATTGGATCTCCCGAGCAGTTTTCTAAGCGCTGATTTGTTGCCGCCAAGCCCGCGCCCGGCGGACGATAGCATCTATATCCAGGGTGGTGAGCCTGCGCTCTTTGAGCAACTGCCGGCCGGCAACCCAGACATCGGTAACCTGATGGCGGCCGGTGGCATACACCAGCTGAGAAATGGGATTATAGACCGGCTCTGCCTCGACGGTGCCCAAGTCCACTGCCGTGATGTCAGCCCATTTCCCGATGGCCAGGGAACCGGTTTCCTGATCCAATCCCAAGGCCCGCGCTCCATTGAGGGTGGCCATGCGCAGCACGCGGTGGGCGGGCAGGGCGCTGGCGTCCCCCGCCACGGCCTTGCCCAACAGAGCCGCAGTGCGCATTTCTCCAAACAGGTTTAAATCGTTGTTGCTGGCCGCACCATCCGTGCCCAGGGCTACATTGACCCCAGCGGCGTCGAGTTTAGCCACTGGACAGAACCCGCTGGCCAGTTTCAGATTGGATTCGGGGCAGTGCACCACGTGCACCCCGGCATCGGCAATGCGGGTGATTTCTTCGTCGGTAAGCTGGGTCATGTGCACGGCCAGCAGGGTGGGTGAGAGTAGACCGATCTCGTCTAAGGCCGCTAGGGGCCGGCGCCCCTGTTGGTGGCTGGCGTATTCTACTTCAGCGGCGGTTTCGTGGACGTGCATATGCACGGGGATGTTCAACTCGTCGGCCAGTACCCGAATCCGCTCCAAGGAAGTGGGATTGACCGTGTAAGGAGCGTGAGGGGCGAAAGCGACGCGGATCAGCGGATCCAGGCGCAAGGTATCGTGTAAAGCCAGCCCTTTGCTCAGGTACTCCTCGGCATCCTTAGCCCAGGCACTGGGAAAGTCGACGACGATCAGCCCCACGCAGGCGCGCATGCCGCAGGCACGGGCGGCGGCGGCGGCGACCTCGGGGAAGAAATACATATCGTTGAAACAGGTGATGCCGCCCCGCAGCATTTCCGCCATCGCTGATTGGGTGCCGTCATTGACAAATCCCGCGCTGATCCAGCGTGCTTCCGCCGGCCAGATGTGCTGGTTCAACCACTCCATGAGCGGTAAATCGTCCGCCAGCCCCCGTAATAGGTTCATGGCGGCATGCGTATGGGTGTTGATCAAACCGGGAATTAGGGCGTGATTGGGTAGCGCGGTCCGGTTGGCGGTCGCAAAGGTGGCTTCCGCTTGCGCCTTCGGCAGAATGTCCAGGATGCGGCCTTCTCCGATGGCGAGGGCATGGTCTTCCAGTATGCAAGCCTCCGGTTCCACCGGAATAATCCAACGCGCGCTCAGCAAGGTATCGACGGATGGCATGGCGGTTTTCCAGGACAGGATGAAGCCATTATAACCACGAGTTACTGAATCTTGGTTCCGGAAGCCATAAAAAAACGCCCCGGTTGGAGCCGGGGCGCAGTTTCTCAAAGGCTTACAGGCAGTTGGGTCTATTTTAGAACCTGCTTCGTGGCATCGACCACGATTTCCACACGCCGGTTCTTGGCGCGGCCCTCCGGATTGTCTTTGCCATTCGGCAGGGTGTTGGGCGCCACGGGGTTGAGTTCGCCCTCGCCACGCGCGGTGATAACGGAAGGATTGACGCCCTTTTCCACAAGGTAATCCTTGACGGTCCCGGCGCGGCGCTCAGAAAGCGCCTGGTTGTAGGCTTCGGTGCCCTTGCTGTCGGTATGACCAGTCACCTTGATGGATTCGACCGACTGGACTTCGCGTAGATCGGAAACCAACTGATCCAAACTGGCTTTGCCAGCAGGTTTTAGGTAGTACTTGTCGAAGTTGAAGAGCGCATCGGCGCCCAGTGTTATTTCCTTGTGCATCGGTTCCGGTGGAGGCACGGCCTGGGCGACTTCAAAGCAACCAGGTACCCTCGAGCCGCCGACGCTAAGAACGCACTTACCGAAGGGGTCCTTCACTGGCCCGCCGAAGCCGCAGTTTACATATAGATCTTCCGCACCATAGGCACTGGCCGCCATGATAGCCGCTGATGCGGCCAAGCCGATGCTGAGTTTATGAAGTTTTGCTTTCATCGTATAATCTCCTAAATATGCACTTAAATCCTGTGCTATGAGTTAATCACTGGTTAGTGGAATAGCCTGGGGTTTCTAAAGTTAATCGCCATAACTTACCTGCACAGTATAACCAAGCAGCGACCAGAACATAACGGAAGTTACCTGTCGTAGTACGTAATGATACATGTTTGTGTCAGAATTGCAAAAAATGTTGTGTGGGAAATAAATAAAACTGGATTTCACCCATCTTTGCGGAAAGCTTCCCTCAATTGCGCAAGCTGATGCGCTCAGGTCCACCATCCCATGACCCACGCCTACGACCGAATCCGCGCTATTGTTTGGCGCGACGATGCCCTGGAACTGCTGGACCAACGGTTGCTTCCCGATAAAACCGAGTACCGGCGCTATGTGGATGCCGCGGCCGTCGCCCGTGCCATCACCGATATGGTGGTGCGCGGCGCACCGGCCATCGGTATCACCGCCGCTTACGGTGTGGTTTTGGCGGCTCGCGCCCGCTATGGGGAGGACGCCGGCCACTGGCAGTCGCTGATAAGGGCGGATCTGGCACTACTGGCAGCGGCCCGGCCCACGGCCATCAACCTGATGTGGGCCATACAACGCATGGAAGTGGTGATCGCCCATCTGGACGGTGAGCCTGGCGCAAAGTTGCTGGCCGAGGCCCAAGCCATACATGCCGAGGATGTCACCGCCAATCGCCATATGGGCGAATTGGGCGCGGCTCTGCTGGGTGAGTCTCCTGGTGCGGTACTGACTCATTGCAATACCGGCTCACTTGCCACCGGCGGTTATGGCACGGCCTTGGGCGTGATCCGCAGCGGCGTGGCCGCCGGCCTCATCGACCGAGTATACGCCGACGAAACCCGGCCCTGGCTGCAGGGCGCGCGGCTGACTGCCTGGGAACTGGTGCAGGATGGCATTCCCGTTACCCTGCTGGTCGATGCGGCTGCCTCCTATTTGCTCAAGCAGGGGGCGGTGCGCTGGGTGATCGTAGGCGCCGACCGCATCGCCGCCAATGGTGACCTTGCTAATAAGATCGGTACCTATAATCTGGCGGTGTCGGCCCGCTACCACGGGGTACGGTTCATGGTGGTGGCGCCCACCTCCACCATCGACATGCGCATAAGAAATGGCGGCGCAATTCCCATCGAACAGCGTTCACCCCAGGAGTTGCTGACCCTGGCTGGCCACCGTATTGCGGCGGCGGGCGCGGGCGTCTGGAATCCCTCCTTTGACATCACTCCCGCGGAACTGGTGGATGCGCTGGTGACCGAGCGGGGCGTGGTGCTGGCTCCCAACGCGGAAAAAATGGCGCGCCTGCTTTCGGCCGGCTAGCAATGACGCTTGCAATCATGCCATGAGCATCCTGGCCCGCTGGGAACATTTCGAGCACGCAGCCGACATCGGCGTGCGAGGGATCGGCGCCAGCAAGGCCGAGGCTTTTGCGCAGGCAGCCCTGGCCTTGAGCGCGCTGATCACTGATCCTGCCCTGATCGAGCCCCGGCAGGAAGTCGATATCAGTTGCACGGAGTCTAATGAAGAGTTGCTGCTGGTGGATTGGCTGAATGCCCTGATTTTCGAGATAGCCACCCGCAAGATGTTGTTCGGGGCTTTCGAGGTCCAGCTCGACGGGCCGCATCTGCGAGCCAGGGTTTTGGGCGAACCCATCCAGATCGACAAACATCAACCGGCGGTTGAGATCAAAGGCGCTACCTACACCGAGCTTAAGGTCTGCCGCGATGCCAGCGGGACCTGGGTGGCCCAGTGCGTGGTGGATGTCTAACACACTATGGCCAGAACCGCGCAATCCTCTATTGCCCAGCTCTGACCGGGGAACGACCATGGACATCACGCGACTCAAGCAACAGTCTGCCACCGAATGGCGCATCGAAGCCCACGGGAATATGCGGGTTCCCGGCATCATTTATGCCAGCGAAGAACTGATCAAAGGCATGGATGAGAAAGTCTATCAACAGGTCGCCCAGGTGGCCGCCCTGCCCGGTATCGTCAAAGCCTCCTACGCCATGCCTGACGCCCACTGGGGTTATGGCTTTCCCATTGGCGGGGTCGCGGCCTTCGATCCGGAACTGGGCGGTGTGGTATCGGGCGGCGGGGTCGGCTTCGATATCTCCTGCGGCGTACGGACTCTGCACACGCGCCTGACCGCCGAGCAGGTATTGGCCCGGCAGGAGGCGCTGGCGGATACCTTGTCTGCCAGCATTCCTGCGGGTCTTGGCAGCACCGGTGCGCTGCGCCTCAGGCACCGGGAAATGGACGCGATGCTCAAAGGCGGCGCCCGCTGGGCGGTGGAGCAGGGTTACGGGCAACCGGCGGATCTGGAGCGTATCGAGGAGCGCGGCTGCATGGTGGGCGCCGACCCGGAGCAGGTCTCCGAGCAAGCCAAACAGCGCCAGAGGGACGAGATGGGCACCCTGGGCTCCGGCAACCATTACCTGGAAGTCCAGAAGGTTGTAGAGGTATATGCTCCGGAAATTGCCGAAGCATTGGGGATTCATCTGGAGGATATAAAGGTGAGCATACACTGCGGCTCCCGCGGTCTGGGGCACCAGATCGGCACCGATTATCTAAAAAGAATGGTCGTGGAAGCCAGCCGTTATGGTATCAACCTGCCCGACCGGGAATTGGCCTGCGCGCCGCTCACTTCCGATCTCGGACGGCGCTACTTGGGCGCCATGCGCGCCGGTATCAACTGTGCCCTGGCCAACCGCCAGATCCTCACTCATCTGGCCCGGCAAGCCTTTGCCCGGATCTTCCCGGAAGCCCACCTGGAACTGCTTTACGACGTTTCCCACAACACCTGTAAGCAGGAAACCCACCTCGTGGACAGCCAGCCTCGCACGCTCTATGTGCATCGTAAAGGTGCCACCCGTGCCTTTGGGCCGGGTTATCCCGATCTGCCCAAGGCTCTGCACGATGTCGGCCAGCCGGTGCTGATTGGCGGCACCATGGGCACGGCCTCCTATATTCTGGTCGGTATTGCGCAAAGCATGGAGCTGGCGTTCGGATCCGCCTGCCATGGTGCCGGACGCGCGATGAGTCGCCGCCAGGCTACCCGCCAGTGGCACGGACGGGAGATTCAGGAGGAACTGACGCGCCGCGGCATATGTATCCGCAGCCCCTCACCGCGAGGCGTGGCGGAGGAGGCGCCGGGAGCTTACAAGGACGTCAGCGCCGTGGTGGAAGCCACCGAAACCGCCGGTCTCGCCCGTCGGGTGGCCAGGCTGGAACCATTGATCTGCATCAAAGGTTAAACGGGCACAATCTCCCCCACTCCCTTACTGAAAAGGGGTGGGGGGACTTCTTTTTTCTACCTAATAGTTATTCAAAAGCAAGGGGTTGCGTATGGACACCGGAAACATCCGCCTTTTTTCTCTCAACGCCAGCCGCGCTTTCGGTGAACAGGTCGCGAAGCATCTCGCCATGACGTTAAGTGAGCACGAGGAAAGGGAATTCGAGGACGGTGAACACAAAGCCCGCTCCCTCGTCAACGTGCGCGGTAAAGATGTATTCGTGCTGCAGTCGCTGTACTCCGGCCCTAGCCAGAGCGTCAACGACAAGCTATGCCGGCTGCTGTTTTTTCTGGGCTGCCTGAAAGACGCCTCGGCGGCAAGGGTTACGGCGATCATCCCGTATCTGGCCTATGCCCGTAAAGACCGTAAGAGTCAGCCGCGCGATCCAGTAACCACTCGCTACGTGGCGGCGCTGTTGGAAGCCGTGGGTACCGATCGGGTGGTGACGCTGGATGTGCACAACCTGGCCGCTTTCCAGAACGCCTTCCGCTGCTCCACCGACCACCTGGAAGCCAATAAGCTGTTTGTAAACTATTTTGCAGCTCTGGCAAAAGGAGAAGAAAAGCCTACAGTTGTCTCGCCCGACGTAGGCGGGATGAAACGGGTCGAGCAATTCCGCCAAGCCCTCAGCCGCGTTTTGCGCCGCGATATCCCGGTCGCTTTCATGGAAAAAGCGCGCGGCAAGGGCGTGCTCAGCATCGGCCGGCTCGTGGGAGACGTGGTAAACAGCACTGCCATCATCATCGACGATCTGATCAGTACCGGTGGTACTCTTCTAGGCGCTGCCAAAGCCTGCAAAGAACAGGGTGCGAAACGAGTGTACGCGGCAGCTTCCCACGGTGTCTTCGTCGGCAAAGCCAATCAGGTGCTGGCGGCACCCGAAATGGAGAAAGTTATCGTCACGGATACCATTCCCCCCTTTCGGGTGAAGCCCGAACTGGTCGGTAACAAGTTGGTTATTCTGTCTGCAGCCGAATTATTTGCGGAAGCGATCAAGCGTATACATGAGGGAGGTTCGGTGGTGGAGTTGTTGGCGATTTGAGAGTGATGTTAAAGGCATCGGACAGTGGTTGCTCCTCGATGTTAGCGCAACAATGTAATTCAAAATGTCAATATCTGATTTTCAAAGCCTAATGCTGCCGCTTGTTCAATTGGCATCTGATGGCAATATTTGCGATTACGACAAGTAGAGAGCAGGGACCATGCTCAGGGAAGTTGTTGGCCATATTCCCCGGCTAATAGCAAATAATCACTGGCAAGCTTGCGCCATTTCGGCCAAGCGGCTGTTTCCAGTTCGCGGGTGTGCCAGATGGCTAATTTGGCCCGCAGGCAGGCCCGGTATGATTTGTAAAAGTTCACCAAGCGGTTTGGTGGGCTATCACTGGTGATCTGTGCGTAGGTCTGAAAAAGGATAGTTTGAACGAAAGCCGCGCCGAGGTGCTCGCACTCCATGGCCAAGAATGCCAGTTCGTCCGCCGGATCGACGATGCGGAATTGGCGGTTGAATTCCAGGCAGTCGACAATGACCGGCTCCGGCTCCAGGCAGATATGCTCGGGTCGCAGGTCGCCGTGTCCCTCGACGATTCTTTCCTCCACAGCCCTTTGTTCAAATAATTCCGGTTCTCGCCTCAGGAGCGTCAACTGAGCGTGATGGGATTGCTCTACCAGAGCGTTGGGCAATGCGTGAGACGGTTCCGCTAACTCCTGCAGGTTGTTGCGGACATCCCGTTCGAGCTGAACCCGGTACTGTTCACCGTTGATCTCTAGAGGGGGACTGTCTTTGTAAAAGGTAGCGAGCACAAGCGCTATGCGCTGTATATCGGTTTTCTGCAGCGTATGCGCTTTAATCATTTGATCCAGCAAGTATTCTGCCGGCAAGCGGCGCATTTTAACCAGCCAGTCGATAATTTCTCCCTGCTCGCCAACGTGTACCCTGCCTTGGGTATCCACCGTGAGGGGAACCACGCCCAGGTAGACATCCCGAGCGAGCCGCCGGTTTAAGCGCACTTCTTCCACACAGTTCTTGGCGCGCGCCGCCAGCGTGGTGAAGTCCAGAAAGTCATAACGGACGGGTTTTTTTAGCTTGTAGGCGTGGCGGTCGGTCAGAAATACCCAAGACATGTGGGTTTCCACGACCTCGATTCGCGCCGGCTGTTCCGGATAGGTCTGCGGTTGTTTGAGGAGCGCCACTTTCTGCGCCAGTCCACCAGAATTGCGCTGGTTACGCGGCGATTCGCCAGCCATACCGCTACCTCTACGTTAGTCGCCGTTTTCGAGAAAATTGGCCAGGGGCGCGGAGTTTAGGAGGTACCAGAAGCGGGCTTTGCTCTATGAATCCGGTTCGTTGGCGGCCTGATAATAGCAAAGCCCGCCTCCCGTATCACCTTCATGATCTCTTCCACATGCTCCCAACCCCTCGTTTCCAGGGTGAGTTCCACCTCCGTCTGGCCCAGTTGCACATCGCTCACGGAACGGTTTTGGGAGATCTGAAAGATATTCGCCCGTTGGGCAGCGACGCTGGCCGCCAGCACGGCAATGCTGCCCGGTTTGTCCGGGACCAGGACCCGCAAAGTCGCCAGGCGGCCATCGCTTTCCAGACCCCGTTCGATGATGCGGGAGAGCAGATTCATGTCGATATTGCCACCACTGATGATGATCACCACCCGGCTGCCGGCGCTATCCTCGATTTTGCCGTGCAGGAGCGCGGCGAGGCCCACGATGCCGGCACCCTCGGCCAGGGTCTTCTCCCGTTCCAGCAGCACCATGATGGCATTGGCGATCTCTTCCTCGCCGACAGTGACGATATCGCTCACATAGCGGCTCACGATGGGAAAAGTATGCTTGCCAACCGTTGCCACGGCGATGCCGTCTGCCAAGGTGTTGGCAGGCGGCAGGGGCACAATGTGCCCTGCCGCCAGACTTTCCTTCATGGACGGCAGCCGCGCCGCCTCCACGCCGATGATGCGCGTCTGAGGACGGACCGCCTTGATGGCGATGGCGATGCCCGCAATCAAGCCACCACCACCCACTGGAACTACGACCAGGTCCAGATCCGGCACCTGCTCCAGTAATTCCAGGCCGATCGTGCCTTGACCCGCGATGATATCGGGGTCATCGAAGGCATGGATGAAGGTATAGCCATGGGCCTCTTGCAATTCGCGGGCCTTGGCGTATGCCTCGTCATAACCGCCACCGTGCAGGACGATCTCTGCCCCCAACTCGCGGGTGCCGCGGAGTTTGGCCAGCGGCGTGGTCTCGGGCATGACGATGACGGCTCTGATGCCGTTGCGTTGGGCGGCGTGGGCAACCCCCTGGGCATGGTTGCCAGCCGAGGCGGCGATGATCCCAGCGGCTTTCTGAGCGTCGCTGAGCAACAGGATTTTGTTCAAAGCCCCCCGGTCCTTGAAGGAACCGGTCATCTGCAAATTCTCCAGCTTCAGGGACAAGTGACAGCCAGTGAGTCGGCTCAGCGTTTCGGTATAGGCGCAGGGCGAGAGAAATATGCTGGCGCCGATGCGTTGGCGGGCGGCCCGGATGTCGGCGAGGGTGACCATGGGGTTCTCCGTGCTTATGTTTCAGTCATGGGCGAGGCGGTCTATCAACACGTCAATTCCCGCAACGGGATGTAGCTGACCGATGGGCAACCGCGCGCCACGCCGCCAGGCGGCCACCGCTGCCCGCTTGCCAGCGCCGGTCACGAGTACCAGCAGTTCATGGGTGTTGGAAAGCGCATGGACACTGAGACTGACACGCTCCGGTGGTGGTTTGGGGGCAGCGAAGACCGCCTGCACCAGGTCGTTGCCGGGATGGGGCTGGCCCGGAAACAGGCTGGCGGTATGGCCATCTTCGCCCAGGCCCAGCAGCACCAGATCGAAGGGCAGGGCGGCTGCTACCTGAGCGGCATAGCGCCGGGCTGCCTCGACCGGCCCTAACTGCGCGGGTATGGGATGCACCTGGTCAGCGGGGATAGGCACGTGATCCAACCAAGCCCGTGACACCATTAAACTATTGCGTTCCGGGGAATGTTCCGGCAGGCAGCGCTCGTCGCCGTAGTAAATTTCCCAGCGTGCCCAGTTGCTGTCCGCCGCTGCCAGCAGGCGATAGGCCTGTTCCGGGGTGCGCCCACCCGCCAGCACGATGCGAAAGCGCCCGTGGCTAGCGATAGCCAGCGCCGCGGCGTTCAGGATGCGCCGGCTAGCCTCGCGGGCCACGGCCTCGGCATCTTCAAGCAGATGCCAG
>Ga0209048_10003342_pt1 | contig 15584 bp, 16 predicted proteins | sample FrelakmetCRP12CR_FD_187146 | JGI IMG/M metagenome (GOLD analysis project Ga0209048, IMG submission 187146) | Freshwater lake sediment microbial communities from the University of Notre Dame, USA, for methane emissions studies - CRP12 CR (SPAdes)... | ecosystem: Environmental > Aquatic >... | reverse complement strand
ATGATCCTGCCCTGCAGGCGGCCCAACATCATCTTCATCATGGCCGACGATCTCGGCAACGCCGACCTTGGCTATCGCGGCGGCCAGATCCAATCGCCGAACATCGACAAGCTCGCCAAGGAAGGCGTGCGGCTCGAGGGTTTTTATGGTCAGCAGGTCTGCACGCCGGCGCGGGCGGCGCTGATGACTGGCCGCTATCCCATGCGTTACGGTCCTCAGACGCTGGTGATCTTCCCCAGCCACACCTACGGCCTGCCGACGGATGAGCGCACGCTGCCGCAAGCGCTCAAGGAGGCCGGTTACAAAACCCTGATGACCGGCAAATGGCATCTCGGTCATGCCGACAGGAAGTTTTGGCCGCAGAACCGAGGCTTCGATTATTTCTACGGCAACGTCATGGGCGAGGTGGAGTATTTCACCCGCGAGCGCGGCGGCGTGATCGACTGGCAGCGTAACGGAACATTCCTGAAGGAGAAGGGCTATTATACAACGCTAATCGGCGACGAAGCAGTCAAGCTCATCGACCAACAGGACGGCAAGCAGCCCTTCTTCCTCTATTTCGCCTCGCTTGCGCCGCATGCGCCCTATCAGGCGCCGGAGAACTATATCGATCGCTATAAATCGGTGGCGGACAAGCAGCGCCGCACCTATTCGGCGATGATCACGGCGCTGGACGATCAGATCGGCCGCATCGTCGCCGAACTCGACAAGAAGGGTCTGCGCGACAACACAATCATCCTCTTCGCCAGCGACAATGGCGGCGCGACGAGCGGCCTTTTCGCCCAGGGCGCGAAGAGTAACGAGGAACGCAAGAGCGAGGAAGGCGGGATCGATCAGGGCACCAAGGCTCCGGCATCGAACGCGCCGTTCAAAGGCGGCAAGGGCGGTCTGCACGAGGGTGGGGTGCGCGTGCCGGCATTCGTGAACTGGCCGGGCAAACTCAAGCCGCGCGTGGTCGAGACGCCGCTGCACATGGTCGACGTCATGCCGACGCTGCTTGCGCTGACCGGTGCCAAGGGCAGCCCCGATCATCCCTTCGACGGCAAGGACATGTGGAAGACGCTCGCCGAAGGCGCGCCCAGCCCCAATGAGGACGTGCTGATCGACGTGGAGGCGTTCCGCGGCGCAATCCGCAAGGGTGATTGGAAGCTGGTGAAAATCGCCCTCCTTCCGGGAAAGACGGAGCTGTTCAATCTCGCCCGCGACCCCGGCGAAACGACGAATGTCGCCGAACAGAACCCCGCGGCGTCTTCGTGCGCCCGACCACAGCCATTTAAAGTAACACATTAAGCGCCTCGCACGAGTATAGTGCGGAAGAAAAATTGAGGCCGATGACGCCGCCAAGAGATCAATATTTTTCGAGTGATTCTAAATGGTTACCCAACAAAGCTAAACCTGCATATCAAGAAATCGGAAGCGCCCTAAACGCCCCTTCGCCTTGCGACTTTCACCGCTCCACTTTGGTGGAGCCGGCGTCAACGACGGAAGTCGCGACATCTCTCTTTTCTAGGCCCGGAGGCGGAAAGGCGACAATCAGACAAGCCGCCAGCGCGACAATCGCGGCGCGTATGAGTTGTCCGGTGGAAACACGCGGGATTTGGCGACGCTTCTCGACCGCCGGTTTGGCGCCTTGCGTGGGAGCGACCGGCGACGCGCCCATTGCGGCGAGGCGCAAGCGCAGAAGCGGGCCGGAAATCCTTCGCGCCCCATCCGCCGCCTTGCGCGTACGATTGTGGTTCGTCGCTGCGCGAGCGGTACGAGACATGGCGCTCTCCCAATGAATCATCGGTCGAAAAGTTGAAGCCACAACGATTTCGAATTGGTAAAGCTACGGGTTCGAGCTGTTCCGAGGCTAACGGACGAACTTGACGCCGCCCACTCCGGAGGGCATTGGAGCGCGACGGCCTAATGCGCCCCCAATCCGCACTGGCCACTTCCTTATCCGCGCTATCGTAGAGCGAGCTCCGTGACGGTTCGCGCAGATCGCGCCTTTCCAGAGGCTCTATGATCCGCTCCGCACTGATGAATGTGATGACCGCAGCCGTCCTCAAAGCTGGACGCGCGCTGAAACGCGATTTCGGCGAGGTCGAGAATTTGCAGGTCTCCGTGAAAGGGCCCGGAGATTTCGTCACCGCCGCGGACAAGCGCGCCGAAAAGACCTTGTTCGAGGAGCTTTCAAGGGCGCGTCCAGGGTACGGCTTCCTTATGGAAGAAGGCGGATTGGTCGAGGGGACCGATAAAAGCCATACATGGCACATCGATCCGCTCGACGGCACCTCGAACTTTCTCCATGGTGTGCCGATTTTCTGCGTCTCTCTCGCGCTGGAACGCGAGGGCCAGCTTGTCGCCGGGGTCATTTATAATCCCGCCACCGACGATCTCTTCGTGGCCGAAAAAGGCCAAGGCGCTTTTCAAAACAACCGAAGAATGAGGGTCGCTGCCCGACGCAGCCTGTCCGACTCCATGGTCGCCTGCGGAATACCGCCCCTCGCACGGCATGACGATCACTCGCGCTTCAAGCTCGAACTTGCGGCGGCAATGGCGAAAATCGGCAATATTCGCAGACTCGGCGCCGCTGCGCTCGATCTTGCGATGGTGGCGGCCGGCCGCTTCGATGGCTATTGGGAACGCGGCATCAATAGCTGGGACATCGCGGCCGGCATTGTGATGGTGCGCGAAGCGGGAGGCTTCGTGACCGATCTCAACGGCGGCGCCGATATGCTCGCCAAGAAAGAAATCTGCGCGGGCAATGAAATCCTTCATCGCCAATTGGTCGAAACGCTGAAGAAGGCGTGAGCCGCGTGACGACAAAGCCCCCTACCCTGGAGCGCAGCCTCCGTCCGCGCACGGACGAAGACTGGCCGGCTCTGCTCGATCTTTGGGTTGCAGCCTGGCGCGCGACGTATTCGGACATCGACTTCGAGGCCCGCCGCGACTGGCTGAAACGCCATGTCGGCGTATTGGAAGCGAATGGCGCGAAGACGCTCTGTCTAGTTCAAACGGAGCTGGCCGGTTTCGTCGTGATCGATGCAGCGACGGGCTGGGTGGACCAAATTTGCGTCTCGCCGAAGCATTTCGGCGGCGGCGCGGCCGACGCGCTCATCGCCGGGGCGATGGGCGTTTCGCCGGAGCGCATTCTGCTCGACGTCAACGCCGACAACGTCCGCGCCATCCGCTTTTACGAGCGGCGAGGTTTCACATCGGTGGGCGCCGGCGCGAGCAGCCTGTCGGGCCGTCCGACCCTCAAGATGGTATGGCGCGCTCCGCTCAGTAGCGAATAAGGGTTGCGCAGAGTTCTCACGCCGGCTGGATCGTTCGGATCGGGGACATTGCCGCCCGGACGGACGATATATTGGAGGTCCGGCTGAAGCGTCCAACCCGGCGCGATGCTCCCAATATCGGTCGCTTCGAGGAGCATTTCGCTCGAACGAACCGGAGCGAAGGGATTATTGAAGGCTATATTATCGTAGTCGAGCGCCCGCGCTCCGTTTGAAATGCGCGTATAGCCGGCCGCTACGCCGAACAGATCGTGAGGGCGTCGGGGCGCAAGCCCGTTAAACGAGACGCCGGCGTCGGCGTAAAAGTTAACGAGATTGCGATCGTTCGGCGCCGCCATCGCGCGCGCAAAAAAACCCGCTCCCTTGTTGTCGTCTCCGTCGAGTTTTGCGATTTGCTGGTCGATGAGCGCGTAAATCGAGTAGTCGCCGCGGCGCTGAATCGGAACGCCGATGCTGTTCGGGTCCGCGAGAGAGAGGTAATCGACGCCGAAGCGCTGATCGGCAAAGCGTCCGAAATGTCGCCAGCCGCCGATCTTTGCGACGCCCAAGAGTCCATCGAACGCATATTTGATTTGCGCCTCCGCAATGACGAAGGGCGGGTCGCTCAGACGAAACCGCACGTCATCGGGATTGCGAACCTGCGGATCGAGGGAGTCGAAAGGTCCTTGCGGTCCCGCTGGATCGCCGTCGCCACGAGCGAAAGATTGTCCAGCGGGCTTACAGCGATCCGCACGCCGAGGTTTGAAAAAGGAAACTCGGGACCGCCCGCGGGCAGATCAGCGAGCCCGAGCGCCGGCCAGCCGAGGCTGTTGTTGACGAAAATCTTCGCCCATTCGCGCGTCATGAATTCCTGATCCGCGCCCATCTGGCCCAGACGGACATTCAGCTCGTCGTCCAGAAGACTCTGCTGCAGCCACATTTCATAAAGGCGCGTCGTGGGCGTCACCTCGACATTGCTCACCGGCATGACGGAGCCGACATTGTATTGATCGATCCCATGGCCATGCAGTTGAGAAGCGCTGGCGTGAAATGTCAGCCCCTTGAGCCCGAAGGCCTTGTCGAGATCGGCGTCGAGAGAGAAAAGCAGTTTTCCCTCATAGATCGTTCCGCGGTGCCTCTCAGATTGGAGAAGACTTCGCCGATGTATTTGACCCCGAGGGCGAAGCCGCGCTCGGCAAGCGCGTCCCTCGCCTCCGCGGGCGCCGATAGCTCAGGCGGCAGGCTTTTCGCGATGGAAAGGGGGCGATCCTAATCGTCGTCGGGTTTGGATTGGTCCGACTTTTCCGATTCGGCTGCGAACGCGTAGCCGCAGCACAGAGCAAGGCCCAGCGCCAGCAGCGGCAGGAGGCGAGCAAGTAGCCGCTTTGACATTTTCCCTCGGGAGGCGGCCAGCGATTCAGAGCCCCAAGCCTAGATCGACCCCTTCGGCGGGACAAACGCGTTGTCGCGGCGCTCCGCGTCAACCCAGATGCGCGATGCGGATCATATTGGTCGCGCCGGGGGAGCCGAAGGGCATGCCAGCGACAATGATGACGCGATCGCCGGATTTTCCGAACCCCTCGCTCACGGAGTGTTCACAGGCGCGACTGACCATATCCTCGATGTCGATGGCGTCGCGCGTTTCAAGCGCGTGGACGCCCCACACCAGCGCAAGCCGCCGCGCCGTGTCGCGTTTTGGCGTCAAGGCCAGGATAGGCGAAGCCGGGCGCTCGCGGGCGATGCGAAGCGCGGTCGCGCCGGACGACGTCCAGGCGATAATGGCTTTGCAGTGCAAGGTCTGCGCGACGTCGCGGGCCGCGACCGCTATGGCGTCGGCGGAAGTTGGGTTGGGCGCCTCGGCGCGCTGCGCATTGATAATGGAACGGTAGACCGTATCGGTCTCGACCTCCTCCGCGATGCGGCTCATGGTCGCGACCGCTTCTTGCGGATATTGCCCGGCTGCGCTCTCGGCCGAAAGCATCACAGCGTCGGCGCCCTCGAACACGGCTGTGGCGACGTCCGACACTTCGGCGCGCGTGGGAAGCGGCGAAAGGATCATCGATTCGAGCATCTGCGTCGCGACGACGACCGGCTTGCCGAGCCGGCGCGCATTGCGGTTGATCCTCTTCTGAAGCCCCGGAACTTTCTCGAGCGGCACCTCGACGCCGAGATCGCCGCGGGCGACCATCAGAGCATCAGCCACCTCGATCACCTCTTCGAGACGAGAGATCGCCTGCGGCTTTTCTATCTTCGCCATCACCAGGGCGCGGCCCTGGGTGATTTTTTTGACCTCGATAACGTCTTCGGGCCGCTGCACGAAGGAAATGGCGACCCAGTCGACGCCCTCGTCGAGCGCGGTGTCGAGATCGGCGCGATCCTTCGCGGTCATGGATGTGATCAGTATTTCCGTATCGGGCAGACTGACGCCCTTGCGGTTGGACACGCGCCCCGCAACGTCGACGATCGCGGAAGCGCTGTCGGCGCTCGTCTCGACGACATGCAGGCGCACCTTTCCGTCATCGATCAGGATCGTGTCGTTCACCTTTAGCGCCGCCAAAATCTCGGGATGCGGCAGTTGAACGCGCGTCACGTCTCCGGGCCGGGCGTCGGAGTCGAGTACGAAGCAATCGCCCTTGCGGAGATGAACAGAACCTTCGGCGAAGGCGCCGATCCGCAGCTTGGGGCCCTGGAGGTCGACCAGCACCCCGAGGGCGCGCCTCAGCTCCGACTCGATCTCGCGGATCATGCGCACATAGGCCCGAAGCCCTGCGTGGTCCGTATGACTCATGTTGATGCGGAAAACGTCCGCGCCGGCCTTCACCAGGCCGGTGACGATCGCCTTGTCGATGCTCGCGGGACCCAATGTGGCGATGACCTTGACGCGCCGAAGCCTTCTCATTTGCTGTTTAAATCCATTCTCTCATTGCGGGGCGCGGCGCCGGGCGCCTCACTGCGCCGGAGTGGCGTTTGGGTCCGTAAGTTGCACGGTCCAGTTTTTTGCGTCCCGCCCGGTGTCGACTTCGAAGAAACCGGTGCGGTCATAGCCATGCGCGAAGCAGTCCTCGCGCCCATCGATGCGGAATTCGCGGTCGCGTGTGCACATGAAGGCTTTGCCTTTCCATTCGCCGCCGCGTTCGTCCATGGCGTAGACGTAATAAAACTGAGCTGCGAGAGGTCCCCGTAGAAGGGTTTCGCAAGCCGAAGGCCGCAAATTCCACCAGCCCTCGGACAGCCAGTTCCTGCCATCGGTATACGCCAGCGCGACGCTGACGCGGCTGTTCGTATTATTGCACATGCGAAAATCCGCTTTCGCGGTCGGCATAACGAAAATGCAAAACAGGATCGTGACCAAGGAGAGAGTCGTGCGGGACATGGCGATGGCGCGTATCGAAGAAGGAGGCGTTCGAACCGCTGGCCTGCGAAGCAGCCGCTGCGGTCCGACAGACAGCCAAACCACGTGCGGCCCGCTTTGTCTACCCTTGGCAGACCCGAATGCGAGCCAGGACAAATTAAGGCTGCTCGCCGGAGCGCAACCGCTCGGCGGCGCGTACGGCGTAATAAGTGAGGACGCCTGCCGCGCCCGCCCGTTTGAACGCGAGCAGGCTTTCCATCATCACGCGGTCTCCGTCGAGCCAGCCGCTGGCCGCGGCTGCCTCCAGCATGGCGTATTCTCCCGATACCTGGTAGGCGAAGGTGGGCGCGTCGAAAGTCTCCGCGACCCGTTGCACGACGTCGAGATAAGGCATTCCGGGCTTCACCATCACCATATCGGCGCCCTGCTCGAGATCCAGCGCGACCTCACGCAAGGCCTCGTCGGAATTGGCCGGGTCCATTTGATAGGTCCGTTTATCGCCGCGTAGCGTTTTACTCGTTCCGATCGCATCCCGGAACGGCCCATAAAAGCCCGAAGCATATTTCGCGGCGTAGCTCATGATCTGCACATTCTCGAAACCATGCGCGTCGAGATCCGCGCGGATCGCGCCCACGCGGCCATCCATCATGTCCGAGGGGGCGATTATGTCGGCACCCGCACGCGCCTGATTGAGGGCCTGTGCGGCGAGCGCCGCAACCGTCGCATCGTTGACGATCTCCTCGCCCACTAGAAGTCCGTCATGTCCGTGGCTCGTATAAGGATCGAGCGCTACGTCGGTAATGATGCCGATCTCAAGCCCGGCGGATTTAATCGCGCGACATGCGCGGCAAACCAGATTTTCCGGGTTATGCGCCTCGGCCCCGCTTGGATCCCGCAATTCGGGATCGGTGTTCGGGAAAAGAGCGACCGCGGGAATCCAAAGCGAAGCCGCGCGAGCAATTGCCTCAACCGCGAGATCGACCGAGTAGCGGCATACGCCGGGCATGGACGCGACAGGCTCGCTCTTGCCAACGCCTTCGATCAGAAACACGGGCCAGATGAGGTCGTCGACCGAAAGCGAGTTCTCGCGCACGAGCCGCCGCGCCCATTCGCTCTTTCGATTGCGGCGCGGCCGCTGAGCGAGCGTCAAGCGATCCTTCGCCGGCGTTTTGGGCGACGATGCGTCGATGCTGCGCATTGAGCTCCTCCGTAACGGCACAAGCCCGACGGCTCCGATATACCAAGCCCGACGGCTCCGATATACAAAGGCTTAGTTTGGGTCGAGCAGGATTATCAGCTAGCATGGCGCGACCAGCGGAAAAAGCTCGGCGGCGATCCATCCTTATTGGTCCCGCCGTCGCTTCAAGCTAACATCGGACACATTGAAGGGGTATCGGCGCGACGCAGACCCGCTTCGAGCTTACGGTCGAATTACACTTGTCCCAACAACTCTCCGCTTTCATTCGCGACGTGCGCCCGGCGCGCGCGCCGAACGCGGCGCGTCGTTCCCTGACCGCTCTGCTTGCCCTTCTATGCCTCGCACTCCCCGCGCTTTCTGTTCAGGCGGAACCGGCCACACAGCAAAACGGCGCCGCCGGCGCTTCTCGAAATGCCGTCGCGCAAAAGGCGCCGACGGCTTTCCCATTGCCGCCGCGCCGCCCGCCACATTGGCCTCCGACGGTAAATTCGCCGCAGAAAACGCCTTCGCCCGTCGCCCCGCAACAAAGCGACTCTGGCGCGCCGAAGCTCTCTCCCCCCATTTTGTTGCAGCCCGTCGATCCCTCGACTCCGCCGCCCACATTGCCGCGCGCCTCACGGCAGGCGATGCGCCGCTGCACGCTCGAATGGGAGAAGATGAAGCGTGAAGGACATGTCGGCGCTCCAATGTGGCGAGAATTCGCCACAGGATGCCTCACAAAATGAGCGCTGTCTCATGACGCTTAGTCGTTGAGACGCAATAAAAAAAGCGCCCTGCGGCGCTCCGTTGGCAGTCTGTTTTGAAACGTCACTCGGGAATTTCGATAGGATGGAAATTCCCGAATGACGCCTGCAAATGGATCGGCGTTCGCGATGCGAGCCCTACGGCCCCGCATGGCGAACGCGCTCCAGATGCTTTTTTGCTTCAGCCCAAATCGCCCGGCGCAGGGGCCGGAGCAGGTTTGGGCTTGCGCGTAGCGCGCCGCTTGCCGGCAGACTTGCGAGCGCCTTTGCGGGCGCCGGCCTTCTTGGAAGCGCCGCGCTTCTTGCCGGCGGCCTTCCGCGTAGTTTTGCGGGCGTATTTCTTCGAAGCGGTCTTGCGAGCGCCCTTGCGAGCGGTTTTCTTCGCAGCCGACTTCTTCGACGTCGACTTCTTCGACGCCGTTCTACGCCCACCCTTCTTTGCCGCCGATTTTTTCGCCGGCCTACGCTTCGTTGTCGCTTTCGCCATCTTTTGTCCCCTTAGATCCAAATTGTCGGAACGTTGCTTGACCGACAACAGGCTCAATTAGCGTAGCGTGGTTAATCAGTCGTTCAAGTGGCGAAGACGCGAATCGGCTCCGCACGCTGCGTTCCGCAAGCGCATCGAACCGAAATTGCACATGTGTTCGATGACGACCTTCGGTGATGTCGAAACGCTCCTGAAGGACGCAGGAACCGCGGCTGCAAATCGTTCGCCTTCGTTGCCGCCGTGGTGATCGGCGAGGCGCGCGCAATGATCGGAACATCCGACGAGCGTCAGCAAGCATTCGTGTTTTGCAATTTCAACTTGTTGTTTTTCTTTACGATACAATGATGCGCGCATCTCACCCGACATGTCGCTCCCAACGTCGAGACAAAGTTGCGCGATCATCGATCGCATCCGCGTTCATGCGCGACGCAATGGACGAGAGATGGATTGAACCGATGCTTCGTGAGCGTCGCAGCGCGTCCTCGGACGCGACCTGCGAGACGTCCGACGACGCTCGGAAGCGGCGAAAAAAAAATTGTGAGGAGATCGAAAAAATTTTCGAGATTCATGTCCGCGACGGATTGAATCTGTCTCAAATCGAGCAGACGCCACGCGAAGTGATTCGTTTCTCGGACCGTTTCGCCGCCGATCAGATGTCCAATTTGCGCTTCAGCAGCTCGTTCACAGCTTGCGGATTGGCCTTCCCGCCCGTCTCTTTCATCACCTGACCAACGAACCAGCCGAGCATGGTGGGCTTGGCTTTCGCTTGAGCGACCTTGTCGGGGTTCTTCGCGATGATCGCCTCAACGGCCGCTTCTATAGCGCCGACGTCGGTGACCTGTTTCATCCCGCGCGCTTCGACGATCGCCACCGGGTCGCCGCCCTCTGTCCACACGATCTCGAAGAGATCTTTCGCGATTTTGCCCGAGATCACGCCTTGCGAAATCAGATCGACGATGCCGCCGAGCGCATGCGCCGAGACCGGCGATCGCGATACGTCGAGCCCTTCCTTGTTCAGACGCCCGAACAATTCGTTGATCACCCAATTGGCGATGAGCTTGGCGTCCCGCCCTCTCGCCGCCTCCTCGAAGAAATCGGCGCTCGCGCGCTCCGCCACGAGAACTCCGGCATCATAGGGCGTCAGCCCGTAATCCTTGACGAAGCGCACGCGTTTGGCGTCCGGAAGCTCCGGCAATTGCGCCTTGAGCGCGTCGACATATGCCTGGTCGAATTCGAGCGGAAGCAAATCCGGATCGGGGAAATAACGATAGTCGTGGGCTTCCTCTTTCGAGCGCATCGAGCGCGTTTCTCCACGGCCGGGATCGAACAGCCGCGTCTCCTGCTCGATGACGCCGCCCTCTTCGAGAATGTCTATCTGGCGGCGCGCCTCGACCTCGATCGCCTGCCCGATGAAGCGGATCGAATTGACGTTCTTGATCTCGCAGCGTGTGCCGAGCGGCGCGCCCGGACGGCGCACCGACACATTCACGTCCGCGCGAAGCGAGCCCTCCTCCATATTGCCATCGCAAGACCCGATGTAGCGGAGAATGGTCCGAAGCTTCGACACATAGGCGCGCGCTTCGTCAGCGGATCGAAGGTCTGGCTTGGAGACGATCTCCATGAGAGCCACGCCCGAACGGTTGAGGTCTACATGGCTTTCCGTGGCCGAAAGATCGTGTAGGGACTTTCCGGCGTCCTGCTCGAGATGGAGTCGTTCTATGCCCACGACGATGCGTTCTGTCGGCGTGACGTCCACCGCCACCTCCCCTTCGCCGACGATCGGGCTTTTGTACTGCGAAATCTGGTACCCCTGCGGGAGATCGGGATAGAAATAGTTTTTGCGGTCGAAAACGGATCGCAAATTGATTTTCGCCTGAAGCCCGAGCCCTGTCCGGATCGCCTGCCGAATGCATTCCTCGTTGATGACGGGCAGCATGCCTGGCATGGCGGCGTCGACCAGCGAAACATGGTCGTTGGGTTCGCCGCCATATTCGGCGGAAGCGCCGGAGAAGAGCTTGGCGTTGCTCGTCACCTGCGCATGGATCTCCATGCCGATGACGACTTCCCAATCGCCAGTCGCACCTCTGATCAGTTTGGGCGACGCCGCCTGTGTCGTTGACATTGAACCCTCGGTCTTCTCTGCAGATTTTTCGCCATTTTGAAGCGCCCGCGCGATCCGCGCGCGCCGCCACAGGCAAGGCTGATGGACAAATAGCATTCGCAGGCGCCGACGAAAACCGCTCATCGCCGAACACGCGCCCCTGCATTAGACACCGACAAGGAACGAGCTCTCCGCGCCAGTATTAGCGGCTGAGCCGCGCGGCCAAGTCCGCGCCGTCCGGAACGAACTGCGAGCGCGCTCGGGGAGACTATTTCGCTTGTCCGACTCGGCAAAAAAAGCATGGCGCCGCGAGACGCCGCTTCAGGCGTTCGTGACGCCAAGAAACTCAATCGCCGCTCTTGCCGTCGGACTTTGGAGCTTTGTCGCCCATCAAACGCTCTTCATATTGGATCGACCATTCGATGAGCAAATTCCAGAGCGTCATCGCGACTTCCGAAGACAGACCCTCACGCCGCGCGGCACCGAGAACCCTCGCCAGCACCTCGTCGATGCGCTCCGGAACGCGCGCCGGCACGCCGAGTTGCGGTTTCACGCCGGCGGCGCGTTCGATCTGACGCTGACGTTTCGCCAGCAGCTCGACGAGCGCGTCGTCGAGCGCGTCGATCTTCTTCCGCACATCGGCCATCTCATCCTGCGGCGAGAGATGTTCTGCGTCTTCGCCTTCGGCGGGACTGGTCATTCGGCCTTGCTCCACCAAGGGCTCGGCAGCTCGAGTTTCGGCGCCGCCTTCTCGATAGCGGCGGCAAGCGAAAATAGTGTCGTTTCGTCGAATGGACGTCCGATCAATTGCAAGCCTAACGGCAAACCGTCGGCGGCCAATCCGCCCGGCACGCTGAGGCCCGGCAAGCCGGCCATGTTCACTGTCACCGTGAATATGTCGTTCAAATACATTTCGACCGGATCGCTCGACCCCTTCTCGCCCTGCGCGAAGGCCGTCGATGGAGTAGCGGGAGTGAGCACGGCGTCTACTCCGAGATCGAAGGCTCGATCAAAATCACGCTTGATCAGGCTGCGGATTTTCTGCGCGCGCACGTAATAGGCGTCGTAATAGCCATGCGAGAGAACATAGGTTCCGATCATGATGCGTCGGCGCACTTCAGGACCAAAGCCCTTCGCGCGCGTCTTTTCGTACATATCGACGACGTCGCGGCCCTGCTCGCGAAGCCCGTAGCGAACGCCATCGTAGCGCGCGAGGTTGGACGACGCTTCCGCCGGCGCCAGAATATAATAGGCCGGCAGAGCGTGACGCGTATGCGGAAGCGAGATTTCGACGATGTCGGCGCCGGCGTCCTTCAGCCAGCGCACGCCCTCGTCCCACAATTTCGCAATTTCTGCCGACATGCCGTCGAGGCGATATTCCTTCGGAACGCCGATACGGCGTCCTTTGACGGAGGCGTCGACGGCAGCCTCATAATCCGGCACGGGCGCGTCGACGCTCGTCGTGTCCTTGGGATCGTGCCCCGCCATCGATCGCAACATGATGGCCGCGTCGCGAACAGTGCGCGCGATGGGGCCTGCCTGGTCGAGCGAGGATGCGAAAGCGACGATTCCCCAGCGCGAGCATCGGCCATAAGTCGGCTTCACGCCGACCGTGCCGGTAAAAGCCGCAGGCTGTCGGATCGAGCCGCCCGTGTCCGTCGCGGTGGCGCCAAGGCATAAATGCGCGGCGACCGCGGCGGAAGATCCGCCGCTCGATCCGCCGGGCACGATCTTCGCGGAGTCGAGGCCAGCGGCCGTTTTGCGCCGCCACGGAGACACCACGGGACCGAATGCGCTGGTCTCGTTCGACGATCCCATGGCGAATTCGTCCAAGTTCAGTTTGCCGAGCAGCACTGCCCCGTCGCGCCAGAGATTTGCGGAAACGGTCGATTCATATGTCGGAGTAAATCCGTCGAGGATGCGGCTCCCGGCCGTCGTGCGAACCCCCTTCGTGCAATAGAGGTCCTTTATGCCGAGCGGCAGTCCCTCCAGCGGATCGGCTTCGCCGCGCGCTATCCTGGCGTCGCTTTGCTCGGCCATGCTCAATGCGATCTCCGGCGTTTCCGTGATGAACGCATTCAGGCGACGCGCTTTCTCCATCGCCGCGACGTGCGCGCGCGTGAGCTCAACGGAAGACAGAGCTTTCTTCTTGATGGCGTCGCGCGCCTCGCTTAACGAAAGTCGGGTTGGATCTGACATGAATAGTCTTACTCGATGAGCTTGGCGGGTTCGTTCCCAACCGGCGCAACTATGGACGCGCCTATTCAACCACTTTCGGCACGACGAAGTAGTGATCGTCGCGGGCTGGCGCATTGGCGAGAATGTCGTCCGCGACGCCTCCATCGGTCACGACATCGGCGCGTTTCTTCATCTGCATGGGAAGCACGGACGTCAACGGCTCGACGCCTTCGACGTCGACCGCGCTTAACTCCTCGACAAAAGCCAAAATCGCGTTGAGTTCGCGACCAAGGCGCTCTGTCTCCTCGTCCTGAACCGCAATTCGTGCGAGATGCGCGATACGGCGCACGGTCGCCTGATCGACCGACATTTGGGGCTCCGCTCAGTTTGTCTCGACCGGCGCTATAGCATCCGCGCCTTTCGTGGCGCAATGTGCAGACGCGGAAGCGGAGGCGCAGCCCTCAAAAACTCATGCTTTCCCCGATTTGAGGCACGCGCACATGCTCCCCGCTCCCTTTCATCGCCTCCGTGAAAGCCGAAGAGTCCGGCGCAATCACGCCGAAGGTGCCGTAATGGCAAGGAATGACCGTATGAAAGTTGAAATATCTCGTTGCCGCCAAAGCCGCCATTGCGCCGTCCATTGTGAAGCGGCCGCCGACGGGGATCATCCCGATCTGCGGCCGATAAAGCTCGGCGATCAGCGCCATGTCTCCGAAAATTCCGGTGTCGCCCATGTGATAGAGCGTAGGAGAACCCGGCTTGGTCACGATCAGGCCGTTTGGATTGCCGAGATAGACGGGCTTGCCGTTGACGACCGTTCCCGACGAGTGCCGCGCGTCCGTGAAACTGACCGCGAAATCGCCGCAGGGGATGGTTCCGCCCGTATTGCCCGGATTGATGTTTTCAGCGCCTTGCTCGGCGAGGAACATGCATATTTCAAAATTGGCGACGATCTGGGCGCCCGTTTCCTTCGCAATGCGCACGGCGTCGCCGATATGATCGTCGTGGCCATGCGTCAAAAGCACATGAGTCGCGCCGCGCGTCGCCTCGGCGAAGGACAGCTTAAACTTCTCGTTTCCCGTGAGGAAGGGATCGAATAAAATGACGGAGGCTCCAATCTCGACGCGAAACGCGGAATGGCCGAGCCAAGTGATTTTCATACAGTCCCCTCTGCGATTGCGGCCGCGCGGCTCTTGGGCGCCTGGCGGCGTCATGTTTATCGGCTCCTCTTATCATGTTAGCCGAACGAGGTGAGACATCGCCAGACCACGCTGGAAGAACTTGCGTCTTCGCTGCCGCCTAGGGGGCGTCTCATGGGACTCGATCTCGGAACGAAAACGATCGGGCTGGCGCTGTCGGACGTCGAGCGCCGGCTCTCCTCCCCGCTCGACACCATCAAACGCGAGAAATTCTCCAAGGACGCCGAGTCGCTTCTCAAGCGCGCGCTGGATTTCGAAATCTGCGCTTTTGTCGTGGGGCTGCCGATCAATATGAATGGATCGGAAGGCCCGCGCGCGCAAGCGACCCGCGCATTCATGCGCAATCTGCAGGAACGCTCGACAGCGCCTTATGTGTTTTGGGATGAGCGGCTCTCGACAGCCGCAGTCACCAGAGAGTTGATCGCCCAGGACGCGTCGCGCGCGAAACGCGCAGAAGTCGTCGATCGCATGGCCGCCGCCTATATTCTGCAGGGCGCGCTCGACCGGCTGGCGCGCCTCTCCAACAGAGACAGGTGATCGGCGTCACCTGGAAGCGAAAGCTTCCCCGCCCCTCGCGGCAAAAGGCGGGGAAGCGCTTCTTGCCGCGCCTCGCGGCGCGCCGGACCCAGATAAAGCGCTCGCAGCGACGTTGGCCGTGCCACCAAGTCCATCTAACGCAGTCTCGCCTGCTGCACGGTAGGCGTCGGATCGGTTTGGGGAATGCCGACGCCAAGGGGCCCGGCCGAAGCCGGCGCCGAGGCCATAAGAAATCCGCCGCAAAGCGCAATAAGAATGCTCTTCTTCAAAGAACTCATGTCAATCTCTCCTTTGAAATATCGAAAGAATCAGCGCGCGTACGAAAAGCGACGCCCGGAGATAATCCGCTCAGACAGCGGCCGCCTCAACCTAGATAAGGCGAAGAAAAATTCCGTCGAGCCCTGTCGCTTCGAGAAACTTTCCCCAAAGCAGCGCATCGCCAAGAAGATCATGGACAAGAAAGCGGACTACATCATAGCGCTCAAGGGCAATCAGGGAACGCTGCTGGAGGATGTCGAGGTCTTCGCAATCG